>Ga0180433_10010448_pt1 | contig 11173 bp, 8 predicted proteins | sample SS_ome_8_FD_132980 | JGI IMG/M metagenome (GOLD analysis project Ga0180433, IMG submission 132980) | Hypersaline lake sediment archaeal communities from the Salton Sea, California, USA - SS_1_D_1 metaG | ecosystem: Environmental > Aquatic > Non-marine Saline and Alkaline > Hypersaline > Sediment...
AAGTGCGTCGATGCGGCGCGGCTGGCACCCTCGGGGGCCAACCTGCAACCGCTGGAGTTCGTCATCGTCGACCAACCCGACATCGTGTCTCGCATCTTCCCCACCATCAAGTGGGCGATGTACATCCGCCCGGCGCACGACCCTCCACCGGGCAAGGAGCCCAGGGCCTACATCCTTATCCTCAAGCGAAAGGACGTCAATCCGGTGTGGGCGCTGTGCGACGTCGGCTCAGCCATGGAGAACACCATCCTAGTGGCCCTCGACGAAGGCGTCGGCTCGTGCGCCCTCCTAAGCGTCGACTTCGACACGGTGAGGAGCATCCTCAACGTTCCGGATGAGTACGAGGCGTCACTGCTCATCGCCCTGGGCTATCCCGACGAGAGCCCGGTTGAAGCGCCTTTCGAGGGCGCGGTGAAGTACTGGAAGGACGAGCAGGGCGTGCTCCACATACCCAAGAAGAGCCTCGACAGCGTGCTGCACTGGAATGGCTTCTAGCGCCGAACCAACCGGGGACGGACGCCCCCTCTGGACCCGAGATAGCGGACATGTCGACCGAACCGACGATTGAATTCATCGAAGCCGTGGCCAGGCGGGCCGGCGATACCCTGCTGGCTCACTTCGGCCGGGACGAGCAGTTGCTCACAATGCGCGCCTCGGTCAAGGATGCGGTGACCAGGTACGACAAGCTCATCGACCACCTCATCGTTCAGGACATCACCACGGAGTATCCCGGCCACAGCCTGCTCACCGAGGAGAGCGGACGTCTCGCCGGCGACCCTGACTGGTTGTGGATCGTCGATTCGCTCGACGGCACCACCGCCTTCGCCAGCTCGAATCCTTTTTTCTGCGTGTGCCTGGCGCTCATGCGCAGGGGCGAACTGGTCATGGGCGTTGTCTACGCGCCGGCGATCGACGAGCTGTATCTGGCGGAGAAAGGCAAAGGCGCCTTCCTCAACGGGAAGACTCTCCACGTTTCCCGCACCTCCGAGCTGGCACACAGCTACCTGTTCTACTGCGAAGGCGGCGACAAGGACCGAACCAGGACGGGCGGCTTGCTGGCCAGGGTCTACCCCGAGGTCACGGATGTGCGCAAGCTGGGCTCGGCCGGTCTGGAAACGGCCTGGGTAGCGGCGGGCAAGGGAGACGCCTACTACACCACCAGCATCGAGCCGTGGGATGTCGCCCCGGGGGTGCTGCTGGTGGAAGAAGCCGGGGGAATGGTGACCGACTTCGACGGCAAGCCGTGGAAGGTGGAGACGAGCGACCTGGTGTTCTCCAACGGCAGAGTTCACGGAGCGGTGCTCGACCTGCTCCACCAGGCGCGCCGCGGGGGCGCAGTGTAGACAATGCCACAGAAAGTACTTGTGGCGTGGAGCGGCGGCAAAGACAGCGCCCTGGCACTGTATGAGATACTTCACAGCCACGACTACGAGGTTGCCAGTCTCCTCACCACGCTCACCGCCGACTACGACAGAATCAGCATGCACGGCGTGCGCCGCACTCTGCTGGGGCAGCAGGCGCAGGCCCTGCGCCTCCCCCTTCACCAGGTGTTCATCTCAAAGGAGGCGACCAACGAAGAGTACGAGTCGCAGATGGAGGCCGCCCTGGACCACTTCCGCCCCCTCGGCGTGTCCACGGTCGTCTTCGGCGACATACACCTGGAAGACGTCAGGAAGTACCGCGAGGACAATCTCGCCACAGTGGAAATGACAGCGCTGTTCCCGCTGTGGGGACGGGACTCCGCCGAGGTAGCGTTCACCTTCGTCGAACTCGGCTTCCAGGCCGTCGTCACCTGTGTGGACTCGAAGGTTTTGCCCAAGGACTTCTGCGGAAGGGTAATCGACAGCCACTTCCTCGCCGAGCTTCCCCATGGCGTTGACCCCTGCGGCGAGAACGGCGAGTTCCATTCCTTCGTCTTCGACGGGCCCATATTCACGCGCAGCGTGCCGTTCGCCGTGGGTGAGACCGTCCACAGAGACACGCTGTACTTCTGCGACCTGGTGCCCCGCGAAACATGAGCCTTCTTCCACCGCGGCCACCACGAGGGCAACCTTTCAACAATCCACCCACGCGCCCCTCAAATATGCCTGTAGGGGCGTTCAATTGAACGCCCCTACGTGAATCACGGGTTTACCTCAGGCTCGCTACGTAGCGATCTCCCTGTCTATCTCGGGGACTTCCTCCCGTATTACCACGACGCACGCTACCTTGTTGCCCTTCACCTCAGCGACCAGCAGTCTCAGACCGTCGAAGGACATCTGGTCGCCTTCCTTGGGAAGATGTCCGAAAACGTTGAGGACGAAGCCCCCCACCGTCTGATAGTCCCCCTCGGGAATGCCAAGCGCCAGTTCCTCATTGGCGTCCTCGACCCGCATGCTGCCGTTTATCTTGTACAGGTTCAGCCCGACCACCTCGTACCCCTTCTTCACCGCCACCAGCCCTTCCCGCACCTCGCCCACAATCTGCTCCACCACCTCCTCGATGGTCACGATGCCGGAGGTGCCGCCGTACTCGCTGAGAATCACCGCCAGCAGGTATCCTTCAGCCCTCATCTCCCCAAAGAGGTCTCCCACCGGCTTGCTTTCGGGGACGAAGTACACCGGCCGCGCCAGGTCGGTCACTACGCCGTCGCCCTGCACCGAACCCTTCGCAACCGCACCCAGCACGTCGCTGATGGCGACCATGCCGGTCACATTGTCGTACGTCTCCTCATAGATGGGGTATCGCTGCGCCGGAGACGCGGCATAGATCTTGAGGAACTCATCGAGGGTGGTCCCCTGCCGCAGCCAGATTGCCTCCGTGCGCGGGATCATTATCTCCTCCACCTGCCGTTCCCCCAGCCTGACCACACTGCGCAGCATCTCGGCTGAGGTCTCGTCGACAACCCCTCCCTCCTCACCCATGGAGATGATGGTGCCCAGCTCTTCACGGCTGATGAGCTCGCCCCTTATCGGCTTGGTATGGGCTATGCTGGTGAGGGCGCTGGCGATCCAGCTCAGCGGAACGACAAGGGGATGCAGCACCTTGGATAAGCCCTCAATCGGCCGGCCATAGAGCAGGGCTATTCGCTCGGGATGCTGGGCGGCAATGGTCTTGGGAATCACCTTGGCGAATATGAGCAGCACGATGGCGATGACCACGATGGCCACCGGCGTTCCAATCCCCTCACCCAGCAGCGCCACGATGAAGATGGTCCCCAGAGCAACAACGATGGTCTCGGCGAAGCTGATCCCGGTGAGCACCACGGAGAGAAATCTCGACGGGTGCTCCATTATCCGCGCCACACGCTCGGCACCTTGTACCTTCTCCTCCTGCAAATGCTTGAGCCGGAATCGCTGCAGATTGATGAAGCCGATCTCAGCACTGGCGAAGAAGGCACAGATGACAAGAAAGACTATAGCTAGCACCAGATAAACCACTTCTATCAGTCCCATGTCACCGCCTCTGTCTATTGAGTGGTGTAATTCTACACTCGGATGGGTGCAGACTACAAGCACCATGTCCCATCCTGATGCTGGACTGGCCTCGTGGTATAATGGCGTGACAGAAAGGGGACGGAAGATGGAAGGGAAGACATACCCACAGTGCCACCGGTGCAGCAAGACGCTGTGCTACCCGTTGATTGCTGCGACGGACGAACCATCGTTCAGTGAAGCGCCCGACTTCTGCCCCACCAGACTCTACGGCGATCTCATACAGCAGACACTGTCGGAGTACGACCGTGAGGATGTCAGGGAGTTCGCTCGCCTCGCCTCCATTCAGGAGTTCGAGTGCTACGAAATGACGCCGGAGGGCATACGCACCAAAATCCCCCGCGTGGAGGAGACAATCCAGTTCGCCAGGAAGAACGGCTTCACCAGGCTGGGCATAGCCTTCTGCGTCGGGCTGCTGAACGAAGTCCGTCTACTGGCGCGGGTCCTGGAGGGCAAGGGTTTCGAAGTCGCCTCGGTATGCTGCAAGGCGGGCGCTATCCCCAAGGAAAGGATCGGCCTGCGCCCCGAGGAGAAGATCCCCGGCCCCGGCTTCTACGAGTCCATGTGCAGCCCCATTAGCCAGGCCGAGATCCTCAACGCCGAGAAGGTGGACCTGGTGCTTCAACTCGGCCTCTGCGTGGGACACGACACCCTGTTCATGCGGTACTGCCGCCTGCCGATGACCGTGCTCGCGGTCAAGGACAGGGTCCTGGGGCATAACCCCCTCGCGGCACTGTATCTGTCCGCGTCCCCTTACTACGGAAGGCTCAGGGCACGAGGGACCCTGTAGCGGGTATGCGGCCCGCTCATCCCTTTCACTCAACCCCATATCAGGAGACGTTCACCCATGAGTAACAGCAGCGAAGGCACCACGCCCCTTGCGTTGAGACTGGAGGGGCTGGGGCGTTTCGGCGAGGCGGTCGCCCGACACGACGACATGAAGGTGTACGTCTTCGGCGGCATCCCCGGCGAGGAGGTCCTGGCTCAGGTGGTGCGGCAGCACCGCAACCGCCTCGCCGCCAGAGTGGCGAGCGTCACGGTTGCCTCACCGCAACGGGTGGAAGCGCCGTGTCCCTATTTCGGAGACTGCACCGGCTGCCAGTGGCAGCACATTGCCTACCAGCAGCAACTGGAGATCAAGAGGGCCATAGTCATCGAAGCGATGCAGGACACCGGGGGAATGCCCCAACCTCCGGTATCCCCCGTTGTCCCGGCACCCGAGACTCTGGGCTACCGAAACCACGCGCGCTTCAGCGTACACCGTGACGGCAGCCTCGGCTTCGTTAACCGCGAGAGCCGCCGCTTCGTTCGCATCGACCGCTGTCTTCTCATGCACCCGTGGATCAACGAGGCGCTCTCACAGCTTCAGGGGCATTGTGGAGAGACCACACAGCTCTCCATCCGCTACGGCGTGAATACCGCTGAGTGGCTGATACAGCCCACCCTGAAGGACCCTCAGGTCCCGCTCCCATCCGGCCAGAAGAATTACCGAGAGGCTCTCCACGGCAAAGACTTCCGCATCTCCGCCGCTTCGTTCTTTCAGGTGAACACCCGCCAAGCGGAGCGCATGGCTGACATGGTCCGTGAGCGCCTCGCCCTCAGCGGCGAGCAACTGGTGGTGGACGCCTACGCCGGCGTGGGTACCTTCGCCGCCCTCATTGGCCCTCATGCGGCCAGGGTCATCGCCATTGAGGAATCCGCCTCCGCCATTCGTGACGCCGAGGTCAACATTCAAGCGCTGGCCAACGTGGAGCTGGCCCAGGCGAAGACGGAGCACATTCTGCACTCGCTGCCTCAGGCGCCCGATGCACTGGTCCTGGACCCGCCGCGGCAGGGCTGTCACCCCGGGGTACTCAAGGCCATTCTCCTCCGCCCGCCACGGCGCATAGTGTATGTGTCGTGCGACCCGGAGACCCTGGCCCGCGACCTGCGCGTGCTCTGCCACGGCCCCTTCGTTCTCGAAGAGGTGCTGCCCATCGACATATTCCCTCAGACCCACCACATCGAGTGTATCGCCACTCTCACCTACAGTCCGAACAGCGAGCAGGCTTTCACGGCGCGCCAGCAACTGGTCCTGGCCTCGGAGTCCCCCAGGCGACAGGAGATCCTGGCCGCGATGGGCCTTTCGTTTCAGACGGTACCGTCCCACGTTGATGAGACGCCGCCGGGCTCAGGCGACCCGGTGGCTATCGCCCAGCAACACGCCATCGACAAAGCGAGGTCGGTGGCAGCCACACTGGATGGAGGGACGGTCATTGGAGCCGACACCGTCGTCGCCGACGGGGATGCTATCCTGGGCAAGCCTGCGTCCGACGAGGAAGCGTACGCCATGCTCGACCGCCTGCGCGGCAAGGAACACCGGGTCGTCACCGGGCTGGCGCTGGTGGATGCCGCCACTGGTGAGGAGATCAGCGGCTATCGCATCACTCAAGTCCGCATGAGAGACTATGACGATGACGAAATCGCCGCCTATATCGCCGCCGGCCACGCCCGGGACAAGGCCGGCGCCTACGGTATCCAGGATGCCGACTTCCACCCGGTGGCCCGGGTGGCCGGGTGCCATCTGAATGTAGTGGGGCTCCCGCCATGCACCCTGATGCGGCTGCTGAATCGCCTGGGAATACTGCCCACCATCGACCCCAACTGGGCACCGCCAGGCAGGTGCGCCGACTGCCGACGCCTCGTCGCGCGACCCAAGCAAGCGTAATGGCTAGCGTGAAGCCTTCTGAGCGCCCTCCTGAGGCTTCATGCGAAGCGTGCGCAGCCGGTTGATCGCCGCCGCCAGCTCCTGCTGGCGAAACGCCACCAGGTCGCCAGGGTACGGCATCGGTGAGATGCCATCGAGGCCGCTCTTCTCCAGTTCCACGCTGAGCCCCTGCAGAATGTCGCTGATGGACCTGGTGCCGTCCCTGTAGCGCTGTCTGGCATAGGCCATCCCGTAGCCGATGGCCCTTACCTGGCCATCCTCCACAATCTGTTCAACGTGCGACAGGTCGATCTCATCACGGCCGAAGAGAAGGGTGCGGGTGCCCCTGGCCTTGAGGTGCACCTCGCGACGGCCCTTCCTCGGATCGAGGCTCTCCGAGAGAGGAATGCGGTGAGGCACCGGGCCGAAGTGCTCCCCGCCCTCCGCGACCCGGTCGGTGGCATATCGCTGCGCGATGGCTCGCGCCTCGTCGCCCACCTCCTGCGGCACATACTCCACCATGGCGATGACGCTGTCGGCCACATCGAAGTAGTCGCCCGAGCCACCCATCACCAGCACCGTTGACACCCCGTGGTCGCTGTACAGCTTCCGCACCTGGTCGACGAACGGTGTGATGGGCTCATGTCGTTTCTCTATGAGCGCCTGCATTCGCCGGTCGCGGATCATGAAGTTGGTGGCCGACGTGTCCTCATCCACCAGCAGAAGGCGGCTGCCCGCCTCCAGTGCCTCAGCGATATTGGCCCCCTGCGAGGTCGAGCCGCTGGCGTTCTCCGTGGTGAACCAACTGGTGTCCACACCCCCCGGCAGCCGTCCGATAAACGGCGAGATGTCCACCCCCACCACGCTCCGCCCATCCTCAGCCCGTACCTTGACAGCGGTCGCATCCGCCACCACCAGTTCCCGCCCGTCGCCGGGGATGTGATTGTACACGCCGCGTTCCACCGCCCGCAGCAGCGTCGACTTACCGTGAAACCCACCGCCAACGACCAGCGTCACTCCCCCGGGAATGCCCATGCCGGTCACCGTGCCCCGGTTGGGCAGCTCCACCGACACCTGCAGCCGCTCCGGCGAGCGAAACTCCACCGCCGGCGACAGGGGACGATCGTCCACGCCGCTGCGACGAGGCAGCACACTGCCATCGCCGACGAAGGCGACCAGCCCCAGCCCTTCCAGAGAGGCGCGCAGTGCATCCGTGTCCTCCGCTGTCTGAACGTGCTTGTGCACCATTCGAGAGTCCAGGTTGCGGAAGTACAGCGCACCCTCGACGATAGCCGGTAATCCCTCGACCAGCATCTCGTCAGCCTCCCGTCCCAGGATACGTCTCCCAGCCGCGGGAAGGCCGACGAAGAAGCGCAACTCGACGTACTCCTGCCCCACCTGGCATGCGCTGCGTTCCAGTATCTCCTGCCCCGGCATGTCAACGAAAAGCTGCCCGCTCTTGCCCGACCCACGGCGCTCCGATACCCGCCGCGCCTCTCGGGCGAAGGTCCGCACCAGCAAATCGCGAAGTGCGATTTCGCGCGACCTGTTGCAGAAGGTCTCCGCGGGAAACCCCGCTACCTCTTGCGGCACCCGAACATGGAACCGGCTCGGAGCGGCAAACGGGTCTCCCTGAACATGGTCCACCATCAGGGTGAAGCCGGGGAATTGAAAGCGCTGTCGCTGCAGGTCCTGGTAGGCCTTGTATCCCCGACCGTTGATACGACACAAGATCTCCTGAAGCCGTTTCATCTCAACTCATACTCCGCAATACTACCCGCGGGCCGTGCCCGCTCTGTTCCACCAGCCACGGCGGCGCGTCTTGTTCCCGTCCGTGCCATAGTAGCACTGGCCCAAACAGAGAGCAATCTCCCCTCCGCAATGCGTCACGCAAGCCGGCATCCGTGTCCATGTGGTTGGCCCTTCACCGGCTCGCGGGGGCCTTTGCCCCGGGTTGACAGCCCGGGTACGCCGTGGTAGGCTCGCTGCGCCTCGAACCTTCCCGAGACAGTTCCCTGCAGGTCAGGGACCATCACTTCGGACTCTTCACGCGGAGCAGTCAACGCTCGACCCTGCCGCCCTGCCAGGACGGTCAGGACCGTCAAGACGACAACGTCTACTGTGCCCCGCAGGAGGTGACAGCAATGGCGAACCTCGAGGGACTCACCTGGCTCGACGCAACCGCCCAGGCAGACCTGGTGCGGCGCAAGGAAGTGAAGCCAATCGAGCTCGTCGACGCCGCGATCGAGCGCATCGAACGGGTCAATCCCAAGCTCAATGTGGTGGTCACCACCATGTATGAACAGGGGCGCTCTGCGGCTAGCGGCGACCTTCCCGACGGACCCTTCCCCGGCGTCCCGTTCTTGCTCAAGGACCTCATCGCCAGCTACGCCGGGGTGCGCATGACGTCCGGGTCGGCCTTTCTGGCCAACCACGTGGCCGACCACGACAGCGAACTCGTTATCAGGCACAAGCGGGCCGGCCTCATCATTATCGGCAAGACGAACGCCCCCGAGTTCGGCATACTCCCCACCACAGAGCCCCGCCTCCTCGGCGCCGCGCATAACCCGTGGGACACGAGCCGCACACCCGGTGGGTCCAGCGGAGGCTCAGCAGCAGCCGTAGCCGCCGGTCTGGTCCCCATGGCCCACGGCAATGACGGCGGCGGCTCGATACGAATCCCCGCCTCCTGCTGCGGCGTTTTCGGCCTCAAGCCGACGCGGGCGCGTAACCCTCTCGGCCCCGACTTCGGCGACCTGGGGAGCGGCCTCGTCGCCGAGCACGCCCTCACCCGCTCGGTGCGCGACAGCGCCGGCCTGCTCGACGCTACCGCCGGGCCGGACACAGGCGACCCCTACTGGGCGCCAATGCCCACGCGTCCCTTCCTCGAGGAGGTCGGCGCCGACCCGGGCCGACTTCGCATCGGCTTCACCACCGAGGCGGTCACTGACGCCAAGGTGCATCCCGACTGTGTCAGCGCGGTCCGTGATGCGGCAAAGCTGTGCGCCGAGCTGGGTCACGACGTGGTGGAGGTCAAACTCGAGCTGCCTGGCGAACTGGTCACCCAGGCCTTCGTCACCGTGTGGTCGGCGCTGGCTGCCTGGTCAATAGACGGTATGGCCCTGATGACCGGACGAACACCTACCCAGGACCAGTTCGAACCGCTCACCTGGGCCCTGGCCGAGTCGGCGCGTCAACAGACTTCGTCTGCCTATCTACTCGCAGTGACCATGCTGCAGATGATGTCCCGCGACATCGCCCGGTTCTGCCGCGACTTCGACGTGGTGCTCACGCCCACTCTTGCCTGGCCCCCTCCACCCCTGGGCACTTTCATCGACCCAGCGGAGAACCCGTGGCAGGCGCTGCTGAAGGCCGCCGAGTTCATACCCTTCACACCTCTGTGCAACTTCACCGGTCAGCCGGGCATGTCGGTACCGCTCTACTGGAACTCGGAGGGACTGCCGGTGGGCACGCACTTCATCGGCCGCTTCGGCGACGAGGCCACCCTGTTTCGCCTCGCCGCGCAGCTCGAGGCAGCACGGCCGTGGGCCGACAAGCGCCCGCCGGTAGCCGCCTAGTCTCACCCGCTCATACAGCCAAGACGACGCTTCCTGCGTGGCGCGCCCCCCAGCGGATGGCCGAGCGCCACTTCTCATTCCCGCTACCCACGGCAATGCCCAGAGCTATTGACATGAATCACGTTAGTTGCTATAATACGAATAGTTAGGGTCATCCTAATAGATATTATGACCGATACTATATGCCCTGTCCGAATCACGGCAGGAGGAGGCAGATGACGGGGAAGCCGAACGACGAAATGGTCGAGCATGTTCTCGACCTGGCCAACAGGGTCTTCCGCGAGCTGTTGCCCATAATACCCTCGGAGGTACTCAGGTTCGATTTGACCATGCCACAGCTCAAAGTTGTCCTGCTCCTGTACCTCAACGGCGCTATGAGGATGAGCGATATAGCCTCCTCTCTCGGCGTTACCCTGGCCACAGCGACCGGGGTCGTCGACCGCCTGGTGGAAAGGGACACCGTGCTGCGCGACACCGACCCCAACGACCGGCGTGTGGTCCTGTGCCGTCTGTCGGAAAAGGGAGAGGACTTGACCGGGGTGCTGTGGCGGTCGGCCCGTGAACGTGCCAGGCAGTTGCTGGCGGCGATGTCCACACCCCGCCTTGAGATGCTCAACGAAGCGTTGGAAGCACTTCTTCAAGCAGGCACAGCAACGAAACCACGTCTGGAGCCTTCATGAGGAGCACGCTGTAGTGGGCAGGCAAATGAATGCTGAACGTGCGGTAGTGGTCACGGGGGCGTCTCGGGGCATTGGAGAAGCATGCGCTCTCCACCTGGACAAGGCCGGCTTCAGGGTCTTCGCCGGTGTGCGTCAGGCAGCGCACGGCGATGCTCTAAAGAGTAAGGCGTCTCACCGTCTCACACCCATTATTCTCGATGTCACCGACGCCGCCTCCATTGCCTCCGCGGTGGAGACCGTTGGCGCCTCTCTTGAACACGGTGGACTCGCCGGTCTAGTGAACAATGCCGGCATCGCCGTTGGCGGCCCGCTTGAGTTCCTGTCCCTGGACAGCATTCGCCACCAGTTCGAGGTCAACGTGATCGGGCAAATCGCCGTCACTCAGGCGTTCCTTCCGCTCTTGCGAGAGGGGAATGGCCGCGTGGTCAACATGGGGTCGATGGAAGGGAGGCTCGCCATGCCCTTCATCGGAGCCTACTGTGCCTCCAAGTTCGCCCTGGAAGCCCTCACCGAGTCCCTCCGCATGGAGCTTCGCTCGTGGGGCATCTCAGTGTCCATAATCGAACCCGGCACCGTGGCAACTCCCATTCTGGAGACCTCAATAGCGGCGGCGGAGGACACCGTGAGGCGTTTTCCCGACCGGGCGCATGCCCTCTACGACTCCGCGATCACGGCGGCGCGTCAAGCCGCTGATAGAATAGTGAAATCGGCGATTCCCGCTGACGCTGTTGCCAGGGCCGTCACACACGCACTCAC
>Ga0180433_10010449_pt1 | contig 11172 bp, 16 predicted proteins | sample SS_ome_8_FD_132980 | JGI IMG/M metagenome (GOLD analysis project Ga0180433, IMG submission 132980) | Hypersaline lake sediment archaeal communities from the Salton Sea, California, USA - SS_1_D_1 metaG | ecosystem: Environmental > Aquatic > Non-marine Saline and Alkaline > Hypersaline >...
AAAGATCAAACTGCTGGTAATGCTCGGTCCCTGTGTTCAACTGATCATCTCCCCTACAACACATAAAAATATGACCGTTTTTTATATCCGTTCCATAGATTTCATTATGAGCTTCAGCATAGGAGACTATTTGTAGATAATAGTCTTGTACCCACTCAGGCTTTTTAGGTTTATTGGTTTGTTTGAAATCACATATAGCTAAGTTGCCTCGATAAACTCCCACTAGATCTGTGGTACCTGCATATAAACCTGGAAAATAAAGGTTAACTTCATAGCCCCACACTTCTTGCATATGATCTAATGCATTTTGTTTTATAACACTAGCCATAGCATTGGCTTTTATAGAATAGGGATTAGTGCCGGGTTCTGGCCATGTACCGTTTTTTATGTAATTCTCCAAGAATGTGTGCATCCGTGTACCTATACTAGATGCTTCATTGGTGATTTGCTGTGCTCGCTCATGACCTACTCGATTTTTCCATGCTGTTAGAAAGCTGTTATCTTTTGTAGATGATAAAATAGTAGTAACTGACGGCAATTTCTGACCATCAGGTGTTAGATATCGTCTTTCTCCGTCAATGTTTTCACGAGAAAGACACAAGTAGTCTATCTGATTATTTATTTTCATCCATGAATTATACTAATACAAATTATATTTGTCAAGATCCTTGTCGTCTTCTCGTGGCTCTTTTAGCCATGTTTGTGACATTTTTCTCGGACTTTTTTTGCTCAGTATTCGACACATCAAGCCTGTCTCCAAGCTTTTCAGTATTAAACACTATATGATCTTTGTTATAACTATCGATTATGTCTTGTAAAAAAGGACTGGTATCGTATATTTCCCCGAAAATATCAGAATTTAATCCTATAGTTTTCATGTTATATAGAATCTTGTTAATTTTTTCAAACGGAATCTTTGATGGTATCTTTTTTAGTTGAACTTCGCCGTGTAAATTTCTTAGTACAAGTTCTATACGCTTTTTATTATCAGTGTTTTCTGTTACTTTTTTTTTAACAGTATGCTTCCTAGATTTCTAGATTTTTCTAGAATAGCTCGCTTTTTTGCGTATGATCTTGACTCTCTTCTTGCTCTACCAGCTGGCTCAGCACCGCCTTCTGCAGGTTTACTAGCAGTGAAATCATCAGACATATCCGCAGATCCCACTGCACCTGTATCGCCGGGAGGAGCAGAAGCATCACTCGGCGGTTCTGCAGAAATATCCGTGCCTTCTCCAGTGTCTAGTGTATCTTCTTGATCGTCAGGTTCTCCCATTGATGTATCTCCGACATCTGAACCCATTGAAACACCATCACTTTCGCCTGTTAGTAGCATAACGCCGCTTATTAATGACTCTCTGGAAGATTCTAGGTGCTTGTACATAGACTCTAGGGCAGGCTTGACTGTAGAAACAAAACTATTGGACATTTCTAGACCCATTTCGTTTCTTATAGAGTCTGCTAGGTCAATCATAGATTCTGCTTGCATTTCAGCAGTGTCTTCCATCCATCCTGTAATTCTATCCACCATGTCCTTAGCTGCCATAACTAGTTCAGCTTGTTCTTCAGGACCTTCATTTATAGTCTTACGATGTTTTGAAACCTTATTCAATCTCCGCTCTTGTATCTCAGTTTCTATTATTCTTAAAAATACACGAGATTTTTGGTATTCATCTTTGTTTATTGCACTGAAGCCTTCGCTTATTTCTATATTTTTTATCTTGTTTCTTAGCTTATTTCTAGTAGAAATCAAGTCTGAGGAACTAAACTTATCTAGTCTTATTTTTTCTCCGAAGAATCTAATAGATTGTTCGTTTAAAAAACTCGAAGTTACTGGTTTAGACATGTCTTTTATATTCATGTAAGGATCCTGTTAATTGATGTATTTATCGTAATTTAATAATATTAACTAACTTTTCTTTAGCATTTAGTATTTTTTCAACAGATATTTTATGTCTGGTTAAAATTACTTGTTTTTTAGTAGTGTCACTACAGTTCTTTATAGCATTTTTAAAATATATTATATCATTATAATTTTTACTGATAATATTATCTAAATCCATAATAATTTTACTGTCTATTCCATATTTCTTGGATCTCTGAGTAGCTATAGCAACTGCTGCAATCTGTGAAAAGGTATGACAAATTACTTTATCAGTTCTGGAATCTCTAACTTGATAGAATTCATCTGAATTTTTTTTAATTTCGAAAAAAGAAACACTAATAGTGTCTTCTTTTAAAACCGGCATTATTTTTATATATTCTGAGTTCTCTATCAGAGATTCAATATTTTGTATCAGTGATTGATCTACGATTTTCATTTTTTACTATATGCCTAGTGTTTTCATGTTTTACACTGGAAATCATATCTTTTCTTAGTAGACTCTTTAGTACAACTCGCTCCCTAGATGTGAACTGTTTTATATCACTGCTTGATTGTATTTTTTCAAAAACCTGTGCTTCTTCATTAGAAAGAATTATATCCAAGCCTTTTCTTAGATCAAAAATTTTCATTTGCTTGCAGACCTATTTAAAACACTGATGCGCTTGGACAAGGGATCTATTTTACGAGTTTTTTTAGCCTTTCTGGCCATTTTTTTACCCATTTTAGCTCGTGTTTTCTTTAGTTCTTGTCTTTGTTTTATGTTTATAGGAGCATAGCACTGTGCTGCCTTGGATACTACGCGGCCTTTTCTTTTTCCACTAGCACACCTATACTTTCTTACTATTTTTTTACCAGACTTGGACCAAACCTGCTTTTCTAGTAGACCTTGTGTTATTTCGTTTACTAACATATTAATCAATAAATGTAAAAATTATATTTTTTTCTTCACCAAAACTTCTAAAAACTGGCTCGGGTAGTTCTACAGTTTCTTTTAGTCCTGTTATAACCGGAATCAAGTCGAAATCTTTGTCTAGTGTTGATATTTCTATCTTGCCGCCGTAGGGTATATCAAACAAAAAAGTCCAAACATTTTGGCGACCTTTGTAGTTTTCACCAAAACCCATTCTTCCTATTCCCACGTGTTCCATTCTAGGAGGATTAACGTATTCTAGATTAGACCTGAGTCCAATAGTCTGTATTATAGAAGAAAAATTCAATTGTTGCTTGTATGCCAAGCCTTCATTTATTCTTCTAGCGTCGGTTTGTGTTATGTCAATAACTGTTTGTACTTGATATTTCATGTTATATTTATTTATCTAATATCAGTTGATGAAATTTTATTACAAAAAAGCCCATTCGAAAATGGGCTAACGTGCCGAAGCACAATCCTAAGGTAGGTAGGATTCTTTGAAAAATTTATGCAAAAGATCCGTCACCTAGAAGAGTCTCTTGTACAGTAACTGTTAGAGGATTGGTACCATCGCGAATCTCAGTCAATGAATCAGCTAGTGCGCCGTAATCACCGGATGTTGTTGGACCTTCAGCAGGATTGAAGGTTGCAGAGTCTACGATGCAGCAGAAACTATCGTCGTCTTGCTCACCTAACCAAATAATTGATGCGTAAAGCTGAACTGCTCTCACAGCTTTTTCATATCCGCGCTCGATAATTGCACTAACTCCGTTGCTAGGAGTGCTGGCGAGAAAACCGCCTGTGCAAGAAACTTTAATTACTTTGGGTTGATAGCCGTAAAACGCTTCGTGTAACGGACCCCCATTAACTCTTGGTGCTGTTGCCATTTTAAATCTCCTTTAGTCTCATAAATGGACATCCTTGAATGATTCAAGGTTGTTATATGTATTTAGCTCAATATTATAAAAACCGATGTTATTGCTTTGATATCTGATTTCTAGCTTGCTTGTGCAGAGTTTTTAACATTTGTATAAAACTAGGACCAGCTTGCACCAAGTCATCTATCATTTCTATAGCAGGAAGATATGCTTCTACCATCTGTGAAGGTATAGGCTTCTTGCGTTTAGCTAATTCGATAAAACGACGAGCTAGCATAAGATTATCTACCCCTACAATAAATCTATATAACTGAATATCTGATAAAGGAACAGATACATCATCTGTACTCAACGACGGCTCAGTATCATCCACAGAAAAGGTTTCTAGATTTCCTTCAGCTACTAGTTTATTATAAAAATAGATGATATCACTGCTTCGTAATTTAGCTCTAGCAGCTAATAGCAAGCGCGTAGCGACTCTTTTTTTATCTAGTGTACTTAGATCACTAAAACTGAATATACCTCGTCGTATGCTCTTATATTCGCTGTCAGATATGTTCAAAGCTGATTCAATACGTAGGAATGTCTGCTGATGATGAACAGGATTTTGACCATGACTTACTTTTGTGAGATATCTATTTAATTCCATGATAGGCAAATGAGTTTTTTTTCTAACGTCAATCGCAGCCTCAGGATCTTTTAGCTTAGAAAGTGCTTTTTCATCACCGTCAACAAAATATATAAAATTATAAAGATCAGTAGCAGAAGCCCTGAAATAACGATAGCTATCATAGGAACAAGTTTGTCGTGCATAACTACCGGCAGTTTTTTTATACTCTTTGTGTATTCTTAGCATTTCTAAAATCAACAGTGACAGATACAATCTTTGACAACAATCTGTGTAACTTAGCAGGCTATGATCCTGAGAATTTCTAGTCATTCTAGATTCTTGAAGATCTTTTATAAAATTCATGATCTTTCCCTTGATTCTATGACTTTTTTTATTCCTCGTTTGAATTTCCTAGGATCATTACTTTTTATAGAGTTTATAAAACGTTTTTCCAGTTCCGCAGAAGTTTCTATATCATAGGTTCTGTTTATCTTGTCTATCAAATTTATTGCACTCTCGATAATATTACTAGCAGTCATTTCAATAAAATGATCCACATCTTTATAACAGTCTATGCTGTTGAGTTCTTCTAGTATACTTCTGGTTCTTTTTTTCATTGTATGACGCCGTTGGATGTTTTCACTTGAATTTAGTCTTATGTTTTTATAATAGTATTTATTTTTTAATGCTCTTATTATTTCAAAATAAGACCGGATAAATACTGTTGGAAAACATATACCACTAGAGCATAGCTCGATTACAACTCAAAGCACAGCACTGGTTACCAGTAGTATATCAGTGCTATTCTGTTTGTTTTGGTTCTCTTATAATATTACCTTGATCATCCGTAAGCGATGAATTCATTACCACTGAATCACGCCTTTGTGCAATAACTTGCCAGAATACTTCATCTGAACAGTATCTATCCTTGGCAGTGATAACCAGAGTACTTCCGTTTAAACTAGACTTTACAGGACTCCAGCCCGATTCATTAATACAAAATCGTCTAATACGACAACACATCTTTTCGAATGTTCCAGGACTCATGTTAAATTCTGTGTCAATATTAACCGATGCTTGTCCTTTTTTTAAAAAGACCATTCCGTTATATATGATATCAGGTTGTGCACTATATGTAAGACCGTGAACTATCTCACTGGTGTCTGATAGATCCTTTAACGGATGAATAGATTTTACAAAAGACGCTGAGTACACTCCTTCTAGGAAATCTATCTCATACCCGGAATGTTCAGTAGCGTACAATCTACGGTTCTTCGCGTACATACGCAAAAAGCTTTCATGATCTGATCCTCTGGGTTTTCCTTTTTTAACATCAGGTACTTGAATTCCGGTTGCAAATAACTCGCCCATTTCTACCTCTTGTTTAGATTGTTTTAGATATTTATTCTACACGATGTTGCTCGGTATTGCAAATATTCTTTTCAAAAAAAAAGTTATGGGAGAAAACTCCCATAACTTTCATACGACCTAGTTAACGATCATTAAACGACAGCAGATGCGCCCATGATGGTTACTTTTAGATCTTCTAGCTCTGTTAGAGATGTGATGGTGATAGAATTAGCATCTACAGAATCAACATCAACAGAAACTGCGGTGTTTAATAGCATAGCGTTGAAAACGAATGCATCCTGATCTTCTAGATTTAGGTTGTGAGTAACAGTTACATAGTAGTCAGGACCTGTGCTGGTATCAGCAGCAGTTGTAACAGTCGCAAAATACTGCTTGACAAACTTGCCTTGCTCTAGAGTATAAGCTAGTGCAGAAGGTGTTACAGCACGACTTTCGTCAGTACCAGCAGCAGCCTCAGTACCAGTAGCTAGTTCAACTATACCAGCGGTATCGGCTGTAGCAGCAACGATGTTACGCTGTATAACAGAAGCAGTGGTAGCAGTAGTGAATAGAATTACATCACCAGACTCAACTGTTACACCGACGCCAGCGCCAGCACCTAGGTCAACACCGTCAATGCTTGCATCACCAGCAGCAGAAACAACATACTGGTAACCAGCAACAGCTTCTACTTCACCGGCACCAGTACCAACAGTTATGTTGCCTGTGCCTGTACCGCTTGCGTCAACAGTACCTTTGAATATAACGTCACCGTCGATAGCAGAGCTAACGCCGATGAATGAACTACCGTTCCAAACTTTTAGTTCGCTGCTGGTAGTGTTATATAGTAGAAAACCTTCGTTATCAGCACCTAGATCGGTACCTAGTGAGGTCATTGCTGCGTCATCAGCATTGTGAATACGAGCATTCTTTAGCTGACCTACGTTTACTAGGTCAATGTCATGATAAAATTGTTTGATTGCCATTATCAATCTCCTTTTGATAAATCTCCTTGAAAGCGCTCTTTCCAAGCACTCATCGCGCTATTCATCTAGCACATTTTTATTTATCTCACACACAAAAAAAATCACTACGTATAAAAGTAGTGATTTTTATAAAAGCTAGTAAATAGAAATTAACTACACTTCAGCACCTTCGGATACACCCATGACCGTTACTGATACTGATTGTAGATCAACAAATGAATATAGTCTTAGTGTATTTTTATCAACTACTTCTATATCCAAGGAAATAACTCGTTTGCCTTCACCTGTGAGATCTTGTACAATATTAGCTACAAATCCATCGGCATTCACAAGATTTAAATCATGAACAACATCATAGGGCTGATTAGCAAGTATGTTGGGAATTAACTCATAATATTCTAAAACCAGTTTTTGTGTTGCTGAATAGGCATCAAATGCTGACTGTATCGCAGAACTCAGTCCCGCTGGAGTTACTGCTTTTTCTGTATCCACTCCCGCTACTATTTCAGCATCATCTGCTAGTTCTACAATACCAGCTTGTGAATCCGAAGCATTATAGACATGAATGTTGGTCTGAATTACATACGCAGATGTTTCACTGTCAAACAATATCAGATCACCGGTTTCCACAACATTATAAGGCTTGAATGTAATTAGGTTACCGTCTTTGTTGTTTATATTAGTTAGTGTTACAGGAGGTCGTATACCGGTCAGTGCATCTGGGTTATTGGTGTTGTTAATAGCATACATGTTTCCGCGTTCTGCTATAACTCCCTGACTAGGGTTAGGAGATCCTGCAGGAACTATCCACGGAGTACTAGTACCACTACCTATGTCAACGCTTCCTCTGAATGTTAGACCTGCTTCGGAACTCACTAAAGGTATAAAATCATCACCGTTCCAAAATTTAAGAATCTTGTCATCGGTTCGATATATCATCATACCTGTGTTATCTGCACCTAGAGCAGTTTCCCACTCAGGTTTGGATACTGTATTACCTGTTCCCAGTGCTAGAGCATTTTCATAGTCTTCATTTAAAATGTTTTCTATTCTTGCTTGTTTTAATTGACCTACTTGTACTAGATCAATATCATGATAAAATCTTTTACTAGCCATATCACTCTCTTTGTGTTTTATATTTTATGTACTTATTATCAATCAGTATACCAATTATTTTTTTTGGTTTATATACCGCTTTGTCTCAAGCTTCGTTAGATTATCTGATTTATTAACTCTTTGTTTTGTATCGTTGTCATACAAAAGTCAACTCTAGCACATGATCACCCAAGTCTATGTTTGACTCTATCACCATACGATCATCTTGGAAGCTGGTCAATACTTCAACTTCTTGCCCTTGGTTATCTAATATGTAACTATTGATAACCTTGTTGATATTATTAACATTGTATATTACATCAAATGATCTTCCTGAAAGTTCGAATGTTTTTGTAGAAACACCGTTTCCTGAAGTGCCTCCGGTGCCTGTGGATATAGAACCTATATCATTTTCTGTTAGTATTCTGGTATTTCCTACATAAGGCGCACCTTCAGCAACAGAACCATTACCTATATACAGTTCCTGAGAATCAACTGCCCACCCAAATTCACCTGAGGCGAGCTGAGGTATGCCCGTTCCACCTTGATCTCCTGCTGTGTACTTGCGACCTCTTCGTACTTGTATACGACCGATATTAACAATTGCCACTAGCGGACCTCACCAGAAAATTTAAAACACATGTGTTTGTTTTTAATTATTATTCGCACATCAGATACCATCTTGACTGTTTTATGCTAGTATATTATGTTTATTTATTTGCATAAGTAAATCAGTAAATTATAAATTTTATCAAAGGTCAAACGCATGGAGCACAGTCATAGACATGACCTTTGCAATTCTTGTATTATAAAGTATATATAACATTTTTGTTATACTGAAGAGATTTTTGGTTTAGGTGCATCTATGTAATTCAACCAACTATCATGCCTAACAGATATTCCCATTATTTTCTTGTTATTAACTAGACTGTAATAACTAGGCTTCTTGGGAGTATCCAAAGGCTTGATAGTTGTCTTATCTCCCTTGAGCGTGTTACATCTAGCGCATGCCGTTACAACATTTTCCCAAGAATTGGCACCCCCTAGACTAGAAGGAATAACATGATCAATCGTGAGTTCATGTTCTGAATATTCATAACCGCAGTACTGGCAAGTATACATGTCTCTGAGAAATATATTGTCTCTGGTAAACTTGACCTTGGGTTTTTTTCTATGGAATTTCTTGAGCATTATCACCGAAGGAACTGCATATTCACAAGAAGGTGATCTGATGGTCCATTCATCATACCAATCTACTGCAGTGCACTTTCCTAGCCAAAGATATGTTATTGAACTTTCCCATGTAACAGTTGATAACGGAAGATAAGAAATTGGTTGTGCATCTACGTTTAGTACAAGTACATCCATAAAATCACTAAAAGAAATTGTTGATTGACTTCTGACTATACCACTGTATTGCTGTATTCCATTGGTAATCTGTGTCAGAATTCAACATGATAGATCTGCTAGCATCTAGTACTTGCCAGCCATGCGGAGCATTAACTTCTAGATCAAGTTGATTTGATGACCATGCGCTTATTCCAACAAACATTCTCCAACTCTTGGGAGCATCATTTCTTGCTATGCGCTCGACCATTTCTTCATCGCTGGACATAGCAATGCCATCACAAACACGAATAGTACTAGTAGATTCCCACTTGTCTTCGTGTAAGAGTATTACAGCATACTTGTTTACTGGACCTCCTTTGTACATTACTTCATCACCGGGATAGTGTACTTTTTTGGTTTTCATAAACTCTCGAACAGTCCACGTAGAAGGTTTATTTAGTATCACACCCAATGATCCCTCATCTGTGTGTCTATACACAAACACCACAGATTTAGCAAAGATTCCATCTTGAATCTTAGGATGTGATATCAGCAGTTTACCTTGATAATTCATATATTTTATATCTCACAGAAGATCCCATAGTTATTTAGACTACGAAAATTTTGATTTTCTGGTTTTGGTTTATTTTCTGCTTCCGTAATCAGGAAGTGGGCCTCCGCATTTCTTGCCTTTGATTTTTTTTCCGCCTACAGTTATCCTGGTTCTGGGTCCAATCTTGTGGCTTTTTTTACCTGTTCTAGCTTTCCAGCCTTTGCATTTGCAAATAGCCAGCCACTTGGCACTTAAATCAGATGCAGGTCTTTTACAATCAGATCTAGTAGGTCGTCGCGTGTTTTTAGCTTTTTCTTGTATAATTTCTCGTACTTTCATAGATGTATTTATTCACAAGTTAAATATATTACTAGTGTTATAGTTATTTTGATTTTAATTGATCAATAACACAGTCCCCGGTATTTCTGTCAATTGTGCTGTCGGCACTGAGAAATCAGAGGTATACACTGCGGTCCCGTTAACAATTCTCATATCAGATATCCATCCATTTATACCGTCAGAGTTTAATGCAGTTCCTATTTTAAAATTAGTAGTTGTCCATGTTCTTCCAATAGTAGTAGAAGATTGTATCTGTGAACCGTTTACAAATAATCTAATGCTGCTAGGATCCTGACACAGTGCTATATGATACCAAGTATTAGTTTGGATGCTGTAAGTCCCTGTAATCACCAATGTGTTGTCTACAAACAGTCTTAGAGAACCACCGTCTATCAAGAACGTAGGGTCATTTGTACCTGCTCCGAATATACGATTCCGCTTACTGGAATCAAACGACTCTAATTTCAACCATAGTTCTGCTGTATAAGATCCTACTCCTATAATAGTCGAGGGATCTTCATATAAACCCGCAATATTGTAGTAAGAACCGTTGTCAGGGAAATATAAGCTAGAACCTCCTGACACATACGGAGATTCACTAGAAACAGAAGGATCTAAACCTGTGTCATTTTGATCTGCAACAGGCTCTAATACTTGCACATAATAGCTAGGCGAAATAACTGAATCCCCAAGTGTATTTAATGATTCAACTCTAACGCTTATCGCAGAACCTTCAAATGTTCCGTCGTATGTGTAAACTCCCGCAGACTGCTCTGTTGCAGTTCCTAGAATGGTATCGCCACTGTAAACTTCTACAACTTGCCCAGGCGGTGCCTGTATACTCAGTGTAAGATCTCGTTGATCGTTATAAAAAATTGATGTTACTTCTTGCCCGTCTGCACCCGTGACAGAAATTATTCCAGGATCTTGATGATTCACTAACACACGTGTATATGGAATAGCGGTCAATGGTTCTGTGGGAGGTGTAAAGTCTTCTGTATATAACGCCACTCCGTCTAGTACTCTAAAGTCGCTTACAAACATGTTATTAGCTGTATAAGAAGTTTGATAATTTCCCACATAAAAAAATGTACTCCAATTTCTATCATAACGTTCGCGTTCATCTATCTTTAAACCATTTACAAACAAACGCATTTTTTCGCAGTCTTGCGAAATAGCAATGTGATACCATTCATCGTCATTCAATACTATACTAGTTTGAAACAGTTGATCACTAGCA
>Ga0180433_10010451_pt1 | contig 11170 bp, 13 predicted proteins | sample SS_ome_8_FD_132980 | JGI IMG/M metagenome (GOLD analysis project Ga0180433, IMG submission 132980) | Hypersaline lake sediment archaeal communities from the Salton Sea, California, USA - SS_1_D_1 metaG | ecosystem: Environmental > Aquatic > Non-marine Saline and Alkaline > Hypersaline >...
AACTGCGATTAAAAACTACGAGCCGCGCAATTATGACCTTTCGGAGCGCGGCCCGGTAACCGTGCGCACGGCGCTCCAGGGTTCGCTTAATATTCCGGCGGTAAAGATGCTCTACCTCGCGGGAATTGACAATGTGCTTGATTTCGCCGAAAAGCTCGGCTACACCACTTTTGGCGACCGCTCCCGTTTCGGCCTCGCGCTTGTCTTGGGCGGTGGGGAAGTAAAGCTTCTTGAGCATACCGGCGCCTATGCCGTTTTTGCCAATGAGGGCGTCAAGCAAAATATTACGCCGATATTAAAAGTTGAGGACCCGTGGGGAAAGATGCTTGAAGAATGGAAGCCGGAGGACGGGGAGCGCGTGCTTGATGAAAATAACGCCCGGCTCATAACCGACGTTCTCTCGGACAACAGCGCCCGCGCTTATGTTTTTGGAACGGGCTCCAATCTTCAGCTTGGCGAACGCCCGGTGGCCGCAAAAACAGGCACGACCAATGATTACCGCGACGGCTGGACCATCGGCTACACCCCCTCGCTTGCCGCCGGGGTGTGGGTCGGCAATAATGACAATTCGGAAATGCACCGCGGCGTCGGCGGATCGGTCGGCGCGGCGCCAATCTGGAACCGCTTTATGCGCGAAGCGCTCGAAGGCAAGGAAATTGAGCATTTTAATGAACCGGCGCCCAATGACGCGACCAAGCCGGTGCTTTTGGGCCGGTCGGCTGAAGAGCAAACCGTGCGCATTGATCGCGCTTCGGGCAAGCTCGCGACCGAATATACTCCGGAATCCTATGTCGAAGAAAGAAAATACCGCGAAGCCCATTCAATACTCCAGTATGTTGATAAAGACAACCCGCGCGGCCCGGTGCCGACGAATCCGGGCATTGACCCGCAGTACGCCGGCTGGGAATACGGCGTAAAATCCTGGGTGGAAAACCGCGAAGACGAGGGCGTTTACGCGGAAAAGCCGCCGACCGAGTATGATGATCTCCATGTTCCGGAAAATATCCCTTTTGTGCAAATAATGGAACCAGGTTCAAATTCAACGCTTAATTCGCGCGATCTTTATGTTCGGGCGAACGCGAGCGCGCCGCGCGGCATCAGCCGGCTTGAATACTGGATTGACGACGCGCTCATCGGCACGACCTGGGGCGATGACCAGGACATTAATCTCGTCATTCCGAATTCTGTTTCCAAGGGGTTTCACGGCCTTATTGTCAAAGCATTTGACGACATTGACAACAGCTCAAGCGACGAGGTAACAATTAACCTCTTGGCCGATAAGACGCCGCTCAATCTCACTTTTTCGAGCCCGAACGAAGGCGATATTTTCAGCCAAGGCGAATTCCCGATTTCAATCTCCGTCAGCCTGAACGATATTTCCAATATAAAAAAGATTGACTTTTTTTACGGCGAGAACACGGTCAGCGGCACGCTTATCGGCTCAATCATCGCGCCGGACGGGACTTACCAAACAATTCCCTGGAACACGCCGCCGCGCAACGGCAGCTATAAGCTCTGGGTGGTGGCAATTGACGATAATGACCAAGAAAACCGGAGTGAAGCGGTGACTATTTGGATTGAATAAAAATAAAATAAAAACGCCCGCGCTTATGCGGACGTTTTTTGATAAAAAAAGTCGGCAGTGCTTCCCGAGAATTGGATTTACTGCCGGCGGATTAAGGTTTGGCTCAAGCTAGAGCTCGTCGCTGTCAAAACCGTCTTCTTCGCCGTCCATGTCGTCAAAAACCGGGCACTCGTCTTCATCGATCATGTCCTCGAACATGTCCGGTTCGTCGGAATAGATTGAAGTCGTAATTGCCGGGCGATCGGCCCCAAGTTCCTGGCGAAGAATGCGGGGCGGCGTGCGCAAGCCTTTGTTGCCGACCATGCCCGCGACTTGTTTTTGGGTGAGCTGGCGCTTTTTTGACATTGCTCCTCCTTTTTTTGTGGCCTGACAATTGAGCATACAATAAAACATCAAAAATGTCAAGGCACCGGCCTTTCGTTATTAAAGCCCGTAAACACCCCGCGCCAAACCGGAATAATTTTTTTTAGACAAAAAAACGACCAACGTGTCCTTGGTCGTTTTTATTTTTTCTGAATCCAGCTACTGCTTAATCGGCATGACGATGTAGTAGTAATCAGCCTCGTTTTCCGCGCTTGAAATCAGGCAGGGGTTGGCGGCATCAATCAATTTGAGCTTAACCGTTGATCCGGAAAGAGCGTTCAAGCCCTCGAGCAGGTAGCGGTAATTCAGGGTGATGCTGTTTTCGCCGCCCTCAAGCTTTGCCTTTAGCTCAACATTGTTCTCGCCGGTCTGCAGGTCGGTTGAACGGACAATCATTTTCTCGGCGGCCGGGTCAAGTTCAATCAAAACGTCAAAAAGCCCGGTTTTGGAAAAAAGGCTGGTGGTCTTTATGGCTTTGATAAGATCCTCTTTGGAAATTTCCGCGTTGGTCTTAAAATTTTGCGGCACGATCTGCGTGTAATCGGGGTACTGGCCCTCAATCACCCGTGAAATGAGCTCGACATTGCCATAGGTGAAAACAACCTGGCTTTCGGAAAAGGCGATTTCAATCTCATCCGGAGAATCGACTTCGTCCTTAAACGCGGAAAGAATGCGCAAGACTTCGGCCATTGTCCGGGAGGGGATGATTGCCGAGGCATTGCTTTTGTCCGAGTCCTTGGAAAGGCTGACGCGCGACTCGCCGAGCCGGTAGGTATCGGTTGCCGCGAGAATAAGCTTCGCGTCAACGCCCTCGCGGTTAAACTCCAGAAAAACGCCGCTAAATTCCGGCTTGGATTCATTGGGGGAAACCGCAAAAATAACCTGAGAGAGCGCCCTCTTAAAATCAGTAACCGGACAGGTGAATTTTTTATTTTTGGAAACCTGCGGTATCAGCGGGAACTCCGAGGCGGGCAGGCCCTTTATTTTTGTTTTGTAGTTGCCGCACTTAACGCTCAGATTGTCGTCAACAAGATCAACGTCCACCGCTTCCGGCGGCAGAAGGTACACATAGTCGGAAAACAACTTTGAAGGCACGGTGAATTCGCCGTCGCCTTCGATTTTTCCCCGCACCAAACAATTAATCGCTATTTCCAAATTGGTCGTTGAAAGCTTAATTCCCTTGTCCTCAATTTTAAGAAGCACGTTGTTAAGTATCGGCAGATTAACATTCTTTGTCGTGATGTGGCTGACGATGTTTAACCCCCTCGCTAGATTTTCTTGAGTACAGGTCAGTTTCATAGTTATTATTATTAACGTTATATTTTATATATATTTAAATAATAGTAATAGTAAGCCGGTGGATAGGGGGGATGGATGCGTGAAGGCCTTTGTTTTTCGGTAAAAATGCTGATTGCGGCGGGGGATAAGACGGTGCTTTGCGACACGGTGTTTTGTGGAGAAAAAACGCTGTTTAAAAACGCTTTTTATTTGTGCACCGAACGTTAAGTTTTTTTAAACACGCTGCGCCTTGGTTAGGCGCAGCTTATAAACCGATTATGCACCGTATAGTTTTTCCCGGATAAGCTCCAGATCTTGTTTGAGCTGCTCGTCTTCTTTTAGGAGACGGTTGATTTTTTCGTACGCGTGCATTGCCGTGGTGTGGTCGCGGCCGCCGAGCTCCTCGCCAATCGCCGGATAAGAGGTTTTCATCTCTTCGCGCAGCAGGAACATGATGATTTGGCGGGGGAAAGCAAGCTTTTTTTCGCGGCTTTTGCCTAAAACATCGTTTATTTTAATGTCAAAATAGCTCGTGACGACCTCAATCAACTGGCGCGGGGTGATTGATTTGCGTTTATGTATCGGTGAAAAGCTTTCGAGCACGGATTCAATGCTCTCCATTGAGGGGTTGAGGCTTTTAAACTGGTGATAGGCGATAATTTTGTTGAGCGCGCCCTCAAGTTCGCGGATATTGCTCTGGACGATATTGGCGACATGTTCCAGAAATTCGCGTTCCAGCTCATATTCTTTGTCTTTGCACTTGGATTCAAGAATGGCGACGCGGGTTTCAAAGTCTGGCGATGAAACATCGGCCATCATGCCCCATTCAAAGCGAGTGAGCAGCCGGTGCTCCAGCGCGGGGATGGCTTTTGGCGGACGGTCGGAGCTGATGACGATTTGCTTGTTATACTGATGAAGCGTGTTGAAAGTATGAAAAAATTCTTCCTGCGTGCCCTCCTTGCCGGTAATAAACTGAATGTCATCAATAAGGAGGAGGTCAACATTGCGGTAGATGTCTTTAAAGTCTTTTGCTTTGCCGGTGCGCACCGAATGGATGAATTCATTGGTAAACCTTTCGCAGGTAACATATAGAACCTTGGTTTGCGGGGAGTGGGAAAGCACCTCATGGCCGATCGCCTGAAGAAGGTGGGTTTTTCCGAGTCCGGCGCCGCCATAAATAAAAAGAGGGTTGTAAACCTCTCCGAGTTTGGCGCCGACGGCCTGGGCCGCGGCATTGGCAAGTTCGTTGCCTTTGCCAACGACAAAATTTGAAAACGTGTAGCGGGGGTTAAGCCCAATTTCGCACCACTGATCGCGCTGCGGGAGCTTTGGCTTTTCCGGCTCAGCCGGTTTTTCTTGGGTCTGAATTTTAATTTCTTCGATAACCTCGTTTTGCGGACGCACCTCAACTTTGTAGATTACTTCTTTGATTGTTTCGCCGGTAACATTGCGCAAAGACTGGAGGATGGCGTGATTGTATTTTTTTTCGAGCCAGGCCTTGGAAAAAGTATTGGGAACACAAACAATCACTTTTTCATTTTCAACCGCGGCAACAAATGTATTTTTAAACCACGTTTTAAAATTCGCTTTGCTTAAACTGAGTTCAAGTTCGCCGAGCGTGGCTTGCCATACCTCTTTGGTGTCCATAGTTTTGCTTTTTATTTTTTAGGCCCAAGTTTTGTTGAAAAATATGTGGATACCTAAGTATATTAGCACAAAGGAATGTCTTTGAAAATTGTCTTAAACTAGCCGAAAGTTAATAAGGTGTTAATAAATTGTGGAAGATGTTGATAGGTGTAGTGACACTTTAGCGCAATTGGTCCAAATTGACAAGGCGTCGGGGGCCCGGTGCTCCAAACGGTTCGGTTCTTGAAAATTTTTTATATTTATAGTAAACTTGATATACTTTATCTAAGAAGCTAAAAGCTAATAAGCTAAGAAGCTGAGAAGTTAGTTAATTATGCCCAAAAGAACATACCAGCCCAAAAAGCGGCAGCGCGCCAAAGTGCACGGTTTTAGAAAGCGCATGTCGTCCAAGGGCGGCAAAAAAGTATTGGCGCGCCGTCGCGCGCGCGGCAGAGCAAAGCTAAGCGCTTAAATATGCTAAAAGCTCAATATCGCCTTTCAAAAACCAAAGATATTGAGAGAGTTTTGAAGAATGGTCGGGGCGCGGCGAGCCCGAGCCTTTCGGTCAAGGCGGCTCCGAACAAATTTAAGCATTCACGCTTTGCTTTTGTTGTTGGATTAAAGGTTTCCAAGTCAGCGGTGCGGCGCAACCGTATCCGCCGGCAGATGCGCGAGGTGGTGCGGCTTTCTCTGGAAAAAATAAAACCAGGCTATGACGTTATGGTGATGGCGCGGTCCGGCATTTCCAAGCTTGATTATCAGGGCATTGAAAAAGAAATTATGCGCCATTTGAAAAAACTGAAATTGATATGATGGAAAAAATGATGGATATTCCAAAATTTTTTTTACTCAAAGCGATCCGTGTTTATCAGCTGACTTTGAGTTTTGACCATGGATTTATGAGGGTTTTTTATCCGGGCGGTTTTTGCCGTTTTCAGCCGACCTGCTCGGACTATGCCTATATGGCGATTGAAAAATACGGGGTAGTGCGCGGCGGGCTCATGGGCGCCTGGCGCGTCGCCCGGTGCAATCCGTTTTCCAAAGGCGGCTGGGATCCTGTCGGGGAACAGAAAAACGAAAAAACATAAAAACAAAAAAATCAATACAAAAACGGCTCGGCAAAAATGCAGAGTCGTTTTTTTAAACGATGGCCTTAGATAGTAATTTTAAAAAAATAATAGGGGTACGATGTGGTCGCACCCCTTTCACAGATTCAGATCAATTTGACACCTCCTTGTTAGGTGCCCGTATAGTACCACGGATTTGCTTTTTTGTCAAGGGACGCCACAAAATAATTCAGCGTAATTTCCTTGACAAAAGCTTTTTTTTGTGGTATCGTTAGCTGTTTATGTGGCAAGCGGTCATGTAACAGGAGGTGGCATGGAGAACAATTTTGTTGACGCCCTAAATACGCCCTTTGAAGATCTTCGGATCAAGGCGCATGTTCGGCAACTGAAGAGAAAAGAGCGCCGGAACGCAAAGCAGCGCGTGAAACAACTGTTGCGCGATCCCGAGGGCGAACACAGTCCGACTTTGATCGAGCGGCTTAACAAGATAGCCGGTCCGTTTGATGAAGTGAGATGGAAGCTCGTCGAACGCTGGCTTGAGACGCAGCTTGGCCGAAAGTGGGAGGAGGTGCAGCAAGCTCTTTTCCGCAAGCTCAATGCGGCGCGATCGCGCCGGGGGAGGAAGGCCTATAATCGGGCGATCGAGTTGTACGGCGATTGGCAAGCTCGTCTGGGGTTTGGCCGGTTTCACGTTGACAGTTTCGGCTACTTTGTAAAATACGGCGTAAACTCACCCCATGAAATGAGCTACGACGAGGCAGTCGCGTGGTTGAGCGGCCGGCGCATTTTGCATGAGTATGGCTATTGCCGATTATCTCGATGGCTCTACCAAGATTCGCGGTCAAGCTATCCAATCAAGGGTTTTCGGCCGGGCCGGGTCCTTTCCGAGGATGAGCGCAACATCTTTTGCGATCTGATAAGCGGCGACCTGCATAGCCGGCTCGTCAAGGACGGCCTTATCGTTCTTATATTGTTTAACAAAGTCATCTGAAAATTTCGCGTAAGTACTACCCGCCATTCGGTGGGATTTTTTTATAAAAAAAACGTGCCAGGCGAGACGAGCGCGGGCGCGGATATTTAGATTGCTGGTTTTTTAAAAAAATATAACGGCAATGCGAAAACGGCCCGAGAAAATGTCGAGATATTTTTGATTGCGGGATTCTGTAGAAACGCAAAATTTTGCGTTTCTACAAACGCTCGGCAATTTGGCGGTTTATTAAATTAAAAAAACGCCACCAAGAGGGGCGTGGAAGATACTATGATTTGCAACAGATTTTTTTAATGAGCCGCGGAATGTCAAAGAGCACCAGGTCGATGGTTGTTGCGGCAAAGTGCCCGCCGAGAAAGGCAAAGGCGAATATGGCCATGCCGGTCGCGGTAAATATTGCCAGCGGCCAATTAGGGCTTGTCGGCGCGTAGCAATGTTCGAGGCAGGCAAAAGTGATGCCCCAATAGAGCGCCATGACAATGAGCAGGAGAAAAGCGGTCATGATCATGGAAAACGGCCGGTAGTCGGCAAATGGTTCAATGTGAAAAAGCCAGTATTTTATTTTTCGAAAGTGCACTTATCTCCTCCTTTTTGGTGCCTTGTTTTTATCATTAAAAATAAATTCTGTCAAAAAAATCACGCGAATTCAATGATTTTATTGCGTGATTTTTCTCCGGAAGTAATTTTAATTTTGGATTTGGGAACTTTAAAATGTTTTGATAAAACAGAAATAAGTTCTTTGTTCGCCTTGCCTTCGTGGGCCGGGCTTTTTAGTTTTATTTTTAGCGAGCCATCGTCAAGCTCAAAAATTTCCGGCCGCTTGGCATTGGGAATGACGCGGATTTTGATTTCTTTGGTCATCAGAGATTGAAATAACTGGCAAGGATGGCGCGGTAGATGTCGCCGCGGGAGACCGTGCCCACTAAATTATTGTTTTCATCAACAACCGGCACGCGATGGATGCCAGAAGCGACCATTAGGCCGCCAATTTTCAAAATCGGGTCGTCAGGAGAGGCCGTAATCAGCCTTTGGTTCATAACGTCGTTAACTTTCTTCTGTTCAACGTGACCCGCTTCTTTTTCCAGTTTTTCAAAGTCAAGATGAGCGCCCGGGGTTTTGTAAAAATCTTCGTAAGAGGGATAGATGCCGCGAAAAAGATCTTTTTCCGAAAGAACGCCGACAAGATTGCCATCATCGTCAACAACCGGTCCGCCGCTGATATTGTTTTCAAGCAGAGTTGCCGCGGCTTCGCGCCAAGACATATTTTGATTTAAGCGGATGACTTCGGTTTTCATTATTTCTTTGACTTTCATATGAGCGGCTTAGTGAATTATTTGTTGAGTTCAAGTTTTTCTTCAAGCGGCCGGAGAATATTTTCTTCGAGTTTATTAATTACTGATTTTTGATAAATAGTATCCGGGCGTTGGGAAAAATTCGTGTCAATAATCACCACCCGGCCGGTAATCTCATTATTTTCATCGGTTTCCGCCATAATGTTGTCGCTTTCCAGGCTGTGCCAGGTATAGGCGGCGCGCGGTTCGTTTTCATGGAATTCCCTCAGGCCGTGGATCAGTGTTCGGACCGAATGCTGCAGCAACGGATAGTTGGGATGGTTTTTTAAATCGGGATTATTGAGGATGTCGTTGAAAGTGGCACCGTGGACGCGTTCCTGGATAACCGCGCCGGTAAATTTTTTTTCTTTGAGTTTTTCGATTTCCTTGCCAAGCCGGGCCAGAACTTGATTGAATTTTTTATCTTCTTGGTTTTTGTGGCGTTCATCAAGGCCGTAGCGGCCGGCGAGCCGGCGGTTGGTCTGGATTTGCCAGAATTTATGGTAGGGGTAAATATTGCTGGTGTCGAGTTTGGCTTTTTCAAAAATCGGTTCCAGTCGGTTGGGCACGAGATAAACTGATTCGGCGATCATGTCGGGGGGAAAATATTTTTTCATTGTTACATGCTCTTCCTCCTGCCGGGAAAAAATTTCAACCGCGCCCGCTTCGCTGAAGAGAATATCAAGATGAAAATCTTTGACAACGACGTCGGCAAGTTCGCCTTTTTCTTTTAACACTTCGTGCGCGTCATAAAAAACGCCGCGGCCTTTGAGTTCGGGCGAGATCGCCATCTCTTCGTTAATTTCTGGCTGGTGGTAAGGTTTTCGTTCCATATGGTTGGCTTGGTGAATGGTTTAGGTTTTTATGCTGCTTTGATCGTTTATTAATCTTATTCGATCAATGCACCAGTTGATTAGAGATTTGAGATTAGTTAATTGGGTTTAAATTTATTCAAATTTCCAATCTCAAATCTCTAATCTCTATTGTATCAATTTCAACAACCGTTCATGGATGGCGCCGTTCGTGGCAATAAAGTCTTTGCTGTTCGGCACCCATGGTTTGCCATCTCGGTCGGTTACTTTGCCTCCGGCCTCCTCAATCAGAAGCGCTCCGGCCAGATTGTCCCAGGCTCGCGAGCCGATAATTATAATCGCATCGGTGCGTCCGGCGGCGACATTGGCGTGTTCAACCCCGGCGCAGCCGAAGCGGCGGTAAACGCGCACCTGATTGGTGATTTTTTTAACCAGTCGCGCGCCCTGTTCTCGGTTTTTCTTTTCGTATGAATGGCAGAGCTCGACAAAAGATTCTTTTATTTTTTTTGTTTTGCTTGCCCTGATTTTTTTATTGTTGCAGAAACTGCCGCGGCCGCGCATGGCGGCATAAAGTTCATCGTGGTCCGGAAGATAGATTGCGCCGCAAATAATTCCATCGCGATAAGTCACGCCGATATTAACGGAATAAAGCGGAATGCCGGCGGTGTAATTTGTCGTTCCGTCCAGCGGATCGACGTACCAGGCGAAGGAAGAACTGTTTTTTTGATAGTTTTTTTCTTCACTGACGATATTATGATCGGGGAATTCGGCCCGGATTGTTTTAACGATAATATCATTAGTTTTTTTGTCGGCCGCGGTAACGATTTCCCGGTGTTTTTTATAGCTGTATTTCGAAGGGTTATGACGGCGAAAATTTTTTCGCAAATAAGCGCCGGCTTTTTGCGATGCGGTCTCGGCAATTTTTAAAATATTTTTTATTTCTTTTTTGTTTGGTATGGGCATACAAATTACAAATGATTACAAATTTACAAATATATTATAAATAATAATGAAATTCTTTATATAGATATGCTGTTATTTGTAAATTTGTAAAAATTCGTAATCTGTAGACAGGTCACCGGGTTTTTTGTATCCGTAATTTTTTTAAGATTTTAATGTTGTCGCGGTCGGCTTTTTCCGTAGTTTTCGGTGTTTCGATAATTATATTTATATTTTTAAGTTTTGGTTCATGAAGTATCGCCCAAAATCCTTCGAGGCCGATTTTGCCTTTGCCGATATGCTCGTGGCGGTCGCGGCGGGAGCCGAGTTCGGTTTTTGAGTCATTGGCGTGGATTAATTTTAGTTTACCAATTCCAACGGATCTATCAAATTCTTTAAAAGTATTTTTTACGGCGGTTTTCGTTCTAAGGTCATAGCCCGAGGCAAAGGCGTGGCAGGTGTCAAAACAAACGCCGATTGGTTTTTTGACGCCTTTGATTATTTTGCCGATTTCTTTAAAATCGTCGCCGATAACCGCGCCGCTCCCGGCGGAGATTTCCACCAGAAAAAGGCATGAGCCTTTGTAGCCGTCAAGGATTTGATTGATGCCCTCAATAACCATTTTTATTGCTTCTTTTTCGCCGACATCGCGGGCCGAGCCCATGTGGGCCATCATGTATTTGGATCCGAGCGTTGAGCCGCGTTCAAGCTCCTGGCGCAAAACCGAGATTGAGCCGTAGCGGATGCGGTTATTATTTGAGGCGAGATTAATGAAATACGGGGCGTGGATATAGGTTTCAGTGATTTTATGTTTTTTGCATTCGGACCGGAAGCTTTTAATAATTTCGGGCGTGAGTTCGGGCGCTTTGCCGCCTTGCGGCGAGCGGGAAAAGAACTGAAAAACTTCGGCGCCGGTTTTAGCGGCGCGTTCGGGGGCTTTATCAACTCCGTTGGCGGCGGAAATGTGCGCTCCAATTAACATATTCGAAATTAATTTCAAATTCAGAAAAGGTGGTTGTTATCCTTATTTTATCATAATTTTCTATAGCCTGCTCTTAGTTTGTTATGATTTAGCCTTCGGCGAGTTACTTTTCATAACTGAAAAGTAACCAAAAGGTTTCGGGGGTTCGCGATGCGCTCTCAGCTTAGCCCGGCTACTTCCTACATTCTTTGCCGGCGCT
>Ga0180433_10010453_pt1 | contig 11168 bp, 8 predicted proteins | sample SS_ome_8_FD_132980 | JGI IMG/M metagenome (GOLD analysis project Ga0180433, IMG submission 132980) | Hypersaline lake sediment archaeal communities from the Salton Sea, California, USA - SS_1_D_1 metaG | ecosystem: Environmental > Aquatic > Non-marine Saline and Alkaline > Hypersaline > Sediment...
ATGGAAAGCTGGAGGGATGCTTGATGGACGAGTATAAAATATATACACACAACAATCCGGTCAAGCCTAAGAAAGGTAGGCCGAATAAGTACTGGGATCGAATGATGGATTGCAAGAACGTCAATGATTCATTCTTCGTAAAGAGAACGCTCGGTACAATGACAACAAATGTATGGCGCATGAACAAGCGACTGATTCAAATGAACTCCGACTGGAGATTCAGGGCATTTCAGGACAGCGAGTTCAAGTGCAGTGAGTGCGGTACTCAACAGCTACTGTCTCAAGTCACACATGGTGGTCATTGCATAGAGTGCAACAAGCCTACGCTCCAGCTACTGCGTAAGGGTTGCTCAGTACAGAGGATCAGCTGATGGCAAGAGGAGCAAGATGGTCTGGAGATGAATATCAGAAGTACGTAGAGTCTAACTGTGGTCAAGCACCAGATAAGAAAGTCAAGAAGATATCAAAGAAAGCAACCAGTCTTAAGGCATTCGTTATACTGGTCAAGGCTTCTGGACTTCCTGAACCTACGCTCGAGTTCAAGTTTCATGACACAAGGAGATGGCGGGTCGACTGCTGTTTTGTGGCAGACAAGCTTGCAGTAGAGATAGAAGGTGGAGTGTGGACACAAGGCAGACATACACGAGGCTCTGGATTCGTCAAGGATATGGAGAAGTACAATGCTCTTGCTAAGTATGGCTACCATCTGATGCGGTTCACACCTGATCAGGTGGAGTCAGGCTATGCACTGGCAGAGATAATAGTATGGTTCAATATGAACAAAGGAGAAAACAATGGGGTACCTCAAAATTCCAAACCTATATAAAGATATAAGGATACTGGAGCATGACGAGTGTTATGCTATGGAGAAGATACACGGAACATCAGCTCATATCAAATGGGATGGCAATGAGATCACGCTGTTCTCTGGTGGCATGAAGCATGAGACATTCGAGGCTATCTTCGATCTCGAAGAACTCAGGAAGAAGTTCGAGGGAGTCCAGTTCGTTGATTACGTCACCATCTATGGTGAGGCATGTGGTGGGAAACAACAGAAGATGTCTGACACATACGGCAAAGACCCTGCGTTTATAGCCTTCGATGTTAAGGTCGATGGACAGTGGTATGATGTCACTGATGCCGAGAAGGTGGTAGATCACATTGGCTTGAAGTTTGTTTTCTATAAGCGTGGCCCAGCTACCGTGGAATGGCTTAACGAACAGAGAGATCTACCCAGTCAGGTGGCATTAGAACTTGGTCTTGGTAGTAAGATCCGCGAGGGAGTAGTTATCAGACCAATCCATGAGGGAGTAGATCATCGTGGTAACAGGATAATCACCAAGCACAAGCGTGATGAGTTCAAGGAGACTCGTACCAAACGTGAGGTTGATCCAGACAAAATGCTGGTACTTGCAAAGGCTAAAGAGGTAGCCCGGGAGTGGGTAACAGAGATGAGGCTTGAGCATGTACTGGATAAGATGCCAGAGAAAGGTGAGATCGAGCACACTGGTAAAGTTATTAAGGCTATGATCAACGATGTTAAACTCGAGAGCGAGGGCGAGGTTGTCTGGTCTAAGGCTGTCGAGAAAGAGATAGGCAAAGAGACTGCCATTATGTACAAGAAATCAGTCAGTAAGATATAGGAGAGTCATGAGCGAGATAGAATTATTAGAGAGTATACTAGAAGTACTTGAAAATATACGTGGAACTCTAAAAATAATAGTCTGCATAGGTGGGTTCATATGTGGATCACTAACATTCGGAAAAACAAAAGGATAAAACAATGAAGAGATTATATATCGCGGGACCAATGAGAGGGTATAAGTATTACAACTTCCCTGCATTCGACAGGGCAGAGCAGTTCATTGAGGACTGCTTAGAGTATAAGGCAATAAGCCCAGCCAATATAGACAGGGCATCAGGGTTCGATCCATTCGAGTTGCCGGATGATCATGACTGGAACAGTATACCTGAGGGCTTCGACTTCAAGCACTGCAGAGAGAGAGACATTGAAGCCATCGAGAGTTGTGATGGTATCTTCATGCTTGTAGGATGGGAGAACTCAAAGGGTGCAGTAGCTGAGAAAGCATATGCTGAGTGGGCTATGAAGGAAGTATACTACGAACAGGACTTCATCGATGACAGTGTATTTGCTAAGCCTAATAACGACAGACCAAAGGAAGGAAACTTTAAGCACTTCGATACATCAAAGCAAGAAGCAATCGTCAAGATGGTTGTAGATGCACATGATAATGCTTCAGCAAGAGCCATGGAATCACGTACTAAAGCTACTAACCCTAAGGATGCTATAGGGTCAATGAAGGCAAAGTTCTCTACGGTTCCTATGGGTGTGGTGTTGCAGGTAGGCTTAGCGATGCTTGAAGGTATGTGCAAGTACGGTAGACACAACTACAGAGCCATAGGTGTGAGGTCATCTGTGTACTACGATGCAATCATGGGCCACATAGCTGACTGGTGGGAAGGGCAGGATATAGATCCAGACTCAGGTCTTAACCACATCGATAAGGCTATCGCCTCTGCTTTTGTGTTGAGAGATGCAATCAATCAGGGCAAGCTGGAAGATGATAGACCTCCAAGATCAAGAGTGTTCAAGTCAGACTTCAATGCAGATGCGAAGAGACTGATCGAGATGCATGCAGATAAAAATCCTCACCATTATACAATCAAGGATGATGATGAATCTGTTAAGTCTTAAACTATACTACAGGAGCAGGTACTACCTGAGGAAGCTGATGGGTTTCTTCGGGTTCTGCCTGTGCGGAACAAGGTTAAACTATACAGCGAAGGGTAGACCTATCTGCCCTTCATGTGGGAGATAACAATGGATATTGAAAACAGAATCAAATAGGCTGTCAAGAGAGTGTATGATGAAGTAGCTAATGAGGTGTTCGATGAAATGCAGGATCAAATATTTCAAAGACTCAAGATAAGGATGGCTCAGATACCATCACGTATAGAGACACTTCTCTCTCCTGATACATGTGAATCTTCTATAACAATAAAAATAACTGACGAGGTGAAAGCAAGAAATGGGTAAAAAAGAAACAAGAGAAAGAACGGAACAGCGGATCTTTACAGAGAAGCAGTGGTCGCAGTTGATATTCAAACTATACAGAGGGTGCTGTGCATGGTGCGGTAAAGAGAACGTGCCAGTAGACTCACATCACATCCTGTCAAGGAGCAGGTATCCAAGCCTCTTCGTGAAGTTCCACATATACAACGGCATGACCTGTTGCTCTATGCCTGCCAAGGATGGTGAGCCTTCGTGTCATACGTACTGTGATCAGCATCAGGAAGAGGTAATCGAATGGGTTAAGTCTAATCTTCCCACTCACTACTCATTCATATCAACAATCATGGACCCTGAGAATAAGGACAAGCTTCCTAGTTGGTCACTTGATGAAGCTATGGAGCAATTGGTTCAGGCTAACACTGCATATGATATCAATCCAGTAGCACGTATCATACCTCGGTGTCACTTACCACCTCATCTCTTCAAGGAGTTAGTCAAGCGGGAGTCAGGTATAATCATACCGGACAAAACCATCAAGCCTACAGGGGAGATAGTAGTACCATGATAGTCAGACTTATTGAAGTCATTGTCGCAGTCATGATACTACTCTGCGCCTGTGCCGGTATTATTGGAATATGTCAAATGTTTTGTCGATGAGTGTATCATCCTTATCCGTGTAACGGAACATCGCCTTCATGAGTGTTTCAGCATCTATGCCATGCTCTTCGTAGTAGTCCTTAACATAAGGGACAGTAACAAACTGTCTAATAACCTCTCGAGGGAAGCCTACGAATTGCGAGGCGTAGAGTGCATCACTAGCTAAGTCTTCCTTAGCACCTTCCACACCTTGAATAGTCTCAGTGATATTCTTTGTCGCTGTTGTTATTGAGTCCAGCAACTGAGCATAAACAGGTGAAGATGAAGTCTTGTGTGAATCATACAGCATCATCGCACTGATAGCAGTACCGATAATAGGTACAGCACCTATGTTGTACGCTATGAAGTCCTTCATGAACTCTTCCATATCTTCAGGTGGCCTACCTCTGAAGATCATACCAAGCATCATAGGAGGCATGATTAATGAGAAGAATGTCTTCCTACCTACAGTAGTCGCACTACCTTCAGGTGCATTCCTGAAGAACACATCGAATACATTCCTGACCTTAGCATCCCATGTCTTGCCTTCCTTGAAAGCCTGAGCCATCGGTGCATAGATATCGTTTCTCATGTACGAGAAGTTCTTGAACAGCTGGCCTGTGTACATGGTCAGTGCTCTCTGATATTCATTGCCTGTCTGCCATAACGCTCTCTCTGATATAGTTGCAGGGGGCTGAGTCTTGTTCACCGTACTATCAGCGAATGAAGCGGCTTCCTGCTCGGCTTGTTGCGGAGTGTACATCGCCTCTAACTTCAACTGCGACAGCTTATAATCAAAGGCCGCCCCCCAAACTGAAACTCGTGTGACTGCATCAGCTATATGCTGAGGATATAACCCAGCTTCTGTGATGCTCATGTTTCCGAAAGCTTTTATCTTCCTACCACGTATCCCCTTCCTGTTGCTGAGTATAGAGTCAACAACTTCAGGGTCATGCTTTGCATTTCTATGTGGTGAGTTATGTTTCTTCATCAGCTCATAGTAATGGAACCCTGCTAATGGATGTCCACCACCAGCCTTCTTGGATCTCATAGTAGCCACGTATGTCAAAGCCTTGCTGTATATTCCTGCTCCCTTCAAGGGCTGGAGTCCCGGCACTTCACCCATGCCATTCCAATAAGACACACCCTGCCTTATCACTGAGGGTACGTTGCCTACCAATGTAGCCCACTGACTGTTTGTTCTGATCGCCCTGACCAACATCTCGAAGTTTGTCATAGGAGTCATGCGTCCTGTCGGATACATCTCACGCTCAACTAGTGTGCGTAAAGCTGTCTGCTCTTTGTCATATCCTACAGCCTTGAACGTGCCGGCTGATTCGTTAAGCACTGCTCTCATATGCTCAACATCAGTAGCCTTGGCAATATAGTTATCAGCCATTAGCCTGTAGTCATCGAACACATTCAGTACATCAGTACGGATCTTTCCACCTTCAGCACCTTTCTGCCTCGTCTTGAAGCGAGGATCAAACGCCATTTTCTTGTCAGTCTTTGCGAGTGTTATGCCAGCTACATTACCAAGCCAGTCAGTATCAACATACAGTCCACCATCACGGATCATAGGGAAGTAGTTCTTTATCTCGCCTGTTCCTCTGTTGTATATCTTCTTGTGCTCTTTATCAATCCTTGGCTTGATATACTTGAAGTAGTTATCTGACAGAGCTATCAATGCCTTCAATCCTTTGCTCTTATTGACAACCTTTTGTGCTTCTCGCATCACTATGTCGAATTGCTTTCGACTTACCTCTCCATTTTTGTCAATAGATATATCAAGGTTCGATGTGAACAATGCAGTTGCGCTATCTCCCTTGAGATCTCCGCGAGTGAACAGGTAGTATGCAAGTAGCTCTTCACCTGTGAACTGCTTGCCGGCTATATCATGGATCTGCCTGAGTTCACCAATGAAATTCTTAGGCAAAGCCTGTAGTCTCTTAGTGAACCACCTGTTAGTCTCCTGTATAGATTCCTGATGCTTCCTCTGCATGTCCTGAAACTTCTTGTACAGTTTGTATATCGGGTTGTTCGTTTGTCCATCAGTGAGTTCGGTTATGAATGTACGGAAGTCAGACAGATCTATGATGACTCCACCAAACACACTGTCTCTCCAGTTCTTAGCTGATGTTAGTATCCTGTTCATTCTGTTCTGTGATATAGCCAGAGCATTGTTACCACCTACAGCATTAGCTCTCTGCGATAAAGCTTTAGGTTTAGATAACAGATATTTATTTACAGCATCAGAGTCCTGCTTCACTGATAGAGATTTAGTTTTCTTCTTGCCATAGTTCTTGGCTGAGTCATTCATCTCTTTAAGCTTGCTCATAACTAGATCGTTGTTGTTGCCTTCCTGTTGCTCAATAGAGAACGCTTCTTTTGCAAGCTTACGCATCTCCATCTTCTGTGCTCCTCTGGCATCAGCAAGTAACTGCAACTCAGACACCGGGATCTCTGACCTGTGTTCCAATTCAAGTTCCTCTGCTAATCTATCCAGCTCCTCCGGTGTGGCGAGCCGGTTCTTATATATCTGGTGTCTTGACTGCTCTCTCCCCTTATCACTGTTGTCAACTGAAAGGAAGATGCTGGCTTCACGAGGTGACTCCTCCTGAAGTTCGTTAGTTGCTACACCACGAGCCATCTCTGTTGCCTGCAGTACCGATTGTGCGGAAGGTGTCAGCTCTGCTACGCCAAGATCTCTGAACCACTGAAGGAACTGAGCCTGAGCCTCTTCGTTAAGTGAGGCACGTTCTGCATGGAATGATTCATTCATCACACCACGTACAGTATTGAACGCCTTGAGTACCTTATCGTTGACTCTACCCTCTATCTCTCCATCACGTATGAATAAGGACAGCGCATCAACAGCGGCCTCTCTGTCCTGTGGGTTCCATTCTCCACTCGTATCATATGCTGACTTGATTACATCAAGCTGTTCCATCTCTATCAATCCCTGCTCCATGAGATGGTGCAACCACTCGTGCAATACCTGCTCACCTGTTGCTCCTTGATAGTATACAGCAAGATTGTACTGCTTGAGGTATGAACCATAGATCTTATCACCGGCACTGAGCTGTATATTCTTAGTACTTGCTCGTTTGCCTCTGCTCTTTGCCTGCTCTATAGCCTGCCTGTTTTCCTGCTCTAGTCTTAGGATGTTAAGTCTTGCATCGATAGCGAACGCCATCTTCTCTGCTTTATCTAATTCAGCCTGAGTCTCGTCAGAGACAACACCATCATGCTTTGCAATGACATCAATCATTTCGCTCTTCGACACTGTAGTCGTAGGACGTTCGATTAACCCTTCAGCTATGAGTATATCATATGCTCTCTTAACTATACGGATGTCATCAGTCTCGTCCACCTGAAGCAACTGTACTCTTTTATCATCGCTCAGAGTCTGCTGGTTCTCATCTGCCTCAGCTTTCTTGGACTCAAGCTCATCTACCTGCCTCTGTATAGCATCATCTGTAAGGTTTGAAGGCAGTTCAAATACGCCAAGCTCCTGCTCTGTCTCGATATCCTCTGCCTGAACTCGCTCACCATCCAGCTTTCTGATCGTAGCAAGCTTTGCATCCTGTAGTTCCTGCTCTACTCTGGCCTGCGTATCCTTCTCGAGTACAACCTTAGCACCGAGAGATTCACCGAGTCCCTGTATCTCATCTATAGTTACAGCTCTACGCTGTAGTTTTTGCTGAGCCATGTTCGGGAAACGCTCTGTTATCTGTCCTCTGACCTGCTTCGGTGGACGCTTGACTTTTCTGCGTTCTTCTAAAATCCTTTCATCAGCCTCCACTCTAGCTTCCTGCTCCTGCGCTTCTCTTGCCTGTATCTCTTGAGCTATTCTAGCCTTTAGAGAGTTGATTAATTCTATCTGCCCTTGCTTTAGGGCCTGAGCCTCAGCCTGCTGTTTGTCAATTGCCGCATCCATATCTTGAAGCTCTTTCTCTGTCATGCGTCTGAGTTCTATAGGGCCATCTTTCTCCATCTGTATGGCTTTGAGAAATGTGGACGTATCTGTGATTAATCCACTCTCAGAAACAATGAATCTTGTATCTCTGTCAGCTTCCTCTTCAAACAATGTCTCAAGTTGATCAGCAAGTTCCGGCCTGCCTATCTTGTTGACTTCTTCAAGTACCTGCATTCTCATACGCCTAGCACGTTCGTGCATGTCATTGATAGCTTCCTGATCCATACGCTGTGAGTGATCCATCAGTGCCAGCCTGCGTATAGCTTCCCGGCTGAGCTGTGCGTTCTGATCATCGCCATCAACAGTTACCAATGGCTGACTGAATCCAAGACTACCGTCATCGAACATAGTCATCTGTAATGTCTCGCCACTCTTCGTAGTTACATTGATCTTGCCAACTGTAGCCATTAGGTCGAACACCTTGCGAGGCATGGTTGCTGTGATATGCGGAGGTACTACTGTGTTCTCATTGATGTCGTACTTGTTCAATGCACCTGAGATAGTTTCGGACATATTCTCTTCAGTATCATACAGACCACTGATGTCATTCTCTTTGTTGTTGTTGTATTGATTGCTGTTGATCTGCTGTATAGTCTCGATCTGTCCAGTCTTCTGAGCTTCATACACCTGTGCATCAAAATCTTCTACGTTATCACGGAGGTACTTAACAACACCTGCACTGTCATCTTCCTTAATCAAGCCAGCGATTGCGCTCATGTCGACATCACCCTTGATGAATACCTGCTGGAATGTATTGATATAGTCAGCCGGAGATCTCTTATCATCAAGAGAAGCCATGTTCATTGACACCTTCTCCATTAGAGTAGTAAGAGCCTGAGTAGATTCTTCATCCATTCCTTGCCTCAAGGATATAGTCAGGCCGTTCATAGCTGTATTAAATTCTTCTTCGAGTGCTATCGCATTCTCAGAGCTACCATCGATAGTGAATGCGGCTTGCCTTGTATCAGCTGTCACATCTTGAGTAGCGTCCTCATTGAACTGCTTCTGATTGATGCTCATGTTAGCGGCTCCACCAAAGATGCCACCTGCTAACGAAGACGGTATAGCAGAGATCATGACAGTTGCCAGCTCCCTGATATCAAAATCACTCTCACCAAAGACAACCTTATCAGTAAGCCTGCGAGAAAGATACTCGAGTCCCTCTTCAATCGACTCCTCGCCTACTGCAGTAGCAAACCCACGAGTGAACCCGGGCTTAGGCCATAGTATAGCCCTTCCTATTGTATCGAGCTGTCCTTTAAAAGCAGGATCACCTTGGGACACGTTCTTGAACATGCGAGCGAGAGTCTTACTCTTTATCTTGTTTCCTACTATACGCTCTGCACCAAGTAATTGCTCAATGGAGGTTGTCACTATATCCTGCATAAGAGCTAATGCCTGAGCATCACCCTCTTCCAAACCCCTGTCTCTAAAGTACCTGACATTCTCTCCGTGTCCCTTTGCTGATACATTAGCGAACATACCGGCTGTACGTCCGAAGCTGTAGGCCATTCCAGCTACCTTCTTTGTAGCACCAAGAGCCTTAGCCACACCAGAAGCCGCGCCTCCACCTATTGCAGTAGCCGCCATGAATCCAGCAAACTGTGAAGCACCGTTACCAACCAGCCATGCCGCCTTGTTAGCCAAACCTTCTGCTGGTTTCAAGTTCTGCTTAGCTTGCTCTTTGCCAAGGTACTGACGATACCTGATCTCTGACTCTTCATTTCCAAGAGTACCAAGCGTTGAATAGATACTACCAAGAGTAGAATTGAAATCGGATATAGCACCCTTTTTGACTTCATCAACGAATCCAGTCTTCAGTGGGTCAGAGACACCCATGTCAGCTAACGCCCGGTTGCGTGTACCTGATAATGTTTCCTCTGTTGAATCCAGTAATGATCCATCTTCAAGTGATGCGATAGCGTTCTTATAATAATCACTCATAACTTATCCTCTTATAATTCAATGTCTTCAAGTTGTTTCTCGAACTGCAGTTCAGCAATGCGCTTACCTCTAATACGATCAGCTTCTAATGCTACACGTTTATCAAATGCTTCCTGATATCTCCTCGAGATTGCGTCATCATACTTCTTCTGATTGTTCTCGATGATATTTTTCTTTGCTTCTTTCCATCTCTTGCCGAACTGTTCCTTGAGCCGGTTATCAACTGCACGTACAGCCTCACCTCTAAGCTCAGATGTTATAGGTGCTCCCTCAACAACGCCCGGACTTGCGAAGATATCAGCAGGTCCATGACCCTCCGAAACAAAACGTCTTGCCGCCTCAGTCACTTCGTCCTCGATGAGATCTACAGCAACCGATGGATCTGTTGCTCTGCCACCAAGTAATTCTATTGCGTTATTGATGTCGCTTACTGCATCATTCATTGCGCTGTTTGTATCGCTCTCGTCCATGCCTAATGACTTCATTGATGCTATGTCGTCTGATATAGACTGCAGTATCAGGCTTCTCTGTTGCTCGAGATCAAGACGTAGATCATCACGCCATACTCTGTTGTCAGAACCCAGTGCATTCTTAGCCGCCTCAGTGTACATCGATCTGTTATCTGTAGAGCCTGTGTACTTGGATACAACCTGCTTGCCATTCTCGTGAGCAATAGATATTGACTGCCCCATCGAAAGGATGCGATCATCCCTTGCGTTTGATATAGCCATCATCACACCAATGCGCCTCTTCGTTGGATCTTCTGAGTTCATTAGGTTCCTGACGTTATTGCTTCTCTGGTACTGAGAAAGTATTGCCTGTTGATAAGCCTTGTCTATCTTCTCGCCACCACCTCCCCCTTCCTTAGGTGTTCTGAAGTCTTTAAGAGCATCGCTCATTGCTTCAGTCGATTGATCCTTGATAGCCTGAACAAACTTCTCGTCATTAGATACAAGAATAGTATTGCCTATCTCACGCTGTGTAGTGGCATCATCAGAAGACATCCTTACATAGTTGTCAACATTATTACTGAGTGCCTGCAATGTCATAGTGGAGTTCTGTGTCGGGTCTGCTGGTGGCTTGGCCCTTCTCCACATCTGAGTAAGCTCAGTGTCTTTGGCTACATTAGGATCTGCTGGCTTGCCTATCCTGTACAACCCAAGTGCTTCCATAGTCTCAGCTCCGGCATAGCTTATACCACCTGTTGTTTGAGGCATCGAGTTCTGTATTCTGATTGCGTCTGGATCTTTCGCATTAGCAGGAGCAGAAGCCCATGCCCTCAGTCTTGCAGACTCTTGATCAAATGCATATATAACTTCGTCAGTTCCGGGGATAGACTGCATCACTACGTTATTCATAGTGTATGGGATGTTGGTTCCCGGCTTATTAACTGGAGCACTTTCCTTGAATGCATCAACAGCACCTTGCTCGTTAGCTTCGACCTTCTTCTGTCGTTCTTCCTGTTCTTTAATCCTGCGCTCTTCGGTAGCCTGAGCCATCTTTGCCTGTTGATCCTGAAGACTTGATAATGCCTTGTTCCTCTCGCTCTGCAGTATACCTACAGTCTGCTTGAAT
>Ga0180433_10010455_pt1 | contig 11166 bp, 9 predicted proteins | sample SS_ome_8_FD_132980 | JGI IMG/M metagenome (GOLD analysis project Ga0180433, IMG submission 132980) | Hypersaline lake sediment archaeal communities from the Salton Sea, California, USA - SS_1_D_1 metaG | ecosystem: Environmental > Aquatic > Non-marine Saline and Alkaline > Hypersaline > Sediment...
GTATTTTCGGGTAACTTCGCTCAAAGCTTGATCAATGTCGGGTTTGCCGTATGACCCCATGCGGTAATTTCCACCCTGAAACTGAGCGCGATAGGCCACGTTGGCGCAATGCCGACAAGCGAACCATTTTTCAACTCCGTAAATCACTCCCACGCGACGCCCGCAATACTTGCCGTTTTTCTTTAAAGGACAGACAAACCAGTAGCGTCTGCCTCCGTAATTGCAAGGAGTGGTGGTCAAAGGCACTTTGTATTTAATGTCGTGTTTTTTACCAGTCCAATTGTCGGTTACCGTGTACATCAGTTCGATGTAGTCGGTTTTCTCTGATTCGGTTTTCGGATCATGAATTTCTACGTTAAAACGCATGTTGTTTTCGTATTTGCCTTGTATCCATTTCACTCCGCCGTATTTTGAGCAGGCTCCTTGAGTCAGGTAGCCGTGTTCTTTGAGAAAGGATACGCTGAGTCGATTGCTTGTTTCCGCTATTTTTCTGGTCATGGTTGTTATGTTATCCGCCGAAATTATTAGAGATTCCTATTTGTAAATTATGTGCAAATTGCTATTTTTGCTTGTAAATAAGGGCTATTTGCATTATCGGTTCTAATCGGATTCATTCGGGTCGTTATCGGATTTCCGATTTACCCCACCCTTGATTACACTATTGTTTTCTTGTTCGGCCAGAGTCGGAATAATAAGCATTTTGCGTTTGTCATTCGGGTCTTGTTCCTGCACGATCAGCCCCGCAGTTTCCAACATGGGCAATATTTGTTGTCTGAGCTGACTGGTATCGAGCATTCGGCCGTACACATCGAAATGTTTTTGCAAAACTTCCTGCCGTTCAAGCCCGCATTTTGTTTCTTTGAGATGAGTTTGCTTTTTATCGTGCCATGCCTGCAAAATCACTTCCTGATAGAGCTTGTAAATGTAGGGCGGTAAATTGAGCTCTTGGCTAACCGATATTGTCTCCCAAACCGCGAAAGCTTGTTTAATGTCTTCGTCGTTAGCCGTAATTGTTGTTCCGTCCCGCTCTCGCCACCAAAGATTGATCAGAGCGAATGATTTGATGAGCGAGACCAGTCTTTTGATGTCCCGCTGATGTCTTGGTTTGAGAAGTTTGTTTTGCTTCAAAAAACGATCAATCACTTGCTGATAGCCAGCGATTTTTATTTCCGTGATGTTTTCCTGTTTAATGGCTTTGATTCGTTCTTTAAACAGTTTGCGGTCGGGGTTTTCTTCCAAATAATCTCTGTAAGTTTGGTAGTCCGCTTCTTTTCTGACGCTTTCCAAAATGCCCTGCCTGATTTTCTCTTGGTTGATCTCGGGGCTTAAAAGCAAGAAACGGGTAGCTTCTTGCTCGTCGATTCTGAGTCCCGCGGTACAAAAAATCACGGACGGATAGCCTCTAAGCAAAACGTTCTTGGTTTTGAGGCCGAACTTTTGCGATTTGTCCGTGATCTTGAGCATGATTTGTTTTTTGTCATGCGAAAGCAAAGGCCGAAGTCTCGCCAACAGCTCATTATGAGGCTGATCGAGAAAAATCAAAATCTTGCGGGATAAATCCACCAGATAGCCTTTCATTTTCTTATCGTATTCTCCCACGTCATGAAAAAAGGCGGTCGGACTGCAATAGGCCAGTTCGAGTACGTCTTCTTGGGGAAACAGACGGGCTATTTCGGTCGGAATATAGCTTTTGCCCGTGGACGACGGGGCGTTGTAGCTGATATTGAATTGAGCGTTTTCCGTATAAGCCGAAAGCTCGCATAAAAAAGTGACGATTTTGTTTTCTTCGTCTTGTTTGATGGTCAGGCCGAGAATGCTTGTTAAATCCTTGGTGTTAAGCGGTTTGAATTGAGAGGAGTCGATTTTGGGAGGGTAAGGTTTGGCATAGTTAGTGAACAGGTTTTCGGGGTTGCCCTTAAGTTTGGTCAAATAGTCACTTATGTCCCCGTGATAGCCCACTTGGGTCGGTAATGTGGTGATGTAAATTTCACGCTTGTTGTTGTGGAGTATTTTGGCTACTCGTTCGGCTCCTTTACTACCAGTTTCGTCATTATCAAAACAAATGTAAATTTTCTTGTCTTCTGGGATTTTCTCACACCATTCCTTTTTGAAAGTCATGGCTCCGTGGGTTGAGGTAACGGCGTTGATGTTTTGGGAAAGCAAGGCCAGCCTGTCCAGTTCGCCCTCGCAAATCACCAATTTGTCATCAATTTTGTTTAAGCTCTCCCAATCATAAATTTGAGCTTCAATACCTTTGGGGTAAGTGATTTTTTCGTTGCCCTTGCTCGGGTCTTGCCTGAGTTTGAAAAATTTATAGTCGCCGTGAATGTCTTTGATCGGGATGGTAATCCAGTGTTTGCCATAAAATTTACCCCAGCCCAGTTTACATTCCTCCACAACGGCCTCACAAATGCCCCTGTTTTTGAGATACAGTCGGATATCGTCAGTAAGTGCCTTATGGCATTTTTCAACCGCACACGCGTCGAATCTCGCTTTATTTTTTGCGGGTGGTTTGGAAGCTTTCTGGTTTAGGGCAACATCCTGCCAGTCATCTCCGAAATAACGGGCAAGCGTGATCAGATTGCCTCGCTCACCGCATTTTTTGCATTCAAATTGGCCTGTTTGCGAATTGATGTAAAAATGAGCTTCATTGCCTTTACTGTCTTGGTCACAATCATTGAACAGGCAATGCGTTATCAGTTCTTGGTTGTTTTCCCGATACTCGATACCTTTGCGGTCAAGGTATTGTTTGGGGCTGATGGTTTGTAAATTTTGGGTCATATAATGTTTGGTTATTGATAGTTTCAGGTTTGTGTTTCCTGCCGTCGCTTTTGCAGTAAGCGATAGTCTTTTTCGGCTATGGGTTTATAAATCAACTCAACAAGTCGGATGAGTTTCGCACCCTGTTTAAAAGCTTCCTCTCGGCTGATTTCTTTGCCAAAGCGGTTTTTGTACAGTGCCTGAAATTTTGTTATTTGCTCATCCGACAGCATAAGGTGAATTAAGAACTGAAAATTTGGTTTTTCAGCCGTTTGATTTGGTTAAAATAACTTTGCGCGTCTACGCTTGATTTGAAGTCCCAGTATTTCTTGATATCTGCTTCGATATTTGATTCTTTCTTCAAAATGAACTGCACTTTGTTGCGAACCGCTTTGTCCAAGCCGACCAATTCAAAATCAAGGCAAAGCAAATAAGCCACCAAACCGATGTCGTGGCTATAAAAATAGTTTTGTGTGTCGTCCAAGGGGACGTAGGTGTTTCGGGTCATATAATTTGGGTTAATGTTTTAAATGAGAGATTGTGTTTTTGAACACAAAAAAAGACCTGCGTCGCCCCGCAAAAAATTTGCGGAACGCAGGTCTTTGAGACTCGTGCTTATATTAATTTAAGCTTTTACATTCTCATTGTAACAAAAATTGTAGGTATTGCAAACAATCAGGGAAAATATTATGCATAGACCTTAATTTTTTGCCTTTTCGGGTTTGCGATTTGATTTTTTACGTTGTATAATACCGGTAAGTAATGTTAAGTCGCGATTTATGCCCAATGATGACAAAAATGATATGCAAATACCCGAACTTTTGACGCTCAAAGAAGCGTCGGAAATTTTAAAATGCCATCCAAATACACTGAGACAATGGGATAGAGATGGTGTGCTAAAGGCCATACGGTTCGGTAAACGTCAGGACAGGCGTTACCGAAAAAAAGATATTTTAAAGCTTTTGGAGACCAAATAAATTTTTAAATATGCCAAAGAAAAAAAATGACAACACGGTAACTTTCATCGATCTTTTCGCGGGGATCGGCGGGTTTCATTTGGCTTTTCATAAAACGGGTGCGAAATGCGTGTTTGTGAGCGAATGGGACGAACATGCCAGAAAAACCTATGAACACAATTTTAGAAAAATACAGCCCGAACTGTTCAATACGGGATTGTTCGCCAAAGGAAAAGATTTATTTGCGGGTGATATCACGAAAGTCGATGCCAAGGATATCCCCTATTTTGATATTTTGACGGGCGGATTTCCTTGTCAGCCATTTTCGCAAGCGGGATTCAAAAAAGGTTTTGCTGACACTCGTGGGACTTTATTTCATGACATAGTGAGAATAATCAAAGAGAAACAACCGCCAGCCTTTTTTATAGAAAATGTCCGTCATTTATTGAAACACGATAATGGTAAAACTTTTGAAGTCATTAAAAAAGCCATTACCGGTGATTTGGGATATTCTTTTCATCACAAAATCGTAAAAGCGTCCGATTACGGATTGCCTCAGCATAGACCACGTTTGTTTATGGTCGGATTCAGAAACAAAAAAATACCTTTTGAATTTCCCGAACCGATTGAATTGAAAAAAACACTTTCAGACATTTGGGGCGCTCCATGTGAGAAAAAGATCGGTTATACTTTGCGAGTCGGCGGACGCGGTTCCGGGATAAACGACCGAAGAAATTGGGATACTTATCGAGTGGCCGGTAAGATAAAAAAACTAACGCCTGTCGAGGGTAAAAAAATGATGGGATTTCCAGATGATTTCGAATTTCCCGTTACCGAAACACAGGCCATGAAACAATTGGGCAATGCAGTTGCCGTTGATGCCGTTTACATTATTGCCGATCAAATAGTTAAATCTTTACAAAAATATGATTAAAGGAAACAAAGGCGAGTGGAGCGAATTTTACACTTTCGTAAAACTGCTTGTCGATAAAAAATTGGTGGGAGCGAATGAGGATCTTGAAAAGATTGAATCAATCGTTTTTCCCATTTTGAAAATAGTCCGTGAGGATTCCACGGGCAAATCCGAATACGAGCTGAAAAAAGGCGACAGTGTCGAGATACTTCCACCCAACGGCCAAATGCTGGCAGTGGATTGTTCCGATTTGAAAAATAAGGTAGTGGAAATACTGGATGTCATCAAAGAAAGCGGTAAAACCTTTTCCGTGCCCGTGGCCGAGGAATTGATCAAACGTTTGAAAGTTCACAGTTTGAATGCGGGTAATGCCAGAAAAGAAGATTTGGTTTTGAAAATTCATGATCACACCATAAACAGAGACCATGAGGTCGGTTTCAGTATCAAATCTCGCCTCGGTTCACCGGCAACTTTGCTCAACGCTTCATCCGCGACAAATTTCACTTATAAAATCGAAGGATTGAATCGTTCGGAAATTAAGAAGATAAATAAAATCGATACCAAAGCCAAAATAAGAGATAGGTTGACCGCAATTACCGAAGCGGGCGGAGCTTTTAAGTTTCATTCGGTCGATTCACCGGTATTCGAGAAAAACTTGAGAAAAATCGATACGGTCATGCCCGAGATAATCGCCGAGGTTTTATTGGCTTACTTTTCCGACAAGGGTTCGGATTTCCCGACCCTATTGGTATACTTGGAAAGTTCGGGAACAAAGATATTGAATTTCGATCTTTCTTCGGACGACATGGCTTACAAGATCAAGTCTTTGTTGAACAATTCGGCGTTGGGCATGGTGCCCGCCAGTGCTTGGGACGGTAACTTGCGCGCTCACGGAGGAGTTATTGTGGTGCGCGAAGACGGCGAAGTGGTTTGTTATCACTTGTACAATGCCGAAGCTTTCAGAGATTATCTGTTCAATCACACCAGAATGGAATCCCCGAGTGCCACCCGTCACGGATACGGAAGTATTTACGAGGAGGATGGCAACCTGTTCATCAAACTCAATTTGCAAATTCGCTTTACGAAATAAAATATGGCCGATAAGTTTTCCAAACAAAAACGAAGCGAGATAATGTCAAAAGTCCGAAACAAAGACAGCAAAATGGAAATCGCCTTGCGTAAAGAGTTATGGAGAGCAGGTTATCGTTATCGCAAAAATTCGACCAAACATTTCGGGAAGCCAGATATCGTATTGACTAAGTTAAAAACCGTGATATTCGTGGATTCTTGCTTTTGGCACGGTTGCAAAGAGCACGGTTCAATGCCCAAAACCCGCAGAGAATTTTGGGAGACCAAACTTGCTCGCAATAAGGAGCGGGACAAGGAGGTCACTCGATATTACAAAGATAAAGGCTGGACGGTTATCAGAATTTGGGAGCATGAGATCAAGAAAAACTTTGATAAAACCGTGGATAAAATTTTAAATAAGTTAAACAAATAAATGGATGAAATAAAAGACAAAGCATTGGAAGGCAAAGGAGCATTGGGGGATGCGGTTTCTGTAGATCCTTTTACTGATGGCCTCTATATTGCTGGATTATCCAAAGAACAGGTTGAAAGCTTTGGTTCTTTTATAAATGATTTGTATCAGAAAATCAGGGACTCAAATAAAAAAAGGCAAATTACGCGTAATGCTTTAACAATGTTTAAAGGTGCCATATTTGCTCTTGGTACAAAAAAACTTAGCAACCCTGAATGGAAAGAGCATTGTGCTTCATCATTGAGAGAAGTATTTCATGAGTGGGATGGCGAAGGGCAATTAGGTTCTGATTTTGTAAAATTTTTTAAAAATGAAAATGGAGAAAATAAATTGAACGATGAGGAAAAAGAAACGATGAAAACCTTTTGGAATCACTATAAATATTTTTCTGGAATCGATCATCATAACGCCTCGGCTGTTCAGGGAGCCTTAATAGCTTTATTAAAAGACAACAATTTGAAACTTGAAGACTGTTACAAAAAAGAAGTTTTTATAGAAAGAGTAAAAGGTTTCTTTTCAGACTTGTCTACAATAATAAAGTATTCAAAAAATTCTAAAAAATAATTATGACTCAGATTGAATTACATAATAGAATAGATGAAATGTTATCAAAGGCGCCAGAAGGTAGCCCAATTCAAGCTGTATCAGATTTGATTTCAAAGAACTCCGACGCAAAACAATATTTTTACACAAAAGCGGATGATAATTGGCTGAATTTCCTATGGAAAAACGGTTTTTTGGATGTCATAAAAGAAAAAGCCGAAGATCCCACACGATACGGTTATCGCACTCCAGAACTGAATTATCTTGTTAGGGTGGCCGAAAAAAAACCTGCAGAAGTGGTTGATATTATGCTTTCCGTTGAAATTTCAAAAGATAATTTCAATCCCGAGGTTGTCGATCAATTTTTGCGTATTTGCGGGTCATTACCTGCGGAAAATTTGGCGAGAATGGTTGTTAAAATCCGCGACGGCAAATGGGTTCAACTGATGAGTGTTTTCAATGATTGGGGCTTTGAGTATGAAAAAATGTTTGCAACTCTGGCCGAAAACAAAAAATATGACAGTCTTTTGGTTTTGGTTGAGGCTGTACTCGCGGTAAAAACAAAAGAAGACTTTAATAAAAATTCGCAGAGTTATCTCGCCGACAATCCTTTCTACTTTAAGGATTTATCTTACACTAAGGTGTTTGAACATCTGGTTAACGTTGATAATGAAAATGCCGAAAAAGCGCTTGAACTTGCTTGCCAAGCAATGTCCGAGATCATCAAATTGGGTGATGAAAAGTCCGATAAAAAAGCCGTTTTTGATATTGAGGATATGTTCTCTTTTTATGATGTCGATTTTTTCACGCTCGATTTGAAAAATGAACGCCTTAGATCTGATCGGGAGAATGCCAAAGAATTGGCCGCGAGTATCAAAAAGCTGGCTCAAAAACTTATAGGCGATAATTGTCAAAATACCGATTCCGTTATTTCCGCTTACGATAAATGTTTTCAAAATTTGCCCTCATGTCGTTCGATGTGGCGATTGCAACTTTATGTTATGAGTCTTTGCCCGAACGCCTTTCAAAATAGGTTGAAACAAGTGTTTTTAAGATTATTTGAGGTTATGGAAGCGGGTAAAAATTATTATGAAATTGAGTCGGGAACCGAATATAAAAAAGCCTTGAAAAAGTCTTTTGGCACTTTCGATTCGGATTATCAACGCGAATTTATCGCTAACGTGTTTCAATATTTCGGAAAATCGTTGGACGATAAAAAAGAAGAGCAATGGCACAAACGTGACGGATGGCAGATATTGTCTTCAATTTGCGATTTTCTTACAGAGGATGAAAAGAATAAATGCGAAGAAATATTTGGCAACAAATGCGATTCCAAATTTACTCCAGAAACATCCATCGGGACAATGCGAGGAGGAACGGTGTCACCGAGAGGAGCGATATCACAAGAAGAGTTTAATAAACTTACAATCGTCGGTATTATTGGGAAATTGAAAAATGAATGGAAACCCGATGTATTGCATGTACAAAATACTCATGACGATTTTCTTAATCCCCTTAATGCTGAAGGGGTCGGTTCACAATTACGTACTGATATAGCCAAGCGTTTGCAGGATTATCTGGCAAACTCAAGCCTGTTTTTCGATAGAGATGTGCTCGATGAACATTACACTTACTCATTTTTCAGGGGGATTCAAGAGGCCATAAAGGTCGATAAAACGGTTGCTAAAGCCTTAGATTGGGATAACTTAATCGAGATTATGGTTATAGTTGTTAAATCGGGCAAAGAAAAGCCATTTGATTATGAAAAGCGTGAGCGAGAAACTTATGACTCGTGGCTTGCAAGCTGGTCGGGTGTTCACTCTTCAATGACCGATGTCTTACAAGAGTTGTTGAATGAAAATGAAGGACAACCCGTTATTGATTTTGATAAATACAGGGACAAACTATTCGATATAATCGAGTATCTGCTTTCATCGCCCGATCCCGAGCCGAAAGACGAAGAATTGGAGACCGCCGTTTCTAAGACGCGCTTGGCGGGAGACAAAGAAGAGTATCAGGTTACCGATCCGTTTACCATGGCCATAAATACCGTTCGAGGACGGGCTTTTCAGGCTTTCGTCTTATTCGTTTATCAGGACGGAAAACAATTTTCAAAAGAAGATAATGTAAAAATCAAAGATGAGGTTAAAGCGGTTTATGAAACGGTTTTGAGAAAAGAAAACACGCGCGCTTTAATGTTCATGTTCGGTCATTATCTGCCGTCTTTCTACTTCCGTGATAAAGATTGGATTCATGGGCTTTTACCGCAAATATTCCCTGCCGATAGTGAAAAACAACATTTGTATCTCGCTTCATGGGAGGGATATCTGGCCAACAATCTTTATGAGGAAATTTTCTTTGTTCCTGAATTTCAAAAATTGTACGAACGTGGCCTTGGTTTAACGGGCGATGAGGATTCAAATCGTCGATATTTCAAAGATCCCGATGAAGGTATTGCGGTTCATGTCGCTTTGGCTTTTATCGTTTATCACAGTCGATTTGGTTTTGATGACGAGCTTTTCAAAAAGTTTTGGGCAAAAGATGTCGAGAGACAGGCTGATTTCATCAGTTTCATCGGTAGAATGTTCGTATCGGGTGATAACGCACGAGCAAATGAGCAATTGAGTAAAGACGCGGAAAGCAGAGAAAGACTTGTGAAATTATGGGAGTGGGTGCTTGAAAATCATACGGATCCAAAAATGTTTGAGTCTTTCGGTTTTTGGATTAATTTTGAGAAAAATCTTTTTGATCCCGAATGGCTTGCCGTAAAAGTAAAAGAAACCTTGAACAAAACTCAGGGTGCATTGGACTGGGATTACGCTTTGGTAAAAAATATCGATAAACTTGCCGAAGCGAGTCCGGCCGATACTTTGGAAATCACTCGACTCGTTTTGCTTGAAGGTGGAGTCCGTGGTAAAAAAATGCGTATGCCTTTTATTTATGACGACGTATGGGTCGAAACTTTAAGAACCCTTTACAATGCTTCTGAAACAAAAAAGGCCACCTATACGCTTATTGATGATTTGATTCGTGAGGGAGGTAGTTTGTTCTGGGAATTCAAGAATATTATCGAAAAAAAATAGCGAAGTTAATAAATTATTACAGTATATGCCCCAAAAAAATCAAACAAAAAAATATCATCATTTATCGAATAAAGAAGTTTTTAATCTACTGAAAACTAAAGAGTCGGGTCTTTCAAAAAAAGAGGCTAAGCTGCGTTTAAGTAAATTCGGATCTAATGAGTTGCCAGAGGCTAAGAAGCTTTCTGTTTTAACTCTTTTTCTTCATCAGTTCAAGAATCCGTTGATTTATATTCTTTTTGCAGCACTAATTATCAGCTTTGCCACAAAACATTACATTGATGCTTGGATAGTGTTGGTTGTGATTTTGATTAGCGGTGTTGTTGGGTTTTTACAAGAATATAAAGCAAACCAAGCGTTAGCTCAGCTTAAACGGCTGGTAAAGTATAAAACTAATGTATTAAGAGAGGGGGGCAAGATAGTAATTACTCAAGAGGATATTGTCCCCGGTGATGTTATTTTATTGTCCCCGGGAGATAAAGTTCCCGCCGATGCTCGTCTGGTTGAGGTGCAAAATTTTGAAGTGATCGAGGCCTCCCTCACAGGGGAATCGGTTCCCTCTGTTAAAGGTATTGCTACTTTACCTCAAGATGCCCCATTGGCTGACCGTGAAAATATGATTTATTTTGGGACTGTGGTCGCCAGAGGAAAGGCTAAGGCAATTGTTGTTGCCACCGGGCAACAGACAGAACTGGGGCATATTGCAGCTTTAGTAAAAGAAACCACAGAAGTTCAAACGCCATTACAAAAACAGCTTGCATATTTTGGAAAGATGATTGGATTAATATTGATTTTTCTTAATATTCTTATCTTTGGTCTGGGTATATTGACGGGCAAACCTCTTTTTGAAATGTTTTTAACGTCCGTAGCTGTAGTGGTGGCGGCGGTACCTGAGGGGTTGCTGCCCGCGATGACGGTTATTTTAGCTATCGGAATGCAACGCCTCGCTAAACACAAGGGATTGGTTAGAAAAATGTTGGCGGCTGAAACCTTGGGCTCTGTGTCGGTTATATGTGCCGACAAGACCGGCACGCTCACACGGGGTGAAATGAGAGTACTGGAAATTATCACCGAAACAGCAAGGTTTTCTCACGATGGTGAAGGTGTCTCAAGTTCCATAAAAGCCGAGGGAGATATGAGTCATATCACCGCTTTAAAGATTGGCTTATTGTGCAATGATTCGATAATCGAAAACCCCGATAAAAAATTGAAAGATTGGGTTATAAGGGGCACGCCAACTGAAAAAGCTTTACTTGTTGCAGGATGCGCCATCGGCTTAAAGAAAGAAAAACTGGAACAACAAGAACCAAAAGTGGCTGAAATTCCTTTTGATTCAAAATATAAATATTGCGCTTCTCTAAATGAGAAAAAAAC
>Ga0180433_10010457_pt1 | contig 11164 bp, 13 predicted proteins | sample SS_ome_8_FD_132980 | JGI IMG/M metagenome (GOLD analysis project Ga0180433, IMG submission 132980) | Hypersaline lake sediment archaeal communities from the Salton Sea, California, USA - SS_1_D_1 metaG | ecosystem: Environmental > Aquatic > Non-marine Saline and Alkaline > Hypersaline >...
TAGAAGTAGAATTGAGAAGATGATCATTACAGCAATTGAAATTGTAATTCCTATGTAATTTCCGTTTGTCCATCGAGAAATAACTGTGGGGCTGCTAAATGAAAAATAACTGAGAATAATAATACTTGTAAGGGCTAAAGAGAGAGAAATAACACTCTTTTCCTCTTTCTTTTTTTCTGCTAAATTTTCTTCGGACGTGGAACCAGATTCTTCAAGTGAACTCATTGAACCAGTTCTTAGGTTAAAACGTTGGAAAAAGATGGCAAATATAGCTAAAGCTCCTAAAATCCATCCAATAATTTGAAACCATCCAAACATTGATATATCAATTGTTGCATTCATCACTCGAAACATTATCGAAAGGAGGATAGCAAATGCAAATCCTGTACCAAGTGTAATGCTTAAGTCTCCCTTAGATCTTCCTGAGAAGTATGATGAGAAAAATAGCAGAAAGCAACTTACACCGATTCCAGCAGTTATAATTTTATTTCCTGTACTTAGTAATGGAGTTAAAATCCGCATTATTACTAGAATCACGACCATTAATTGTGGAAAAATATTAGGAACTTTCTTTCTAAAGATGATGAGTAAGAATGGAGAAATAAGAAAAAAAACTCCCGCTACTTTTTCATCTAGTTCGAGATTAAGTAAATCGAGCATATATATCGATGATACTAAGTCGCCGACTAATTGGATAAAGAACAGAAACGAAATGGTAAATAAAATTAAATCTGAATCAATTTTTTTTAGTAAATTTTTATTGGCTTGCATAATATAAGAATTTGCACTCTTAACTTAAAAAACTTTTATACTTCTGTAAACAAATAAATCACTTTTTATTCTAAATAAATCTCCTTTTCACTCTATGATTTTTGCATTTTTAGATCGCTTCTATAAGAAGACTATAAAGAGAATCATTTTTATAATAAATATAACTTAACTGCTTAAATCTAAAAATTATAAATTACTTTTATAATGATTAAATCAATTTTATCGGTTATGATAGAATAATGAATGAACATGAAAAAAAAACACCTCACCTAAAAAGAAAGGTGAGTTTGTTTGCGCTTACTATGTATGGTGTCGGTAATATTTTAGGGGCTGGTATTTATGCGCTTATTGGGCAAGTAATCGGTATAACGGGAAATATGTCTTGGTTATCTTTTATCTTAGCCGCGATCACTGGTGCTCTTACTGGGCTTTCATATGCCGAATTGTCGGCAATGTATCCAAAAAGCGCTGCTGAATTTGTATATACCGAAGAAGCGTTTAAGATTCGAATCGTGTCCTTTATACTGGGATGGATCATTATTTTTTCGGGGTTATTTTCCGCAACAACCGTAGCATTTGGATTTGCGGGCTATTTTGCCTCTTTAATTGGAATTCCCTCCAATCTTTTAATCATTCCGATAGCAATAGCTCTTATTATTATCCTCAGCATCGTAAACTATATTGGGATTAAAACCAGCACTTTTGCTAATATAATCTTTACATTCATCGAAGCGGCAGGATTAATTTTCATAATAATAATTGGAATGCCCCACTTTGGGAGTGTTGATTACTTCCAATTGCCAGTAGGCAGTAGCTTTTTTGCCATTTTCTCATCTATTGCATTAATATTCTTTGCTTATATTGGATTTGAAGATATCGCAAATATTGCAGAAGAGGTCAAGAATCCTGCAAAGAACTTACCACGAGCAATAATTTATTCGTTAATAATCACCACAATTTTATATGGATTAACCGCAATTTCTGTTGTAAGTGTAGTCCCTTATTCTACCATCGCTGCTTCACAAGAACCTCTTTCGGTCGTCGCAATCACAGCAATCGGACCGATAGGGGGCTATATTATTTCCTTTATTGCACTTTTTGCAACTGCAAACACAGTCTTAATCATGCTGATAGTAACATCACGTATGATATACGGAATGGCTCGAGATAAAGCATTACCCGAATCTCTAAGTAAAGTATCAAGGAAACATAAAACACCTACTATTTCCGTATTTGTTACGATGGCTTTGGTCATTGGTATGTTATTTTTAGGAGATATAGATATTGTTGCACATGCAACTGTATTTGGTGTCTTAATTAACTTTATCTTGGTTAATCTCAGTTTAATAGCGTTGCGCAGAAATAAACCTGAAATGGAGCGACCATTTAAACTTAAACCAACTTTAAAGTATGTCCCATTAATTGCATTATTAGGGGTAATTGTATGTATCGGATTACTTTTTACTTTTGATTGGGTTACACTTCTTATTAACGGGATTATAATTCTTGTGGGTCTTGTTGTCTTCTATTTATTAAAATCTAAAATTGAAACTAAGACTCCCAAATAAGAAAATTTCCTAGAAAATTTCATTTTTTATTAAAAATTATTCAGGCATCTCAAAAGCCTTTAGTATTATGTTTAAATAATGACTTTTTAGGGATAATGTTATAAGTAAAAGAAAAAAGTAATGCCGGTGGTGGGATACTCTAACGAAGCGAATTGCTTTTATCATACGAGCCCACGACTTCTGACCCAATTCGTAATGGAGTTGAGACTCCAGATTATGAGTCTGGCGCTATAGCCAACTAAGCCACACCGGCATTATTCCAATGGAGCCCCAGGGGGGAATTGAACCCCCGGCCTGTCTGCATATTAAGATAATCTCTTAATATTTTGCCTTACCAAGGCAACGCTCTACCAGACTAAGCAACTAGGGCTTTTTTGGTAATCTTAGAAGCATTGATTAAAGATATACCAATAAATTTTGTGATTGGTATTAATGGTTTCTAAATTAAAAATTTTTACATCTTCTAAATAAGATAAAAAAAAAGAGTTAGAAATTAAATTAGACAAGTGCTATAATTAGAACGCCTAAGGTAATATAGAATTGTGCCATTATATAGGTTGTCATGATAATTAAACGAGCATTAGCAAATTCTCCTGCCCATTTATTTACTGCTATACATGAATCAGAAAAGATAAATGAAATAGATCCAATGAATATGAAAATGGATGCCAATCCTTGAATAGTTGACAGTCGAATTACTGTTGCAATATGCATTAACAAGATAGCCGCCATATAAACTAGAACTGGGATTTTCATATCACCGGATTTATTGAGAAATCGTGGTACAGTAAAAGTCAGAATCAAAAGTGTTGGTCCTAATAGAAACAAAACCCAAGGATTAAATGCAGCATAGCTGGTAATTGAGAGGAAAAATGATATTATATAGAAAATTTGATTAATTAAAAAGGCGACCATTCCAAATAAAAACCATTTCTCCTCGTCCTTAAGCATTAAAAAGATATCTCCGAACATACCTCCAATTAACGCGACAATAATTAGCCAGTTAATACTTAAAACGGTACCTGTGGCTTCAATTACACCAAATATGTAAAATAGTATTAGCATCGGCATTAAAAGGGGCTTAAACGCATAAATTATTTTATTATTATCCTTAAACTCTCCAAATACTTCGATAATGGCAAGTACAAAGAATAGAACTAAAAAGATATATTCAATCATAGGTTTTACTCATAAATCGTCAATTTGTTGATAAAGTATTAATTTTCAAATGTTTAAATAAGTTATGAATCAGATATACTGATTATATATTTTTTTTATTTTCAGACTCTGAACGCCCATTCTCCCTTTTTCATTATTGGTTCAATTTGATTTTTTTCTGTAATTCCATCCACACCCATATCGCTTGAACCAATCATCATATCAAGGTGAAGAAGGCTACTATTTCCTCCCGCAGCTAAAAATTCTTGATCCGATAGTTCAGTACCACCTGACAAACACCCCTTAAAAGCCTGACCTATTGCAATATGACTCGCCGCATTTTCATCAATTAGTGTTTCATAAAAAACTAATTCTGCCTTAGAAATTGGGGAACTATTTGGCACCAAGGCGACTTCACCTAATCTTTTGGTTCCTTCATCTACATCTAATATAGAATATAAGAATTTCTCGCCAAACTCTGCGGTTGCAGTAATGATGCGGCCCTCAGAAAAATCTAAAATACAACCTTCAATTATTTGCCCTTCAATGATAAATGGTTTAGTAATTTTAACTCTTCCTTCAACCTTATTTCTATCTGGGAGCGTATAAATCTCTTCAGTTGGTAAGTTTGGGGTAAATTTTATCCCTTTATGCGAATTTACACTTCCACCAAGCCAAACATGATTTTTTGGTAACCCAATGGATAAATTAGTCTCTGAGGAACTAAACTTAAGTTGTTTATATTGTTTTTTATTTAAATATATGCATCTATTAATTAGAGTTTCGTTATGGGATTTCCAAGTAGACAGAGGATCTTCATTGTTTATTTTACAAATCTCAAAAATGATATCCCATAGCTTTTGAATTCCTTCATCTGAAGATAATTCAGGAAATAGTTTTTTTGCCCAAGCTTTATTTGGAACTGTAATTGCTGACCAAGTCAATGCGTGATCTTGAGCTAATTTCATAGCTGGCTTATTCTTTTTAATCAGAAAATATTGGTACTTTAATATCAAACCCGTGGGTATATCTTTTAGTAAATCTGGGTTTGGGGATAGAATTTGAAGATGAGCATCTCCTGATTGGGATATATCAAATCTAACATCTATTTTCCATTTGGGTAATTCTCGAAGGTATTTTCGCGAACCATACTTTAAGCGAATATATCGTAATTCCTCGTCCCCCCATATCACATCTACTAATCGAGCTCCCATTTGGTACGCTTTTTTAGTAATGATTCTGATTAAAGGAGCAGCTTCAAATGGCGCACCCTCACCAAAGGAACCAAGTGAGCCTATAAGTAATCTTTGTTTAGGTTGAAAATTCAATCCTATTTTCAATATTATTTCAGCATATTTCTCTAATTGCTTTTCAAACTCAGTTGACATCGGATTTCGAGAAATCTTAATTTTAATCTAATAAATTATTGCTTTAGTTAATTTAATAATTTTTATTTTTATGAAAAATAACATCTTAAGGATCGAAACAAAACATTTATATAAAAAAAAAGATTGTTCTAGATCGAACAAGTTTGTTCGAATTCGAACAAAAAATATAAAACAAAAAAATGAGAAAAAAGATGAAAAAGCTAATCGCGTATTGCGGAATTGATTGCTCCGAATGTCCAGCTTATTTAGCTACTCAAAGTGGAGATAAGAAAGAAATTAAAAAGGTTGCCGACGAATGGTCGTCAGATTCAATGTCTTTTAAACCTGAAGAAATTCTCTGCAATGGATGTAATCAAGATGGACAAGTTTTTAGTTGGTGTAGAGAATGTCCTATTAGAATTTGTTGTAAAGATATAGGTTATGAAAATTGTGCGTATTGCGAGGAATATGTTTGTGATCATCTAACAATGACTTTTGAGAAAACTCCGGCAGCGAAAGAAAGATTGAATGAGATAAGAAGGAATTTAAATGAGAAGAAGTGATAAAAATGGATGTAGAAGAAGCAAAAAACTTTAGTATAGAATTAATGAAGAGTTCTAAGGCAATATATTTAACTACTATTGATTCGGAAGGATATCCTATTACTCGGGCGATGTTTAATTTAAGAAACAGTGAGCAATTCCCCGAATTCTCTAAATTTTTCAACGAATTAGCTAACCCTTTCGAGATATACATAAGTACTAATACTTCCTCCTCTAAAACAAGTCACATCGAAAAGAATCCGAAAGTATCGGTTTACTTTTGCGAACCCGAACTTTTTAAGGGTGTAATGTTTGGAGGTGATGTGGAATTTATTAAAGATAAGAATATAAAGCGGCAGATTTGGTTGGATTGGTGGGATAAATATTATCTTAAAGGTTTAGAAGATCCGGATTACACATTACTTAGATTGAAACCAAAAGTAGCTCATGTGTATTATAAATTACAAAAAGTTGTATTTAATCCCGGAGTAGGCTAAATGAATAAATTAAGAGAAGCTGGATTTTTAATAACGAAAATTCACCAACTTTCTCAACGTATATTTTCAAATTTGCTTGAGGAATATGAGATTCACGAGATTACCGCTGCTCAGGGCCGGATTTTATTCCCATTATGGAAAAAAGATAACTTATCCTTTCAAGATCTAAAAAAAAAAACATTATTAAGTAAATCAACTCTCTCTTATTTCTTGGATCAACTTGAAGAGGCAGGATTTATTGAGAGAATTCAATCTAAATCGGATAAAAGGAGTATCAATGTTAAGCTAAAGAGTGTAAATAATGAATTGAAACAAAAATTCATCGATGTATCTAATCAAATGAAAGAAATTTATTATAATAAATTCTCTGAAAAAGAAATTGATGAATTTGAAGGATATTTAACATGTATCTTGGATAATTTAATGATAAATAACAAAAAAAATAAAGACAAAAAAAAAATTTTTTAAAAATTACTATTCAGCAAAACTTGATATGATTTCCTTTATTTTCTTTTTTGGTTTCTCCCCATTTCCAAGAAAATTCTTTATCTTATCCGAATATTCTGGGACTAATTGCAGAAAAGGTAAAATCGCTTTACTAAGGCTACTGAATGCTTCATCTCCATTTCCCATGATAAACATTTTGTCGGGGCTTAGATTTTTAAATATTGCCGGTAAAACTTTGGTCAGTTCCACGGCCAAGAACTTCTGATCTGCGGTGCTCATAGCATCAATTTGTTTTTGGAAACCTTCAGCTTGAGCTGACATTTGTTGTCTAATACTCTCTGCTTCACCTTCGGCTTGTGCGATTAATCTCTTTTTGATTTGGGCAGCATCTGCTTCAGCTTCAATTACTTTTTTTTGACGATCACCATCAGCTTCGATCTTCTTACGCTCTCGTTCTTGTTCGGCTATAACGATTTCTTTTTCTTTTCTCCTGAGTTCAATCTCTCTTTCGACCATTTGTTGTTGAATTCCAACTTCATTCTGTACCTCTAATTCTCTTAATTGGGATTCCCTTTCGGCATCCGCTTTCGCCAATCTCGCTTTTCGGAATTCAATTGCTTGTTTTACTGCCTCCATGTTTTTTTTCAGCTCGTTTTCAACGATAATCACTTCAAGAATCTCAATAGATTCAATAACAATACCCCAATCAGCTGACAGCTCATGTAGATCCTTCTCAACATGATCAATTATTTCTCTTCGTTCTCTAATGATCTTTTCTAGTGGCATATTGGCACAAGTAGTGCGCATGATCGCCTCAGCAGCGCCTTTCAAAATTTTCTCTACGTAGTTATCGTCCCTTTGGTTCCAAGATACAGCACTGAACGCCTTTTCAGGGTCAATCACTTTCCAAATTAAGATGCCTACAATTTCAATATTTTGGTATTCACTCGAGACTACTTGATCATGAGCTTCTATCGTTGTTTGAATACTCGTTGTTGGAATTACGATATATTCATCAATTAAAGGCAATAGCCATAAGCTTCCCCCCAATCCCGCAGACTTTACTTTACCATTTCTTAGATGGATAACGAACTGGTTGGTCTTAAATTTACGATATCTCGCTGCCAAGAAAACAATAAAAAGAAACCCGATAATCGCAATTGCAACTGATATTCCAATAATTATAGGCATAAATTCTTGATACAACATTTCAATCTACCTCTTTTTTATATTTTTTTTGGTTGTGTCGACCACAACTTTATTATTTTTTATTTCAACAATATATACATTCATCCCCTTTTCGAATTCGGAGTCTTCGTTATAAGGGATTACGTGTAATTTTTCATATTTCATAGGAGTAGGTGATTTGACTTTTATCACTCCTCCTCGATTATTTATTGTAAATATTACTTCCCCTTTTTTTCCAATTAGATTTTGAGTTGATAAAATACGATAATATTGTGATCTGGTAATTTTTTTCCAAGCCACATTTAAATATTTCGAGGAAAGGAAAGCAATTAAGGGAGTAACTATTATCATAAGGAACCTCAAACCTTCTATTGTTATAATATAATAAAATGAAATTCCTGCTATACCGAAGATAAGTAAAAATGCTGAGATTAATAACATAATTGGAGCAGGTGTTGTGGTAGTCCCGAAAGTTTCCATCTCTAATTCAATATCAGCATCAATATCAATATCGGCATCAATATCAATGTCACTATCGATCTCTGCTGAGATATCATATTCGACTTCAGCATCTATATCAATATCTCCATCTATGTCAATATCAGTATCAATATCTATATCCGAATCAATTTCAGTATCTATATCTAGATCTGTATCGATGTCTAAATCTGCATCCATATCCACATCAGTATCAATTTCCTGACCCGAGGCTTGCGATTCCATATTTGCAAGAAAAATTGATATTATAGCGAAGATTAAACCCCCTATGAATAATCCTATACATATATTAAAGAAAATATCATAAATATCCATATAATGCTCTCAACCTCCCTGGTGCTAATTAAAAAATTTAAATCTTCTGAAAATTAATCTCTATCCTCCTAAAAGTGTCAAGATAAATAATACTACAATTATCCCAGTAATCAAGGCGGCATTAAGTAAAATTGCTCGAGTCAGTGAAGCTTTCTTACGTATCATTTTTTGGAACTTTTCGTCTCTAATATCTTTTCCATGAAAATATACAATCTTCTTTTCTTCCTCAGACACACTTTCACTCACACTCATTTCTTTTTCCACCTCTTTTAAACTTTTATTATTTTTAACCTTTAATGATAAGATTGGAGGAGGGTGATTAATATACCATCAATCGCCCCGCACCTCCGAATCGGTTTTACTGACGTCGGCATCACCATCAACTTTCGCCCTCTTCTCATCATCAGTGCTGACATCGAAATCAGTTATTCTATTTTTTTTACAAATCTGGGCGATTCTCAAAGCTACGCCTTTCTCATCTGATTTGACTGATAACCCCAAATTTGATTCATCAATAACAATTAATTCTGACAAATTTTTTCATTCCCTCTAATCATTATCTAATCTTGTACCACAATTATAGCAGTAAATCGCGTCTCTCTCTCTTATTACTCCACAAAATGGACAATATCGTGTAATATTGAGTGGTTCTTTAACTATTTCCTTTTTTTCTATTATTCTTGGTTTGGATTCTTCCACTCTTTTTGTAATGTAAGGATTTCTCAAGTTGTTTTGATAAACTGTATTCGGAATTTCTTTCCTATATTGATTTTTTGTTTCATTAGAGTCCTTACTGCCTAATGCAGAAATCATAATACATAGACCTACAACCCCAACAATCATCATAATAAAGAAAGGACTAAAAATCATTATTCTGTTGTTAAAAAGCAGAAAAAAGACAAGCCCAATAAAAGCTATTAAGCAACTTATACCTGAATTATTCTTATCCATTCTATTTTTAATATTTTAGTTTTTATTATATTTATTTATATTGTTTTATATTTTTCAATATATAATGATATACTTGCATATTTAAAAGTTTCGTTTGATTGAACAAATATTTTAATAATAACGAAGAAGGATTCTTAAGCAAAATCCTATATCTTATATGTTAAAATATACTCTTAAAAAGAAACTAAACAAAGTTCTCTAGATATCATTTCTAAAATCGTAAATAGAATTTTATTTATTTTTACGATCAATTTATATGTCGATAAAATTAATTATATATTAACTCAATATTTATAAATATATTATTATATATTTTAATTGATAACAAGAATATATTGTACTAAATTTAAAAGGTAGTTTACAATATGGCAGATGATAATAACAATGATCTGACTGAAGACGAGAAAAAAGAAGCTCCTAAGGAGCACAACGAGAAAGATAAAAGTATTTTCGTTAAAGTATCCGAGGAAACAAGAGATATTATTGATAAACATAAGGATGAAGGAATGACTATTTCATCATTTATTCAAGATGCGATTAAGATGTATGATGATTATTACTCTATGTCTCCTGAAGTTCATGGTATTATTACGAAATATAAACAAGAAGATGAGAGTTTAGTGTCCTTTTTAGAAAAAGCAATTAAATTTTATGGGGATCAAAAATCACTTGATAGGGATCTCTGGGTTCGCGCTCGAGATGAGATGAAGATGATGTTAATTGGAAAAACGACTTTTAATCAGCTGATTGCTGCTGCGGAGAGTCCAAAAGATGCAAGAGAAAAACCTTTTAAAAAAAATATCGCGTTCGATCTAATTTTATGGTATACAGGAAAACCATTGAAAAAACTTTCACCTCTTGAAATTATGAATACCATTCAAAAAATGTGGGTTGTTGCTAATTATTTCTATGCGGCTGATGTAAAACAGGAAGATGATGAATTTTTCCTTCTTTTTAAACATCGTCAAGATCGAAGGTTCTCAGAATATTGGTTAGGATATTTTACTACACTATTTACCAGCGAAGAGCTCCCTTTTAAATGTATTGTAGAAGGACAAGCATTTGATGAAACTATATCGATGAGTGTAAAGGTTGCTTACGATAAAAAATCTTAGAATGCAAAATTCAGAAAATTATATTCCTGAGAAAAAGAGTTATATATAATTTATAAATCAACTAAAATAAATTAACAAAGTCATGAATTACTATACAAAAGAACATTTACAGAGTTCATGTAAAAATCTGACTGAAACTGTTGACCTAACTAATTCTCTGGGAGGATCAACCCTCATTTCTAAATATGGTGGCCGTTTATTAGGTCTATTTCCAAATGAAGATGAAGTAAATCTTTTATGGGTAAATCCCCATTTAAAGGAAATAATAAACTCGAAGCAAAGAGCGGTGGGTGGTGAACGATACTGGATAAGTCCTGAAAGAGTCTTTTTTTATAAGGATCCCTCGACTTGGTCTGATTGGTTTTGTCCTCCTGGATTAGATCCAGGAAATTACGAAATTTTAGGTTATAATTCTTCATCTTGTACGCTCTCCAGTGCCATCATAATTACTAACCAAATTACCAAACAAAAACTTACTGGAGAAGTAACAAGACAAATCAGTTTGATAAAGGAACCAATTTCCACTGGTTTAAGATATTATTGTGGAGTGGAATTTATTGATGATTGTGTGATTTTCAAACCCGAACAAAAAATAAATGGGTGGTCCTTGGCATGCGTAATAAGTGGAGGGATTAAAAATCCTGGAACGGTTCTTATTCCTACAAAAACCGATCCAAAACCTCTTTCATATTTTCGATCCATTCCAAAAGACAGATTCCATATAGGTGATAATTTTATAGCTTTTAA
>Ga0180433_10010458_pt1 | contig 11163 bp, 9 predicted proteins | sample SS_ome_8_FD_132980 | JGI IMG/M metagenome (GOLD analysis project Ga0180433, IMG submission 132980) | Hypersaline lake sediment archaeal communities from the Salton Sea, California, USA - SS_1_D_1 metaG | ecosystem: Environmental > Aquatic > Non-marine Saline and Alkaline > Hypersaline > Sediment...
ATATTCAGATTTTACAATTAACCGGAAGTAAAAAGAATCCAACCATTAAATCTGCCGGTTTTCAATCTGTTCCTTCTGGCGTAATTAAAAATGGTCAGATTGTGGATGTAAAAACTGTTTCAGCTTTAGTAAAACAATTATTAAAGTCTGCAAAACCACAACCGATACAATCTAAGAACTGTTTTTTGTCACTTCCTGAAGAAGTATGCTTTGAACATGTTTTTTATCTACCAAAAAACTTAAGTGATGATGAGTTCCGGGAGAATTTAAAAAGCTTAATTGAAACAACAATTCCAATTCCGTTTTTTCAGCTACAGTATGATTTTGATATTAAAGTTTATGGAGATATCAAAGCTGTTTTTGTTGTAGCTGTAGATAAAAATATTTTGTCTCAATATATTGATGTGTTAGAAAACAGTAACGGTTTGAATGTGGTTAATATTGAACCTGAATCTTTTAGTTTTTTTAGAAATCTTCCTGTATCATTGAATGAAAACGATGGAATAGCTTTAGTTGATAAGAAAAATGATAAAATTAACTATTATTTAATATGGAAAGAGAATATTTTTGATAGTAACTATTTAAGTAATTTTGATATTGGAAAAGATTTTGATTATATCTCAACTGAACTGAACAGGTCATTAGAAACATTTTATGAAAAAACAAAACAAAAAGTTGGAAACATTTTAATTTCTTCAAATGCTGATAGTTTGGAATTGTTAAAACAAAATTTTACACAAAATTTTAAAATTCCAGTTGATAGTATCAATAAGTATCGATTTTTACCAAAGTTTGATAATCAGTTTGATAATACTCATTTTAAAACAGTTTCAGGTACTGCTTTAAAGAGTTTAGGTGTTGATTTAAGTGTTGATATAAATTTATTAAAAAAGTAAAAAAACTTTTAAAAAATTTATTAATATATGATATAATTATTAAAAGATAACAAATAATAACAAAAAAATATGAACACAAAAAACAGAAAAGGTTTTACTCTTGTAGAGTTGATTATCGTTATTGCGGTAATTGCTGTACTAGCAGGTGCAATTTTTGTTGCAATTGATCCTGCAAGACGTTTACATGAAGCTAGAAATGCTCAAAGATGGAGTGATGTTACTACAATGTTGGATGCTGTAGTAAAGTATCAGGCTGATAATAGCGGTACTCATCTTACTGCGATTGCAAATATGACAGCTGATAGATATGTAATTATTGGAACTACTGAAGATGATCAAACATTATGTGCTGAAGAAACTTCTGCTGCTGATGCTTGTGCAAATGGAACAGGTGGTGGTGGAACAACTGATTGTATTGATTTAAGTGATTTAGGTAGTAATTATTTAGCAACAGTACCTTACGATCCTCTAAATGGATCAGCTGCAGATACAAGTTATTATATTGGTAAAGATTCAAATGGTGCAATAACTATAGGATCTTGTGATGAGGAAGGTGAAGATGCAGGTGGTACAGGTACTCCTCCAACAATTGAATTAACTAGGTAATATGTCTAATGACTCTGACCTGAGTGATAAACAAAAAAAAAGGATTTTGCTTGCAGAAGATGATACTTTCATTTCTAAAGCTTTAACATTAGGACTGAAAAAAGTTGGATTCGATATCGTTAATTCAAGTAATGGTAGAGAAACTCTTGAAAAAATGAAGATAGATGATTTTGATCTTTTACTTCTAGATTTAATGATGCCGGACATGGATGGGTTTACTGTTTTGGATAAATTAAGAGAGGAGGGACTTATTGATTCTGTTCCGATTATTGTATTGTCAAATTTAGGTCAACAGTCAGATATAAAAAAATGTGAAGAATATGGTGTAAAGGATTATTTAATAAAAGCAGATTATACTATTGCTGAGATAGTTGAAAAAATTAATAAAGTGATTTAGAAAATAAATTCTGTATTTAAAAATTCTTCCTTCATTAACAGTTTTACTTTCAAAAAAAATTGTTATATATTTTAAATACAAAAAAAAACTAAAAACAAAAAAATGAAAAAAATATTAATTGCCGAGGACGAAGAGCCTTTGGCAAAGGCCCTTCATATAAAATTAACTGGTAATGGTTACGATCCAAAGATTGTGTCTAACGGTAAGGATGCTATAGAGTGTCTACAGAAAGATAAATATAATCTTTTGTTATTGGATATAATGATGCCGCTAATGGATGGAGTAGAAGTGATCCAAAAGATGAGAGAAGACAACATAAAAGTTCCGATAATTGTATTATCGAATTATTCTCAAATAGATAGTATAAAAAAAGTAAAAGATTTAGGTGTAAAAGATTATTTGGTAAAATCCAATACTTCATTATCACAAATAGTAGATAAAGTGTTAGATACACTTAAAGAATGATAGAAAAATTTTATGAAAATTAGAAAAAAAATATTTTATTCTTACTTCCTATTAGGTTTGGGATTGATTTCAATCTGTACTTTTGTTCTTTATACAAATTTTTCTAATGCAATTACTGATGAAGTTGAAAATAGGTTAATTCAGGAATCAATAAATAAAAAAGATTGGCTTGAATCGTATTTTGATGAAAGAGTTGGTGATATCAACGTTCTTGCGACTTCTACATCTGTATCAGCTGCTTTGAATGAAAAGTTGGCATTAGATGTTAATTATGCAACACAAGAAATTGAAAAAAAAGCTAAAGAGGTAGCTGAAGAAGTTGGGTTATATATTAAGTCAAATCCTACAAAAACGGTTAAAGATTTTCAAAATGATCCAAATTTTCAAAAAATTGCTGTTCAAAAAGTTGGGATGACAGGTTATACAGCTTTAACAGATTATGAAACATTAATATGTAGATTTCACAATAATCCGGATATAGTAGATTTCAATTTAGAGTCTTTATCAGAGAAGTTACCCGGATTTTGGGGAGTGATGTCAAAATCTCAAGGCGGCACAGACAGCAAAGGGTTTTATGATTGGGAAGAAAGTGATGGGTCTATAAAGAGAAAATATATGTATATTGCAGTTGTGGATGCATTAACTGCTGATAATGTCGGAATGACTGTAGCAGCTACTACATATATTGATGAATATCCGGTTACAATTAAAATGCTTGATGATGCAAGAGTTCACTTTGATAGTATTGTTCAGAAATATGGATATGAGGATTTATATATTGTAAATAACTCAGGTCAGATTGTTTATGTGTCTTCTAAAAATTCATTATTAGAGTCAAATTTAAATGATAGTGAAAATTCAAAAAATTTACTGGCCAAAGTATATAATAAAATAGTAGATGAGAAGTCTATTGTAGTTTCCGATATTGGTATAAATGTTGAGAATACAAAGCAAGTTTCTTATATTGGAGCTCCAGTGTTAAATAACATTGAAGGGGACTTTTTGGGAGTTGTATTGCTTGAAATTAATAAAGATTCAATTAATTCTATAGTCCAGAACAGAAATTCATTTGAAGAAATCGGACAGACTTATCTTGTAGGAAGTGATAATTTTATGAGATCAGATTTGAGCAATTCTGAAGAATCTGTGGTTTTAAAAGAAAAAGTTGATAATGAAGTTGTTAATAATTGTTTTAATGATAAGGATAATAATAACAATTCATCAGTTTCTAAAGTAGATAACTTTCAAAATGTTTCTGTTTTAAGTACTTATCAATATATTCCCACCTTAAATTGGTGTTTAATTACTGAAATTGATAAGTTTCAGGCATACAATAAAGTCAATCGAACGTTATGGTTTTCGGTATTAATTGGATTTGTATTGATTTTTTTGTTTTATTTTGCAGCGAAATATATTAGCGGAACCATTTGTCAGCCAATCTCAGAACTTCAAAATGGAATAAACTTAATCTCAAAAGGTAACTTAAAATATAAAGTTGCATTAAAAACTAATGATGAGATAGGTGATTTGTCCAGATCATTTGATAAGTTGACAAAAGCGATTGTTAATTCAAGAAAAGAGGTCGATAAAAGAGTTGAAAAACAAACAAAAGAGATTAAAACACAGAAACAAAAGTTAGAACAACAACATAAAGCTATTTTAAATGTTCTTGAGGATATTGAGTTGGAGAAAGAAAATCTTGAGAGTGAAAAGGATAAAATTGATGCTATCCTTCACAGTATTGGTGATGGAGTTTTTGTTGTTGATAAAAATAAAAAGCTTGTCTTGCTGAATGATGCGGCTTTAGATATTTCAGGTTTTTCCTCAAAAGAGCTAATTGGAAAGAATTATTTTAATATTTTGAAATTTGTTGATGAAAATACACAAAAGAAAAGGGATGATTTTATATCAAAATGTATGAAAAGCGGAAAGATTCAATCAATGCGAAGAGATACCATTTTACTTACAAAAGATGGTAAGAAGGTTCCGGTTGCCGATAGTGCTGCACCGTTAATCAATAAAAATGGAGACATTTTAGGTTGTGTGGTTGTGTTCCACGATGTAACAAAAGAAAGGCAGATTGATAGAGCAAAAACTGAGTTTGTATCATTAGCTTCGCATCAATTGAGAACTCCTTTAACTTCTATTAACTGGTATGTGGAGATGTTGTTGAAAGGAGATGCAGGAAAATTAAAGAATGAACAACAGGAGTTTTTAAATCAAATATATAGCAGTAACAAAAGAATGATTGATTTGGTTGATGCTTTATTAAATGTGTCTAGATTAGAACTAGGTACTTTTGATTTAGAAATAAAAAATATTAAACTAAAAGAACTTACTAAAAGTGTTGTACAAGAAATGCAAAATGTCATTAAGAAAAAGAATATTAATTTTAATCAAAGTTATGGTGATAAGATTCCAAATGTTCAGTTCGATGAAAGGTTAATGAGAATTATTTTTCAAAATTTAATATCCAATGCATTGAAATATACACCTAAGGGTGGTGATGTTTCTGTTGAGATTATAAATAAAAAAAGTGATATTTATGCTACAGTCACGGATACAGGTCTTGGTATTCCAAAGAGTGAATACTCTAGAATGTTTACAAAAATGTTTAGAGCAACTAATGTTCAGAAAAAGAGTACTACTGGTACTGGTCTTGGGTTATATATAGTTAAATCAATTATTGATCAGATGGGAGGGAAAATATGGTTTGAATCTGAGATCGACAAAGGAACAACTTTTTCATTACTTATTCCAAAAAGGATTAACATAAAGAAAGAAGAATAGTATTCTTTAAGTGGACTATTTTTTAATTTGAATAAAATGGCTACTTATAGTGATGCAGGTGTTGATATTGAAAAAGGGGATGAGGCCTCAAATTTAGCTTATTTGGCAGCTAAAAATACATTTGAAGGAAGGAGTGGTATGATTGGTGAACCTTTGGTTTTGGAAGGTGGATTCACAGGCTTAATGGATTTTGGAGATTTTTATCTTACTCAAAATGATGATGGAGTAGGAACAAAGTCAAAAGTTGCAGGGGCTTTTTCAAAATATGACTCACTGGGGTATGATTTGTTAGCAATGGTTGTTGATGATTTGGTTTGTATAGGAGCTGAAGCGGTTTCTGTAAGTAACACTATTGATATAAGTACTGTTGAAAGAGATGTTGTGGCTGAGTTAATGAAGGGACTGGAAGCGGCATGTAAAGAGCAAAAAGTAGTTATCCCTGGTGGAGAGATAGCAGAACTTTCTGATATGGTTGATGGATTAATTTGGAATGCTACAGCGGTAGGGATTTTGGAGAAAGATAAGTTTATTGATGGTAAAAAAGTTGTAGCTGGAGATAAGTTGATAGGACTTAAGAGTAATGGGTTCAGGTCAAATGGTATGACTCTTGTGAGGTATATTTTGGACAGTAAATATGGTCCAGATTGGGTAAATGAAGAGTTTGAAGGGAAAAAATGGGGGGAAATAGTTTTGAAGCCTTCCAAAATCTATCATAGAGATGTTTTGTCGATTATTGGAGGGTATAAAGAAGAAAGAAAGATTGATATTCATGGGATTGTGCATGTTACCGGTGGTGGAATTCCAGGGAATGTTGAAAGGATTTTAAAAGTGAATGGACTTGGGGCAAGATTGGATAATTTAATGAAGCCACATCCGGAAATGGTTAAGTTGCAGGAGTTTGGTGATGTTTCTGATAAAGAAGCTTATAGAACATGGAATATGGGTGTTGGGATGGTTTTGGTTGTTGCTGAAGATGATGTTGAAAAAGTAGAACAAATGCTCAGTGACAGAGGTGTTGAAAATCAGGTTATTGGGGAAGTTGTTGGGGATACTGGAGTGGATTTGGGTGTTTAAAAAAAATTTTCGGTTTTACTTCACTGTAACACTTTTAGCCAAATTTCTCGGCATATCTGGGTTATTTTTCCTTAAAACAGCTAACTGATAAGCAAGAATTTGTATTGGAATTATGTTAACTATTGGAGAAGTATTACCAACATCCGGTACTTTTATCCAGAAATCATAGATTTTTTCGTTTTTAGGTCCAACTCCGATGATATAACCACCTCTAGACTTAATTTCCATTGCATTTGACAGTATTTCTTTATAGGTTTCATCGTTTGAAGCTAGAACTATACAAGGAGTCCCTTTGCTAATTAGTGCAATTGGACCATGTTTTAATTCTCCTCCTGCAAATCCTTCAGCATGGATATATGAGACTTCTTGTAGTTTAATTGCTGCTTCGAGTGCCATAGGGTAGTTTGAAGCTTTTCCAATAACATACATACTTTCGAAGTCTTTGATCTTTTTAGCTAATTTAAGGATATGCTGTTCATATCTTGGATTTAACATATCGTTTATCTTACTTGCAGTTTCTATCAACAGTTTTCTACCTTCTTCCAGTTTTCCTGCAACAGCATAAGCAAGTAGGGTTAAAATTGCCATTTGAGATGTGGTTGCTTTTGTTGAGGCAACAGCTTTTTCCGGTCCGGCTTTAACGTGGATAGAGTAGTCTGAGATTCTATCCATAGTGGATCCCTCTACATTCACAATTGAAAGCACTTTTGCACCTCTTTTTTTTGCAACTTCTATAGCTTCCAGAGAGTCTGCAGTTTCTCCACTTTGAGAAACAGAGATTATTAAACTTCCTTTTTTTATAAAATCTTTATATGAAGGGAATTCAGATCCAAAAGTTACGTTTACATGTCTGTGAGCCACTCTTGAAAAAAGGTATGAGGCAGCATGGCAAACTTTTCCAGCTGTTCCACATCCTACCAGATATGTTCCATAGGCTTTTTTGATAGCATTTGCGATTTTTTTTATCTCTTCTGTGTCCTGATTAATTGCTCTTGCAATCGTATCTTTCTGTTCAGTAATTTCTTTAATCATAAAATGAGGGAAATCGCCTTTTTCTGCACTTTCTGCGTTCCAGTTGATTTTAACCAACCTTTTATTAATCTTTTTTCCTGTTCTGGTATCAAAAAATCTTGCTTTATCGTTGATAACTACTATCTGATCGTCATCCAAGAACATTACATCTCTTGTTTTATTCAAAAAAGCAGGAATATCTGATGCTACAAAGAATTCATCCTTTCCGGCACCAATTATGAGTGGTGAACCTTTTCTTGCTGCAATAAGCTTGTTTTCAGCCTCAGAAATAGCGACAATTGCATATCTGCCTTCAAGTTTTTTAATTGCTTTAATAAAAGCTTTTTCAAAACCAAGTTTAAGGTTGTCTTCAATCAGATGAGCGATAGTTTCTGTGTCGGTTTGAGAAGAAAATTTATGTTTCTTCTTGATAAGTTCTTTTTTTAGTTCCTCAAAATTTTCAATTATACCATTATGTACTATTGCCAGGCTTTTATATTCAGTACAATGAGGATGAGCATTGGCTTTTGTAACACCTCCATGGGTCGCCCATCTGGTGTGACCAATGGCAATATTTGCTTTTGTTTTATAAAGTTTAGGATTATCTTTTTTTAGATTAACCTCTGAGATTTTTCCTACATTTTTTTCAACAACAATCCCGTTTTCAAGCAGTTTTAACGCAACACCCCAGGAGTCATACCCTCGGTATTCCAGTTTTTTCAATCCATTAATAATAAGTTCAGCTGTGTTTGTTTGGGGGCCCTTATAGGCAAAGATTCCACACATAAACTTTATTTAATATCAATAATAACTTTTTCAAGATCTTTTGGGGATCTTGATAATATTTTAATTTTTTTGCCATCTATTAATACCACATCTTCAATACGAATACCATAAGAATTTTCAAAATAAAGACCTGGCTCGATGGTAAATATATGTCCTTTTTTAAATTTTTGGTTATTTGAGTAGCTGACAGTTGGATTTTCATGGATTTCCAGACCAACTCCATGACCTAAACTGTGGCAAAAATTTCTGTTTAGTTTCTTTTTTATTAAAAAGTTTCGTACATGTTGTTCGAGATTTTTTGCAGTTATTCTTGTTGATAATTTAGAGATGGCTTTCTGCTGGCAGGCAAGGACTGTGTTGTAAATTTTTTCAACATTTTTTGATGGGCGTTTTGTGAAAAATACTCGAGTAATATCTGAGTTGTAGTTTTTATATTTTACACCCATGTCTATAAGGATGATGTCGCCTTTTTTTAGCTTTTTATCACTGGTTTGATGATGAGGTGTTGCTGAGTTTTTCCCAAAAGCAACAATTGTAGGGAAGGAAAGTTCATCAATCCCATATTTATGAGCTAACTGTTTGATCTTCCATGAAATTTCGTTTTCTGTAACTCCTGTTTTGAAACTACGTCTAATATCTTTGAGAATTTTATCGCATATTTGCTGAGCTTTTTGGATTTTTCCGATTTCTTCTTGATTTTTAATCTCACGATGTTTTTCTACTGTATTTAAAAGTGGCTTAAAGCTTACTTTTGCAAGCTTTTTTATGTTTTTAAGTTTTGTAATGGTTAGACTGTCTGCTTCAAATCCAATTTTCTTGATTTTTCGTTTTTTAAGGAAAGATTCGATGTTTTTATTGAATGTTTTTGAGGTTTTGAGGACTGTAAATTTAGCAGGAGCAACTTTTTTTGCTTCAAAAATGTATCTTGAGTCTGTAATAAGGTAGGGGATTTTTTTTGTAGCCAAAATTAAACCAAAACTGCCTTTGAAATTGCTTAAGTAATAGATATTTTCAGGTTTAGAAACTAAAAAGGCATCAACTTTGAGTTTTTTTAACTCTTTTTGGATTTTGGTTATGTTTAACATTAATCATTAATAAAGATTGCATAAACTTATCATATATTATATATAGAATTATGGAAGATTTAATAATTATTAAGACTTTAAAGAATGGTTCGAGTCACTCGAATAAGTATTTAGACAATCATATAAAATTTTGTCGAGATGCTAAACCATTGACATTTCTGATTTTTTTCTTAAAATGTTCTAAACTGAATATTGAGAATTTAGTTGTTCTACTATCAAATTGCAAATTTCAACAAATTCGAGTTATATAATCAAAAATTTAAATTATTAATATTATGTCAGGAAAAATATCACAAGTAATTGGTCCGGTTGTTGATGTCAGTTTTGATGATGGTGAATTGCCGGATATTTACGAAGCTTTAGAAGTACAGAAAGAAGATAAAAAGCTTGTTTTGGAAGTACAACAAGACTTAGGAGGAAACAGTGTTCGAACTATTGCGATGGGATCTACAGATGGTTTAAAGAGAAAAATGGAAGTTGCAAGAACAAACAATCCTATTCAAGTACCTGTAGGTAATGAAACACTAGGAAGAATGTTTGATGTACTTGGAAATCCAATTGATGGAAAAGATGCTGTAAAAACAGATGATAAACTTGCTATTCGAAGGAAATCTCCAACTTATGATGAACAGTCTACAGAAACTGAAGTACTTGAAACAGGTATTAAAGTAATTGACCTTATTTGTCCTGTAGTAAAAGGTGGAAAAGTTGGTCTGTTTGGAGGTGCCGGTGTAGGTAAAACTGTAATTATTCAGGAGTTAATTAGAAATATTGCTCAAGAGCATGGAGGATTTTCTGTGTTTGCGGGTGTAGGAGAAAGATCTCGTGAAGGTAACGATTTATATTATGAGATGAAAGAATCTGGAGTACTTGATAAGACAACTCTTGTATTTGGACAGATGAACGAACCTCCTGGTGTAAGACTTAGAGTAGGTCTTACAGGAGTAACTATGGCTGAATATTTCCGTGATGAGCAAGGTAAAGACGTACTTCTATTTATTGATAACATTTTCCGATTTACTCAGGCTGGTTCTGAGGTATCTGCGCTACTTGGAAGAATCCCTTCTGCTGTAGGATACCAACCGAACTTAGCTGAGGAGATGGGTGAACTTCAAGAAAGAATTACATCTACTAATAAAGGATCAATTACATCTTTCCAGGCTGTATATGTACCTGCGGATGACTTAACAGATCCTGCTCCTGCTACAGCGTTCAGTCACTTGGACTCTACTATTGTACTTTCCAGAGGACTTTCTGAGTTAGGTATTTATCCTGCTGTGGATCCTCTTGATTCAAACTCTACAATCTTGTCTCCTTCAACAGTTGGAGAAGAACATTATCAAGTAGCTCGTGGAGTACAAAAGATTTTACAAAGATATAAAGATTTACAAGATATTATTGCGATTCTTGGTATGGAAGAGTTGAGTGAAGAAGATAGATTGACTGTAGAAAGAGCAAGAAAGATTCAAAAGTTCTTATCTCAACCTTTCTTCGTTGCTGAAACATTTACAGGAACACCTGGTCAATATGTTTCATTAAAAGATTCAATCCAAGGATTTAAAGAGATTTTAGATGGAAAATGGGATGATGTACCTGAGCAAAACTTCTACATGAAAGGGCCTATTAGCCAGGTAGAAAGAAAAAGTGCAAAAAAAGAAGAAAAAAAGGAAAAGAAAGATTAATTTGAGAAAAAATAATTATTAATTATGAAAACAATTAAAGTACAAATTGTAACACCCGAAAAAATAGTTTATGAAGCTGAGGCTGAAAGTATATCTATACCTACACAAAAAGGTGAGATCACTGTTCTGGCAAATCACATACCTTTAATAACTGTATTAATGGCAGGTGAACTTGTTGTAAGAACTAAAGATGAAGAACATCCAATGGCTGTATCTAAAGGAGTTGCAGAAATTTCAGATAATAAAGTTACTATACTTGTGGATACTGCTGAAAGAGCTGATGAAATTGAAGAAGAAAGAGCTGAGAAAGCTAGAGAAGAAGCAAAGAAAGTGCTTGCAAAGAAACAAATGGGTGCAGAAGAGTATGCAAC
>Ga0180433_10010459_pt1 | contig 11162 bp, 14 predicted proteins | sample SS_ome_8_FD_132980 | JGI IMG/M metagenome (GOLD analysis project Ga0180433, IMG submission 132980) | Hypersaline lake sediment archaeal communities from the Salton Sea, California, USA - SS_1_D_1 metaG | ecosystem: Environmental > Aquatic > Non-marine Saline and Alkaline > Hypersaline >...
ATACATGAATTGCTTTAATTACAAAACTGTGGCAGATGTTAGAAAGGCTAAGAAAAATAATCATTTTATGATCTGGAATAATAATGCGTGGGAAACTACCAAAAATAAATATGGTAAATTTGCATCAAAAGAGCAACATTTAGAGACTTTAATAGAGTTGATAGAAGAAAGTAGATAAAAGAGTTGAATTAATATTAAATTAAAAATATGGCGGTCAGCTCTGTGGAGCAGTCTAAATTCATGATTTAGAAAGGTTTGGTAAAATTCCAAAGATGCGTCACCAAATTAAAAGTTATGGAAAAAATAGTATTACGCTCATTAAAAGCAAAAAGACCAAAAAACACAATTATTTTTTTTGATCTGGAAGATTTGTTTAGTACTGATAGATTAGAGTCTATAAAAAATGATTGTTATTGTAAAAAAGAATTTACAAAAGAATTAAGGCGAGCCGTTGATCATGTAGAAATAGAATTACATCAAGCTTATTATTCCGACTATTGCGAATCACCTATTTTTATAAAAACTAATTTTTATGATTTTTATGATAAAACTACATTTCCTCTAGTTAAATACAAAGAGCAAGGATATAAGTTATCAGAAATTAACTTATTATATGATTATTTTTTAACAGAAGAAGAGGCACAAAAAAATATAGATGAATTAAAAACAGATATTGAAAATTGGTTAGATCAAATTGAGCTAGAAGAGGGTTTAAATAAAGAAATAAATTTTTAAAACTATGAAATTTTGCACTAAAACACAAGACTTACTAAAAGCATATAACAAAGCAACAAATGATTTATTAATTGAATTGCTAGAAAGATCAGGTTGGGAAGATATATGCTTTTATAAATATGAAAACGGAAAGCTAAAAAGTTGTGAATCAGATGAGGGAACGGAATTTCAAGCAGGTGATGGCTCTGACGATTGCGAAAGAATGATAACAGGCCATTGGGTAGGCGAAGACATTGGAGGCATTTTAGTAATCAATGAGGAGTGGTTTATAAAACCAGAAATATTAAAGCAAGCGGTGGAATTAAAAACAGCTAATCTTGAAGATGTATTTGATTACTATGATTACGAATATGAAGAAACAGAGAAACAAAGGCCAGCATTAACTTTTACAAATTGGTATAAATTAAATTGTAAATAATTCATATATTTTATTGACATATTAAATTATCATAGTCATAATAAAGGAGTAATTAATTAAACACTTTAAAAACTATGATAATCAATAATAAAATAGGTAAAAACAAAATATTTGCAGGTTTTACATGGGGCGAAGCAATAAGACATGCAGGAAATCCAGAAAAGCCTGACACATGGATAGTAAAAGTGGAAAAACAGGGTAAACTAGTAACTAAAGGAATGCTTTTTTGTTATTTTGAGACTACTTTTTCACATTACGAATTAAAAGCTTATGAAACGTATAATAGTAAAGATAGATCATTAAAAGTACCAAAGTCATTAAATGATTATGTAGAAAGAGGAATTAGAATAGGAATTTTAGAAATAGGCGAATACAAACATATATAAAATGAAACTAACACCAGAACAAAGCGAAGAACACAGTCTCAAAATAAAACAAGGTCAAGCTAGATCAAATAAAAAAACTGGTAGACCATCTAAAGTAAGTAAAGACCAAGTATTAAGACTATATCAAACTAAATCAGTTATAGAGATAGCTAATTTATTTGAAGTTAGTAGACAGACAATTTATAATATAATTAAAAAATCATGAATATATCTAAAATTAAATCAGATCTCAAAATAGGCGACAAAATATACATTCTAGAAAAACATTTTATAGAAGAGCCTTTTAGAGTAAAAAAAACCCATGCGTGCTGCTTAACTCCTAAACAAGTGATTATTGAAAAACTATCTTTCTTTTATGAAAAAGAAAATGGGATATATTCTCAATCTATTCGAGTTGAAGATGGTAATCAATGGCACTTTATCAATATTGAAGGCGAAGATTACTTTCTAAAAGAAGAGGACGCAATTAATTATTGTAAAAGAAAAATAGACACAATCATTGAAGAATTAGAAGAAGTTAAAAAAAATTTAATTAAATAAGCTGTATGCAATTTGATTTACATTTAAAGCAATCACAATGCTTTATGAGTGATGCAACAGAAATATTATATGGTGGTGCTGCTGGTGGTGGTAAGTCCCATTGTATGAGAACAATCGCTATTGCTTACGCTGGATTTATTCCAAATATTCAAATTTATTTATTTAGAAGAAAAACAGAAGATTTAAAAAAGAACCATCTCTATGGTAAAAATGGATTTTTAAGCGTTCTTTCACCTTTGATAGAAAAGAAGCAAGTTAAAGTTAATGAATCAACGGGTAAAATAGTTTTTCAAAATGGGTCAATGATACATTTATGCCACTGCCAACACGAGAAAGATGTTTATAATTATCAAGGTGCGGAAATAGATATTTTATTAATAGATGAATTAACACATTTTACAGATTTCATTTATAAGTTTTTAAGAGCAAGATGTAGGGTTGCTGGTCTTGTTTACCCTCAAAATATGCCAGAATTTTTACCAAAAACTTTACCGAGAATAATTTGTGGTTCAAATCCTGGAGGGGTAGGGCATGAGTTTGTTAAAAGTGAATTTATAGACAATAAAGATCCTTTGAAAATTTATCAAATGCCAAATGAAGAAGGGGGGATGAAAAGACAGTTTATACCAGCAAAATTAAATGATAACCCTACTATGACAGAAAGCGACCCATTATATAAGCATAAATTATTAGGTTTAGGCGGTGCATTAGCAAAAGCAATGCTTGATGGAGATTGGGATGCAATAGAAGGTGCTTATTTTGATACATTTAATAAAAATATCCATATTATAAAAGATTTTGAAATCCCTCACGATTGGTTTAAGATTAGAGGTTTTGACTGGGGATATTCCGCTCCTTTTGGTGTGTTATGGGGTGCTATAAGTGATGGAAGTCTTATAAATGTAGGTGGTAAGCAAATATCTTTTCCTCGTGATTCATTGATAATTTATAGAGAATATTACGGATGGACAGGGAAGCCGAATAAAGGCTTAAAAATGGAGTTGCCAGAAATAGCAAAAAACACTATGCAAATGCAGGATAGCGAGATAATGAATAAACAAGTTGCCGATCCTGCTATATTTGATGAAAGCAAGAAGAATATGGGAATGACTCAAGCCGAAGAATTGGCAAAATATGGCTGTATTTATGAAAGAGCAGATAATAAAAGGGTTGCAGGCTGGCAACAAATAAGGAGTAGATTGACTGGTAGAGATGGTAAACCTTTGATTTATTTTACGGAAAGTTGTAAAAACTTAATCAGAACTTTACCAATAATGCAATATGATAAAACAAAACCAGAGGATTTAGACACAAGCTTGGAGGATCATTTATTAGATGTATTAAGATATATTTGTATGGCAAGACCAATAACTATAGATATTAAAGAAGCTATACCAAATCCAGCTAAAGACTTTTGGGACAACTTCAATCCTCATCAGATAAGAAAAAACAAAAAAGTTATTAATTATGAATAGCTTGACTTTTTAACTAATTTTACATAACCTTATTTATTATTATATAATAAAAAGTTATGTCTAACGAAGATCAAAAGAAATCAAAACAAAAAATAGACCTTCATGAGGTATGGAAAAAAGAACTAGATTCTTGCTTAATATATCACGAGAAATATTTTGCAGAAGCTAAGAAATATGAGGATATTTATAAAGATCAGCATAATTTAGATGGACTGAATAGATATAATATATTTTTTGCTAATACCGAAACATTAGCACCACTGGTTTATTCTAAATTGCCAAATCCTAATATTACAAGAAGATATAAAGATGATGACGAGGCTTCTAAAATTGCATCAGAGATATTAGAAAGAACAATCTCTTACTTCTTAGAAATTACAAAAGCAGATACAACATTTAGTAAAGCAAGAAAAGATTTCTTAATTAATGGTCGTGGTCTGGTTCGTGTTTATATGGAAGATGGCGAAATAATAGAGACAGACGAAGGCGAAGAAGTACTTGATGATACTAATAAAAAGGTTTATCCGAAAAGAATTGAGTATAAAGACTTCTTAACAGATCACACAGCTAAAAATTGGGACGATCTTAAATGGGTTGCTTTTAGATGTTATAAAACAAAAGATGAATTATTTGATTTATTTGGTAATGTAGCTAAAGATATTGAAATGGATTCTTCAAATGAACTAAGTGATAAACAAGAAAGTTTAGAATTGTGGGAGATATGGGATAAAGTAAATAAACAAGTAATCTGGTTTTCACAAGAAAAAGTTATTCAAGTTGATAAAGACCCTTATAATTTAACAAGATTCTTCCCTATTGCTCGCCCTGCTGGTACTGATAGTGATCCATCATCATTATTGCCAATTCCTCTCTATAGAATGTATAAATCACAAGCAGAGGAATTAAATATCATTGATAGCAGAATTAGATCACTAACAGAACAGATTAAATATACTGGCGTATATAATACAATTAGCGAGGCAAAAGACATAGAAAATCTATTAAATGGAGAAGATGGTGAATTTGCACCATTATCAGGAGTTTCAACAACTAATATTAAGGATCAAATATTTGTAAAAGACATAGTACCTATTGCAAACACTATATCAATTTTAAATACTCAGAAAGCTCAAATTATTAACAATATAAGAGAGATTACAGGTTTATCTGACATTGTCAGAGGTGTAAGTATAGCATCAGAAACAGCAACAGCTCAAAGGTTAAAAGGAGATTTTGCTATTAGTAGAATACAGCCATTACAAAGAGCGAATGAAATTGCAATCCGCGATACTATTGAGATTATGGCGGAATTAATTGTCGAAAACTACACAATAGAGGAATTAGTCAAAATTACTAATTGCCAAATAGTAGATTTAGAGTCAATAGCACAAACTGCACAAGATAATCAAAATATGTTATTACAAGAGGCTATTAATAATTTACCTCAAGATATAACAGGAGAGCAAAAAGTACAACAAATAGAAGCTTTAAAACAACAAGCAGAGGTTGGTTTTAATAAAACTATAGATATTGCTCAAAATGAGTTAAAAGGCTTTGCAATGAGTCTTGACCAAGTCAAAGAGGTTGATAAAGTTTTAAAAGATGATGCACTAAGATCATTTTCTATTGATATTGAGACTGACTCCACTATATCAGTTGACCAACAACAAGATAAAAATGATAGAATACAATTTATATCAACATTAACTAACTTTGCTGGACAATTCACACCTCTATTACAAGCTGGAGTTATACAACCAGAAGCTTTTAATGAGTTTTTAGGGTTTATCGCTAGACCTTTTAAAGTAGGTAGAAATTTGGAAGAATTTTTACTAGCAAAACCAAGTGAAGAAGAGGAGCAACAACCATCACAAGAAGAATTATTGGCACAAGCTCAAAATGAAAGACAAGAAAGAGAATTTCAATTTAAGGTAGAGAGTGAGAAAGCTAAAATTAACCTAGAGCAACAAAAGATTGATATTGAAAAAGCTAGAGTATTACAAGATCAAAGACAATTTGAAGATAAAATTGATTTTGAAGATGCAAACAAAGCAGCAGATCGTCAAGCAAAAATTTTAGAAAAAGTAGCACCATCTGCCGAAGAAATAATTAAGTCAAGAACTCAAAGATTAAACGAACAAATAAGAAATGACTAGAAAAGTTTTAAAAATCATAGACGGGAAAAAAGAATGGGTTTTTGATGGTTATGGTAAAAATGGAGCATCAAAACATGGAGCATCAAAACAAAGAAAAATGCCCGCTTGTGGAGAAGATTTGACTATTGATGGTTACATTTCTAAGTACGGAGGAATTGAAAGCCATGTTGATGGTAAAGTATATATAACAAAAAGCGGATATTTAGATCATCTAAAAGCTAACAACTGCCATATAAAAGATTACTAATTTTACATAACCTTGACAATTAATTTTACATAACCTATAATCTTACCAGATTTTATCTAAATATATTTTTATGACAGATACAATAGAAAAAAACAGCGAATCAATAGCTGAAATTCTAGGAGAGCAAGAAGAGAATCAAGAGATTGAGAATCAAGAGCCTGTTCAAGAAGATAATATTGATGAAAAAGAGGAAGCGGTTGATGTAGAAAATGCACCAGTTGAAGAATCAGAAGATCCAGAAGAGGAGTTGAAATTTCTTAAATTAACCAGTGGTTGGACTAAAGAAGAAAAAGATCTCGTCAAAAAGATCAAAGACCCAGAATTAAGACAAGAAGCAATAGAAGCTACAAAAAAAAGAAGAGTAGATTTTGATCGTAGAAGTCTTGAGCTGGGGAATACTAGGAAAGAGTTGGCAGAAATGCGAGCTAAACTGGAAGAATTAACTTCCTTGCAGAATAAACCTGTTGCAAATAATGAAGATGAATATCTTACAGAGCAAGAGCTTGAGCAAAAGAAAAAACTTGAAGATGTTGAAAAACAATTAAAAGAGTTAAGAGATAGAGAAGCTAATAATCAGGCTCAGAGTGTTCAACAAGAATTAACAGCTTTTGCACAATCTGAAAATGAAGACGGTTCTTTAAAATATCCTTACTTTGAGAGAGTTAGGCAGAATATGGCTTTATTGTTTCAAGCAGATCAAAATGGCACACTGACCTTAGAAAAGGCATATAATAAAGCGGTGTTACTTGATGATGAATTGGCAGCAGAGCAACAACAAGAATTACTTTTAAAAGAGAAGCTTAAACAAAAAGAGACTCTTGCAAAGGTAAAGAATAATAAAAAATATTCTTCTAGTTCAACCAATAGTAAAAGGAATTTATCTGCTAAAGAAAAAAACGCTGAGGCGATTGCTAAACTCTTTGAATAGTTTTAAACATCTATTTTAATAATAATTTTAATAGATTTAAACAATGGCAAATCCTAATATTTCGCAGTTATTGACAACAACACTCAATAACTACAAAAAAGATGTTACTGATAACATCTTAAATTTTCACCCTTTATTAGTAAAATTAAACGATGCGGGCAATATAGTTCGTGAATCTGGTGGTGTAAACTTCAGAGAGAATTTAACTTATGCTTCTAATGGCACAGTTCAATTCCAAGGTGAATTTGACACTTTCGACACTACTCCACAAGATGTGATTACTGCTGCTGATTTTGAGCAAAAAATTATTTCTGGTACTATCACTATGACTGGTAAAGAAATGAAGCAAAATGCAGGAAAAGAAAGAATCGTAAATTTAATGGAAGAAAAAGTTAAAAACTTAGAAAATTCATTACAAAACACTATTGGTACTGCAATTTATTCTGATGGTACTGGTTCAGGTGGTCAAGAAATTGGCGGTTTACAATTATTAGTTGCTGACGATCCGACAACTGGTACAGTAGGCGGAATTGACAGATCAACTACTGATGGTGCTTTCTTTAGAAACAAACTTTATGATTTTTCTGTTGAGTCTGTAACTAAATCAGCTACAACTATTCAGTCTGCTATGAATTCACTTTATAGAAGATGCCAAGCACAAGCTGGTGAGCAGCCTGATTTAATTACTGCTGATGATGTGAATTTCGGCTTTTTTGAAGATTCTTTACAAACTATCCAAAGAATTTCTGACAGTAGATTAGGTAAATTAGGTTTCGATGTATTAAAATACAAAGGGGCGGAAGTTTATTATGATCCAGAATGTCCAGCTAATCACATGTATTTCTTAAATACTAAGCATCTTAAATTAAAACATTTAGGTGACTTCTTAGAAAAAGGGGAGGTGACTAGACCAGTAAACCAAGATGTTTATGTATTGCCAATGATAGGCTTAATGAACCTTACTATTGATAATGCAAGAGTACACGGTGTAATGATCGACTAATTAACAGGGAGGGTAAAACCTCCCACAATTTATTATAAATATGTCAAATTTTAAAAGTACAGAAATCACAATCTACAATCAAAAGATTGATGAAAATTCTTCAACTAAAAATGTACCCTTAGGTACTATTATTAAAGCAATAGATAAAGCTTCTACTGATTATGGAGTCGGTGAGTTTATTTATCTAAAAGGCGTTGCTTCAACTGCTATCGGTTCAGCTGTTGTTTATAATGCCGATGACTTCTCAACAATTTTAGCTTCTGCTAATGCTGTTGGCCCGGTAGCTTTTGCAATGGCTGCAACTGTTGCTAATGAATATGGTTGGTATCAAATCGGCGGTAAAGCTGTTGGCAAGGTTGCCGCTTCTTTTGCTGATAATGCTGACTGTTACTTAACTTCAACAGCGGGCACTATTGATGATGCTGATGTTGCTGGTGACTATATCAGAAGATGTAAAGGTGCATCTGCTATCGGTACTCCTTCAGCTGGTTTAGCTGAATTAGAAATTGCTAGACCTGAGGTTGCTGACGGTAAAGATAACTAATTTTAACTGCTAGGGGGTAACTCCCCCTAGTACAATTTATATAATATGACTAAACAAGATTTTAAAAAAGGCAAAATTGTAACTTTAGATAAAGCAAAGCATATCAAAGAAAATAGTTTTAATGTAGCGTTTTTTGAAAAAGAAATAGAAACTAAAAACAATGGCACGATAGTAAAAGAATATATTTCTATTTATAATTCTAATGATAAGTATAGTAAACTAATTAGACCATCTGGCGAGCAAAAATTTGTCAACAAGATGGGAGATAATTATTTTGTACATGATAAAAATAGATTTCCTGATGCTTACCAAGTTTTTAAAAATCTAAAACAGTCTTTAAATAAAAAATAATGTCACTATTAAGCATCGCCCAAGAAATACTGCAACAAACAAAATCTGCAACAATACCAAGTACAATTATTGGTAATAATCAACCTGTTGCAATTCAAATCTTGGAGGTGCTTAAAAGATCAATCGTAAATCTTTCAAGATCTTACGATTGGCAAGAATTAACAAAAGAACACAGTTTTAATGCAGTTGCATCCCAGAATAATTATTCATTACCTAGTGATTTTGACAGGATAATTAATAATTCTTTCTGGAATACAACCGACAAAAGAGAGATGATCGGATCTATATCTCCAGAAGATTGGAGGGAGCTCGTAAATAGTACTGTTGGATCTGGTGCTATTAATGAATATTATAGATTTAGAGGGGGCGAGGTGTTAATATTTCCCACTCCAACAAGTACAGATGGATATATATTTGAATATATAAGTAAAAATATTGTAGAAAGTAGTGGTGGAACTGGTCAGACTGGTTGGCTTGCTGATACTGATGTCCCTGTAATAGATGAGTTTATATTAAAATTAGATGCGACTTGGAATCTTCTTAAAGTGCAAGGTAGACCTTATGCAGAAGATCAGAGACAAGCAAATTTAGCCTTAGCTGAAAGAATGGGAATAAATGCTGGTAGGCATACTATAAGACATTCAGTTACGAGACTTAGAAATGGTAAAATTGGTTATCCTGAAATTATAAATCAATCATAATGGTATTAGAGTTATTAAGACAATATCCAGGACTACAACAAGAAAGAGTAGGGCAAGCATTAAGAACTAATGTCGCCGCTCCAATTGGCGGTCTTAATACTCGTGATTCATTATCTCAAATGAATCCAACTGATGCGCCAGAGATGATAAATTGGTTCCCGTCTCAAGGTAAAGTAGTAACAAGAAAAGGTTATTCAGAATATGCGACAGGATTGAGTGGTAATATTGAGACTTTGGCAGAATTAAGAGATGGTGCAACTAAAAAATTTATCTGTGCTAATTCAGATGAAATAAACGATGTCACAAACCCAGCATCAATAACTAATTTAGGATCAGGATTTTCAAATGCTAGATGGCAAACTGTTAATATGAATGGTAATTTATTATTATTTAATGGAGCAGACACGCCACAAGTTTATGACGGATCTAGTTTGAGTAATTCAACTATAAATGGTACAGGATTAACAGCAACAGAATTAGATGGTTGCAATGTACATAAAAATAGGCTTTATACTTGGTCGACTGATGACTCTTGTTTCTTCTATGGAGCTACAAATGCAATACAAGGAACTTTTACTAAATTTGATCTTGCTGGCATTGCTCCTTATGGAGGCAATTTAATTGCAATGGCGACCTGGAATCATGACGGAGGCGATGGAATAGATGATTATGCATTATTCTTGATGTCTAGTGGTACAGTTATTTTATATGATGGCTCTGATCCTAGTGATGCCAATAATTGGTCATTAATTGGTATATATAAAATAGGTGAACCATTAAGCGTAAGATCAGTTGCAAAAGTGGGTGGAGATGTTGCAATAATGACAAGACCTGATTTTGTTTTCTTTTCGGAAGTCTTTAAAAATGGTGGTGCCGTAACTTCTCAAACCAAACTATCTGGTGCCGCTTTAGATTCAGCCAATGCTTATTTTTCAAATTATGGTTGGGAGGTTGTTTTATATCCCAAAGCATCGACTGGTGGTTGGTTGTTTTTTAATGTGCCAGTAGCTAATAATACGACTTATATCCAATATGGCTTAAATACAATTACAGGGGCAGGATTTGAGTTTTCAAATATGAATGCTAGGACTTGGGGGGTATATGACAACAGTTTGTATTTTGGTGAAAATGGATCTATAATGAAAGCAGATGATGGCCTAAATGACAACGGAAATGATATTCCTTGCACAATACAAGCCGCTTATTCTGATTTAGGTTCACCACAAGAAAAAGTAGTAAATGAATTTAGAAATGTAATTAATGTTGATGGTAATGTTGTTTTAAATACAACCGTCAGTTTTGATTATGGTTCTAGGGCAGTTACTCAAGATGTTAGTAGCGTTTCATCTGGTACTCCTTGGGGTTCTCCTTGGGGTTCGCCTTGGTCACCTGTAAGTGCAATTAGAAATGAATTAGTTGTAACTTCTGGCGAAGGCGTGGCTTTAGGAATGAAAATTTATGTTGCCTTAAATGGTCAACAGCTTAGTTGGTATAGAACTGACTATAGTGTAACAGTTAATAATATTTTATGAAAAGTGAAATTATACCAAAAGGCAAGTATTATGATGAAATAAGTAGCTGGTGGGAATCTTGGAATTTTCCAGTAATACCACTTGCCTCTTTGCCTGATTTTGGGATAATGATTTCAAATAAAGAAAGAAATATTTGCAACGCTTGG
>Ga0180433_10010460_pt1 | contig 11162 bp, 10 predicted proteins | sample SS_ome_8_FD_132980 | JGI IMG/M metagenome (GOLD analysis project Ga0180433, IMG submission 132980) | Hypersaline lake sediment archaeal communities from the Salton Sea, California, USA - SS_1_D_1 metaG | ecosystem: Environmental > Aquatic > Non-marine Saline and Alkaline > Hypersaline >...
CTGCATCCAGAGACATTATGTGAGAAAAAAGTATCACTGCATTCAAGAGCGTATGAGCTTTCAAATATTCTTTTCGATTTATAAACTGCAAATCCGCGAACAACAAATTCACTAACTCCCATATATCCTGCGCCGAAGCAGTACTTGCTCCCTTTCCTAACACTGTTTCCTTTATGCACAAACGATGAGCGGTAGATGTTTGCTGAATCTAGCACATACTGCGAATCTGCAATCATATCTGAATTATTAACAAAAGCAGAATTGCCAAGAATCCGATTTCCAGAGTATCTCCATTTGTCAGCTATTGCCTCCATTATAGAATCAATATCCTTGATTTCGTTTATTGTAAGCGCCTCTGGATTCTTATGCGCTTCCTCTGCACTAACAAATCTTGCATTCTTGCAATAGAAATCAGAATCTATTACAACATCCTTTCCAGAGATACATGATTTTCTTGCCTTTGGCAATGGGTAGTATTCATCTAACCATTCATCGTATTCTTCTAGTTCTCCAATCTCCTGCCCAAAGAGTATCCTGCATGTTGCCTTCCACCCCTTGTTCAAGGCTGCGCAAAGCTGCTCATCCATGATAAACTGTAGTTTATAGTAGTATATATCAGAACTGCCGCTCTAGAGCGGTTATTAGAAAAATCAGATTTTTCTTAGTACTTTTCCAAGAATTGGGAGCAGTTTCATCTCAGCTTTCCGGAGATGCTCTGCCAGTGTGGAAGATGATATTCCTGTCTTTTCAGCAAGCTCATTTATGGAGATTTTCTTGGGCATCTCATAGTATCCATAATCGCAAGCTAGCCTAAATACTTCCATTTGTTTTTCACTTAGCAATTCCTTTGCTGCTTTCAAATCAAAGAATCCGCTTGTTCCAAATGCATTTAGGCTCTCAGCCTCTTCCTTATCCAGATACCTCTTTTTCTTTAATCTGACTTCATATCCATCTTGCTCTTTCCACCTGCCAAGCAGCTCATCCATTGCCTTGTGGGATTCTGCAAGAAGAATTTCAGAATCAGTTCCATTTGTAGTTATTGGAGATTCAAGTAGCGTGACGTTTGTCTGATGAAGAATTTTGTATGTCATTGCCTTGTAACTGGAAACAACACGCAAAAGCGCATTGTTTGGCTGCAGCATAAGTACTTCAACGCTTTTGACAAGCTTATGATTTCTGATGAATTCAATATCCTTCTTTGGACATGGAGAAGTTAATTGGACAAGATTAGTTATTGCATTCTCATTTATGGAAGACATTGTAGAAACTAGAGATGTGTCCCTGTTTTTTTCAGTAACATCACAGAACCAGCATAAGTGGTGGATGTTTGCCTCGAATAGGACTGGTTTTGAATAGCTCTCCTGCACCTCTTCTTCCATAAGTTAATCCCCGCGTATTAACCTATATTGTGCAAAACACTTTAAAAATACATTGAATTACACAAGAACACACTTTATTCTGAAGTTTCAACGTCAAACGAGTCATAGCAAAGCTGCTGTTCTGCCTCTGTTGATATGTAGTCACAATACCTCACATCATCAACGTTCTTTGCATATTCAGTGTAGCATTTGTTTTTCCAGCTCTCCCGAACAACCTCGCCGCAGTGCTCATAGTTCAGGTTTGGATTATCCAGTATCGAACCAACATAGCAGGTGTTTGCCTGGCTTGGATCCCCTATCAAATCACAAGCTGCCGGGTCACCGAATTTCTTTGCATATTCATAGTAACAAGTGAACTTGTGGGTATATGCGCGCTGGTCGATAAGTTCGCACCCTGCAACATCTTCCGTGCTAAGCGAATAGTTCACATAGCAATCCCACAAGTCATTAAGCTGAAGAATCCCTGCATAGGTGCAGAATCCCGGATCTCCGGTCTCTGCTGCGAAATGTGAGAAACACTCTAAGGAGTATGGGCTTCCGGCAGTTAGCATCGTACAAGTCAATTTTTCTCCAGTTGATTTTGCCAGCATCAGTTCGCAAAGGTCGACATTTGATTTCGTTCCGGCTGATTGGCATTCATCTTGTCCTAGCAGGATTGATCTGCAGGCATATTTCAATACGTTATCATAAATGAGCTCACAATATTCCGAGTTTTCAGTTTCCATGGCAAGGTCATAGATGCACTGTGCATCATCCTCGCATGCGCTCATATCTCCGTGCTTTAATGCCAGGCAATTTCTTCTTTCATCATCCATTAGAAGATAGCAATCATCCACCTGCCCTTTGCATTCCAGGATGCCCTCTTTGAGATACTCGCAAATTGTAATGTCATCTGCATTCGTTGCGTGGAAGAGGATGCACTCTTCAAGTACTGTGTCATTCTGGACTTCTTTACATGCAGCTAAAAACTCCATTGAAAGCCCGACATAGCACTCCTGCTGCACTGTGCTGTTTTCGATTTCAGAACAATATGATGTGTCATGTTCGGAGATGGCCTTATCAAGCAGGCAGCCATCATCACAGACGATGGTTTCATTCGTTTCGTTGACTGGCTCGCCCGGCTGATCTGGTGGCGTAATCGGAGGCGGCTCAACTTCCTCTCCTCCTTGCAATGCCACAATGACAATTGCTCCAACTGCTATGATAATGAATACTGCCAGAATCCCTATTGGCACAAGCGGGTTTCCAGGTTCTTCTCTTTTGAATCTGTAACTAGATTTCTTGGCCGGCATGCCTATCTAAACGAACTAAAGATTTATAAATTCGATAATTTCCTACCGGAAATGAGTATATTCAACTGAAGAATTTCCTATCGGCAGTGGAAAATATACTTGTGTGGTAATACTTCTCCGAGGAGAAAATTGAGTTATTTAAACATTAGCTTTCCAATGCATCATCCGCACCGGGTTTTTGGTGCGAAAGAGTGGGAGGTGAGATGGAGCCTTTGGGTGTACCATCTCCCTCGTTCTTCTTATCTACTGATTTTGGAATACTGGCTGGCTTCTTGCAGCGTGATTCTCGTCAGGAATCTCATTACTCTCAGCTGTGCGAAGCGGTCTGAGGGCACTCTTGAAAAAGTTCCCAATTGCCATTGCATACCTTGAGACCGTCCTGTAGATGAATCTGTTTATCCCGCCCTTTCCTTCAGGGTCAAGCACTTCGCCATTCTCTCCGGCAACTACTGGTGTGTGGAAAGCGTTAGTAACTGTCACCCTCATGCGACCAAATGAGCACACTTCCTCATGGTCAGAGCCGCGGTCGTATCTTGATTGGCTAAATGGATAGCTTCCAATAACCCAGTGGCTTCGCACCTGCGTTGAAAGCGGAGTGCCTTCAGCATCGGTAATAAGCGTTATTGGCTCTGCATCTGGCTTCTCCTGCCTGGCAAATTCTGTTGCTCCGTCAAAGTTCCATTCGAGCCATAATGTGTTGGCATATCTTTCGCCTGGCAGTGCAGTTCTCTCAACTCCAATTCTTTGAGGTTGTTCGCCTGCAACTGAAAAGCACAGGTGGTCTTCTAGCTCTGCTGCTCCAGGAACATCTGGCAGGTTGAGCTGGTGGCATGGCAGACTGCCATATCTCCTGTTGAAATCGGTTGCTGCAATCTCGCAGGTCCCAACAGTTGCAACTACAGCACCTGCCAATATCAGTCCTGCAATCTTCCCGCCCCTTTTCAATCTTTTTGCCAAAGGCCTTTTCTGATTCTTCGGTCTTGAATCTGCTTCAACAGTACTAACTCGTGACATAATCTTATTCATGTAGAAAATGTTTTATAAATCCATCCATTTTCTACGACAAATAGCTAGGAGGTTAATATATCTTTCATTATGTTTAGAACTGAATTTTCATGGCATCTGAAGAAAAGCTTTGCTTTACCAACTGCAGGGAATGGCGGGCCTGGCTGAAGAAGAACTACAAAAAGAAGAAGGAAGTGTGGCTGGTATATTACAAGAAGGCAACTGGCAAACCAACTATTCCTTATGATGATGCAGTGGAGGAAGCATTATGCTTTGGGTGGATAGACGGTAAATTGCGCAGGATAGATGACGAGAAGCACATGCAGAGATACATGCCAAGAAACCCTAAGAGCATTTGGTCACAATCCAATATCAGGAGAGTAAAGAAGATGATAAAAGAAGGGAAGATGACCAAGGACGGCCTGGAGAAATTCAAATTAAGAAAGCATGAAAAAACTGAGAAAAAGTTTTATCCAATTCCAGAAGATCTCAAGACAGCTCTCTCAAAGAACAAAGCAGCAGGGGAGAATTTCGGAAAATTTGCTCCAAGCTATAAGAAACAGTATATCTGGTGGATAGAAAGCGCGAAAATGAAAGAAACAAGAAAAAGAAGAATAAAGGAAGTTGTCCGCAGAGCAGCCATCAACAAGAAACCTGGAATCAGTTAGAATGCAACTTTTTCTCCAGGTACCCTTGGAAATGGACAGACTTCGCGAACTGTTTTTCTTCCGGTTAGGAAGCGAACTAATCTCTCCACCCCAAAACCTCCTCCTGCGGTCGGCTTTAGCATTCCTTTTTTTGCAATATCAAGATATGCTGCATAGGAAGCCGGGTCTGTCTTGCGCTCCCACATCTTCCTTAGGATGATCTCGTAATCCGTCTCTCTTTCTGCTCCAGAGAGTCCTTCTCCAAGCCCTTCTGGATACATCAAATCATAGTTGACATGCTTGCCTGTTTCAGGGTCTTCCTTGTCATAGAATTCTCTGTAGTGGTCAAGCACCCAGAACGGCTGCTTCTCCTTTAGCGAAATCATCTTCTCCCAGTCAGGCCCGAATTCAGCTTCCAGTTCACTGCTCTCATACACAGGAAATGGCGCAAAGGGAACTTTTACTTCCCTGCCAAGGCGCTTCAATGGCTTTGCGCCCTCCTTCTTCACATATGAGAACATGTGGATGTAGAGCCGCTCCAGCAAATCCCGGAACTCCTTTCCAAGAGCGCCTTTCATTTCTATATCGACCTGGCTGAATTCTATCAGGTGTCTTCCGCTAGAGCCAGTTTCACCTGTCTCTAATCTGATGTTCGGAGACACTATGTATATCCCGTCCAAATCATCCCTCATGAGGGAGAGCTGCTTGTGCAGAATCATGCTCTTTGTCAATTCCAACTTCTGCCCTTCATATTCGATAGAACTATCATGCACTGGATGCGCAAGCGGGTCTGTGAATGGTGATAACATAATCGGCATAAGCTGGACCATATTCTCATTCCACATGAAATCATGAAGGCTTCGTAGCACTGCGCTCTGAACGCGCAGGATGTCTCCCATTTCAGGTCTGATTATATGTCCAATTGCTTTTTCCATTTGGTTCACCCTTTAGGTGTATTGCAAGTATTTTGAGTTGTATTTATATTTTGTCCTGAAAAAACTGAAGAAATCATCAAAAAAGTGATATATTTATAATAAAATCGGAACATATGTTCTATTATGAGTGAAGAAATCGACGAAAAAGACCATATGATTCTGGATGAACTGGAAAAGCACGGCGATTACACCGTCAGGCAGATTGCAAAAAAGACACTACTAGCTCCAACAACTGTGCATGCCAGAATCAAGAAACTAAAGAAACTTGGGATAATCCGGAAATTCACAATAGATATCAACCAGAGAAAACTCGGAAACAAGCTTGGTGCATATATCTTGGTTTTGGCAGATTTGAAATTCCTCAAAGAGAAACATCGAACCCAGAATGATTTGGCAGATGAGATTGAGAAGCTTCATGGAGTGAGGAAAGTCGATGTAGTAACTGGGGGAACTGATTTGATTGCCCAGGTCAGGGTAAAAGACATTGAGGAACTGGATGGACTGCTGCTTGGCAAACTGCAATTGTTGGAGGGGGTTTCTAAAACCCAGACCATGATAATCATCCATTAGTGATTTTCCATGCCTCCAGAGAAAAAAAGCAGGGTAGATGAGTTTGTAAAAGATTACAAAGGAGCCCTGCATAAGCTTGCACTCCCCATGCTAATTGGATTCGGGGTTACAACGCTCTACAATGTGGCAGATACGATTTTTGTTGGTGGCCTTGGCTATGAATCTATTGCAGCACTGACATTTGCCTTTCCGGTTTTCTTCTTTCTCTTTGCAATATCGATGGGTCTTGGAGTTGGATTCACAGCCACAATTGCAATGGCAATTGGTGCAAAGAACAAGAAAAGGGCAGACAATGCTGCCGAGCATGCAATGCTCCTATCTGCAGTTCTTGGAATAGGGCTTGGTGCCTTGGGCTATTTTCTCTGCCCCCTAATTTTTTCTGTGCTTGGTGCTGATTCGAACGTGCTTGATTTGTCTGTTGAATACTTCAATCTCATATTCCTGAGCTTACCTATCCTTTTTTGGGGTGTCTTTGCCAGGGCGGTGCTGGCAGGAGAAGGAGAAATGGATATGCCAATGAAGGTAATGGTTGTCTCTTCAATTATTAATATAATCCTGGATCCAATTCTCATATATACGTTTGAACTTGGAATATCTGGAGCTGCCTTGGCAACGGTCATATCAAATCTTTTTGTGGCTGTTGTATACTCTTACTTTCTTGTTTCCAAGAAAGGCTCTTATGTGGATCTTGACCTTCGGGATTTCAGTTTCAGTCCCGAGATTTTCAGGCATGCAGTCATAATCGGCATTCCGGCGATGCTAGCCCAAGGGACAATGGCGCTTGGCCAGGCTTTCATAAACTTCATGGTAGCGCCTTTTGGGGCAATTGCAGTTGCCGGATTCGGGCTCGGAGTGCGAATGGACTTTATTATCTTCATTCCTTTCATGGCTGTTGGCGGCGCGCTAACTACTCTTGCCGGAATGTACTATGGTGCTGGCCGCCAGGACTTGATTCGAAAAGTTCTCCACCATGCAATATCAATATGCTTTGCAGTGTCTGTGCTAGCTGGCATATTGCTATACATATTCGCAGAGCATGTTCTCTCGATTTTTACTGGTGATTTAGATGTAATTTCAATCGGTGCGCAGTACATACGGGTTATCGTATTTGTATATCCCCTTGTTGCAATCTCGATGAATATTGGGCGGACTCTTTCCGGAATCGGAAAATCACTTCATGGCCTGATAATCACATCCACAAGAGTATTTATCGTGTTCATCCCGGCTGCACTTTACTTCATACATGTTCTTGGCATGGGCCTTGGAGGGATATGGTATGCAATACTGGCTGCAGGAGTGACATCCACTGCTGTTGCGCTATATCTTACGCGCTACATCCCAAAAGGAGAATCAGTCTCTTAGTGACTGGAGGTAGTCAACTTCTCTAATTGTATCAAAGATTGTCTGCCTTGTTAGCTTGTCACTTGTCACTCTTCGAACATCCCATGCAGTAGTGCGGTATGTCCTGTGGAGCCCGGAATCATCATAGATGAAATCATAAAGATGCGAAAAGAAAATTTCTCTATTTCGTACATTCAGCTTCTGCAGCATTTTGTTTGTGAATCTAGGGTCGAAATCGCGCCTCCATTTGAAGAGCTTAATTGCAAGCCTGTCATGGAAAATCATGCTCTGGAAAATCGAGAGGTTGCTGGCAATATCATTAAGCCCCTCGCCATCCTGCTCCAGGCAAAGGTCGATTAGCCTCATCATACAGAGCGTCTCTGCCCTGAAGGCTATTCCAGCGCGCGTCATGCACTCTGTGTTGAAATGCTCTGATTCAAAAGGATTCTCCAAGCGCAGGTATATCCGCGCTTTGGCTTCCCTGATGTTTATGCGGTTGAACTCAACTACTCCGATTTTATCCAAGTAGTTAGCCATGCCAATTAGCTGTTGCTGGTCTGTCTCCTGCAGTATTCTGCGGTATAGTGCAGCCTGCTCTGGGTAGGGCAATTTGGAAATCAGCTTCTCCGGCTCGTTAAGGGAATCAGACCTGTGCCCGAAGAATCTCCTAATCCTGTCCTGTTTGTATGTCACCTTATTCTTTCCTTTCTCGCAGGTTATTGATTCCCTGCTAAAGAGTGTCTTGGCAATTTCAGGCAGAGGAGACTTCTCGTTATATTCAGGCAGTCTTGGCAGGGGAGCTTTTTTCGGTGCTTTGGCCCTTTTTGCTCGTCTTTTTTCCACATGCCCGCTTGCCTGTGGCTGCGCATCTTGCGCAGTGTTCTGGATGCAACTTGGCAGGGCAAGGGCTGCAATCAATACAAAAGATGAAACCAAATGCCGAATCGGGCGCCTCTGCATTCTCTTGGGGGTTTTCGATTGCACCCTTAGCTGCCTAATCATCACAATCCATTTGGGGAAAAAGAATTAATAAATCAGGTTTTACCAGTCTCCAAGTGGGTTCTGCTCTCTTCTTTCAACTTCTTCAAAGATGCTATCAATCCCTCTTCTGGTTATGCGGTCATTGCTAACTCTTCTAACTTCTCTGGCAGTTGACCGATATGAGTTCTCGCTGTTAGTACTCATGAAGACAAAATCAAAGAGCCTCTCGAAGAAATCCCATTTCTGCTCGGTTGAGAATTCCCTAAGAGCCCTTTCTGTGAATCTGGCATCAAATCTTTCATTGTTCTCAAAGAGCGCAATAGATAACCTGTCATAGAATATCTCCTGGAGGTTTGGCGGCATGCTATCTGCCAATTCTCCAAAACCCTGCCCATCACCAATTGCCCTCTCAATTAGTATGGTTATTACTCTGCTTGCTGCTAGCAGTGCATTTCCGGTCCTTGCAACACATTCTTCATCAAAGAATGGTCCTGGCTGCCTCTCGTTCATCTCGAATAGATATCTGTGTACTCTTGAGCCCCAGCTTCTTCCTTCCTGCTGCGCAATTCCTATGGAATCTAAGTGGCGCAGGATGGCAAGCAGGTTCTCATTATTCTCTTCTTCTTCAATCATACCAAAGATTTCTGTCGGTGCTTGGATTGAAGAGGGGCCTGTTAGCGGGTTTGAGAGCGCTCTGGAATTATGGTCAAAGTGCATGATGAATGCCCTTCGGCTAAATGGCAGAGTAAGAGATGTCCTTTGGCATGTTATGCTCTCTTCTGAAAATTCTGCTCTTACTGCTTCAAGTGCATTTCGTGGAGTCTCTTCCTGGTTTTCCTGCCTTTCTTGCGGCTCGCTGTCCATCTCCCGTTGCCTCTCAATGTTTTCCTGCGGAATGAGAATCGGAACTGGCCTTGGATTTGGCTCGGTCTGTACAATTGCTGGTCTTGGATCTTGAGGTTCTTGGTTTATTTTGTCAGAATTACAGTTCTTTGCAATTAGCAACCCCATAATCCCTGCCGCCGCTACTGCAGACAATGCTAAAAGCGGTCTCCTTCTCCTTGCATGGGAGTGCCTGGGCCGGGGTTTTTTGAACATAATATACCATTAATAACAAATAATTAAAAAGGGATAAGAAGATTCATCTGCGCAGCCTTGGTCTTCGTTGCATGAATCCTTGACCCTCATGGCGAATCTGAGCGAGAATATTTATTGCAATCTGTATTTTCTCAGGGTCAATTTGTAGTCTGCTTGCTGCCCGATCTTCCCATGCTCTCTCAAGCATTTCTCTCTGAGCGCTAAGGAGCTCGATGCTTCTGTCAATCAGCCTGCTTCTGGCATCACCAATATCTACGCGCTCGGAGCCTACCTCTGTTATCTCTTGTCTGGCCTGATCCAGACTATGCTCTATATGGCCCAGAATTTGGTCTTGTATGAGTGGTTCTGTGACATGCCTGCCAACAAGGAGTGTCGATTCATCCATCACCCCTATCATGCCTGCACGCAGGTCTCCCCCTCTAGTTTGGGATAGATATTCGGAACTGATTGCCCTTTCAATGCTTGCTAGTATTATATCTGCCCTAACATATCTCCCCTCCTGCGTTTCCGGATCTGGAAGTGACAGGTCTGTAATCTCTTCTGCATCAATCCCACCACTATCGACATCATCCAAGAATTGTCTTGCCTCACGGACAAGTGCTAGCCTGACTGCTCCGGAATCGGTCAGGTCAAGGTCTCTTCGCTCTCCGAGTGCTGCCGAGGCCTCCACCAGCGCACTGTTGATTAAGGCCTGGACTTCCCGGCGTTCAAGGGCGTTGCCAATCAAGCCTTCGGAAAGCTGGCTTGCGTGACTTGAAACGTCTGCTATCTGTGCAGATGCCTCTCTTTCATGATATGTATTTAGCAGAATGTCAGTTGAGAGCTCGTATGATTCTGCATGACTTGTTCTATCTGGCATTCCATCTGGTAGTTGTTCCCATTCATCGGCTTCCATAACTGGATATATTTCTGCCACATCTACAGCCCAGCCAAGCAACTCTCTCTCAAGCTGGCTAGTTGGAATTCTCTCTTCAGGGTTTTCTTCCACAGCGGTTATGTATCCCTGGGCTGCATCATGGATTGCCTGGCGCGTGATTGTACTCACTCTTCCAGCCTCATCTTCTGGAAGCTCATAGCCTGCAATGCGGCCTTGAATCAGATCATAAATATTTATTATTGCAGTCTGCACTTCATCCCTGAGCGTTTCTTCCGGGCGTGCTCTTCTAGCGTCTGGATGGGCCATAATAATCTCCTGTATATCTAATTATTATAATGCGTTTAAGAAATCTCCTAAACCTTTAAAAATTTCTCGTATTAAGAACTCTCTACCTTTTTCTGAAGGTTTTAGTTAGTAGAATGGAGGTTATGAGATATGGCAAAGAAGGAACACCTAAACTTGGTCTTTATTGGCCACGTCGACTCTGGTAAGTCGACTTCTGTAGGAAGAATCCTGTATGAGACAGGAGCAATTTCAGAGCAGGTCTTGAAGAGACTCAAAGATGAGGCAGCGAAAGTTGGTAAAGCAACATTCGAATTCGCATTCGTCATGGACAGCCTGAAAGAAGAGAGGGAGCGAGGAGTCACAATCGATATCGCTCACAAAGAGTTCGAAACAGATAAGTACTATTGTACTATTATCGATGCACCTGGGCACAGGGACTTCGTTAAGAACATGATTACTGGTGCCTCACAGGCAGATGCAGCAGTCCTTATGATTTCAGTTAAGGACGGTATCCAGCCACAGACAAAGGAGCATGCATTCCTTTCAAAGGTCCTTGGTATCAACCAGATTGCAGTCAATCTGAACAAGATGGACGCAGTCAACTACTCACAGGATGAATTCAACAAGGTGAAAACCGAGGTTGAGAAACTCCTGACTGGTATCGGATACAAGGTCGCAGACGTACCATTTGTCCCATGCTCAAGCTATGCAGGAGACAACGTCACCAAGAAGTCAACAAACATGCCTTGGTA
>Ga0180433_10010461_pt1 | contig 11162 bp, 9 predicted proteins | sample SS_ome_8_FD_132980 | JGI IMG/M metagenome (GOLD analysis project Ga0180433, IMG submission 132980) | Hypersaline lake sediment archaeal communities from the Salton Sea, California, USA - SS_1_D_1 metaG | ecosystem: Environmental > Aquatic > Non-marine Saline and Alkaline > Hypersaline > Sediment...
CAAAGCGACAAAAGCGGTTAAACCGGCTGTCAATGCTGACGGCTATGTCCGCCTGATTCAAGCCCGCCACCCGCTTTTGCCCCTGGATGAAGTCGTTCCGAATGATATTGAGCTCGGCGGAGAATATACGACAATTGTCATCACGGGCCCGAACACGGGCGGTAAAACGGTGACGCTTAAAACGCTCGGGCTTTTGACCATTATGGCGCAGTCGGGATTGCACGTACCGGCGGAAGAAGGATCAGAAACCGCCATATTTGATCAAGTATTTGCCGATATCGGCGATGAACAGTCAATCGAACAAAGCTTAAGTACGTTCTCGTCACATATGGTCAACATCGTCGATATTTTGAAAGACATGACGGAAAACAGCCTTGTGCTTTTTGACGAGCTCGGCGCCGGGACAGACCCGCAGGAAGGCGCGGCCCTTGCGATCAGCATCCTTGACGAGGTGTGCCAGACTGGCGCGCGCGTCATTGCCACGACTCATTACCCTGAGCTGAAGGCATACGGCTACAATCGCGAAAATGTCATTAATGCAAGCGTCGAATTTGATATCGATACACTGTCACCAACCTACAAGCTGTTAATCGGAGTGCCCGGCCGAAGCAATGCGTTCGAAATTTCGAAGCGCCTCGGGCTGCCTGATTACCTGATCGGCCGCGCAAAAGCGGAGATGACGGCCGAACATAATGAAGTTGATACGATGATCGCATCGCTGGAAGACAGCAAAAAGCGCGCCGAGGCGGAGCTGAACGAGACAGAAGCCATCCGCGCGGAGGCTGAAGCCCTTCACCGCGACCTCCAGCAGCAGATCAGCGAATGGCAGGAGAAAAAAGAAAGGCTCTATGAAGAAGCGGAGCAAAAAGCGGCTGAAAAAGTCAAAGAAGCGATGAAAGAAGCAGACGAGATCATCCAGTCGCTCCGCATGATCAAGGAAGACCATAAAGCATTTAAAGACCATGAGCTGATCGAGGCGAAAAAACGCCTTGAAGAAGCGGTGCCTTCGTTTGAAAAAGCGAAAAAGCCGGCTCAGAAAAAAACGGACAAGCGCGAATTAAAACCGGGCGATGAAGTCAAGGTTTTAACCTTTGGCCAAAAAGGAACGCTGCTCGAAAAAACGGGTGCGGCCGAATGGAATGTTCAAATCGGCATTCTGAAAATGAAGGTTAAGGAAAAGGATCTGGAATTCCTGAAATCGGCACCTGAACCCGAAAAACAAAAAACGATCGCCGCCGTCAAAGGAAAAGATTATCACGTCTCGCTCGAACTCGACCTTAGAGGGGAGCGGTATGAAAATGCGCTTCACCGGGTTGAAAAATACTTGGATGATGCGGTGCTTGCGGGCTATCCAAGAGTCTCGATCATCCACGGAAAAGGAACCGGCGCCCTCCGAAAAGGCGTTCAGGACCTCTTGAAATCCCACCGCAATGTGAAAAACTCCCGGTTCGGCGAAGCGGGAGAGGGAGGATCAGGCGTCACCATTGTCGAATTAAAATAAAAAAGGGAGTCTAGAAGGATGAAAGAGTTTTGGGAGAACAACCTTGTGGAAATTGCCGCGTACTACAGCGTTTCCGTTTTGTGTCTTGTGATATTTTTATCTGTGTTTGAACTCGTCACCACCTATAAAAATTGGGAGGAGATTCAAAAAGGAAACATGGCGGTCGCGATGGCAACAGGCGGAAAAATTTTAGGCATCGCCAACGTGCTGCAAAAATCGATCAGCCAGCATAATTCCCTGCTGCAAATGATGGGGTGGGGGCTGTTCGGTTTTATCCTGCTTTTGATCGGCTACTTCATTTTTGAATTTCTGACGCCGCGCTTTAAAATTGACAAGGAGATTGAAAACGACAACCGCGCAGTCGGCTTCATTTCATTCGTCATTTCAGTCGGCCTGTCATTTGTCGTGGCTTCGGGTATCTAAAGGGGATCAACATGGAGAAATTAGCGAAAGTCCTGTTTTTCACAGCTGGGGTATTTGTGGTTATCGGCCTGATTTATATGATCTTTTATGCTTGAAAAAGGTGTCCTTTAAAAGGGCGCCTTTTTTAAAAAGAAAAAATATCATTACTTTCTGAATATTGTTTTGATATACTGAAATCAAGAATATATTGTTTAAAAGGGGGGAGCTTATGCCGACTGAAAAACCGTGGCTGCGTCATTATCCCGAACAAATTCCTCACGAGCTGCAATTTGAAGATCAAACACTCCATTCCATCCTGCAACAATCCGCCCAACAGTTTTCTGAAAAAACAGCGATTCATTTTCTCGGAAAAAAATGTTCGTACCGGCAAGTTTATGAGGACGCTTTAAAAATGGCAGATTACCTGCTGTCACTCGGCATTCAAAAAGGAGACAGAGTCTCGATCATGCTGCCGAACTGCCCGCAGGCGGTTATCGCGTATTACGGCGTTCTTTTCTCCGGCGGCATCGTCGTCCAGACAAATCCGCTGTATACGGAAAGGGAGCTTGAACATCTGCTTCATGACAGCGGGGCAACCATCATCATTACGCTTGACATGCTGTACCCGGCGGCATATAAAATGAAAGCGCTGTCAAATATCCGGCACATCATTGCGACAAGCATAAAAGATTACCTGCCTTTCCCTAAAAATCTGCTGTACCCAATCGTGCAAAAAAAAGAGAATCAAATGTCGGTTGAGATCAATGAAAATGAGACGACACACCTCTTCCGAACCATCATGAAACGCCCCGTTCCAAGCGGTCCGCCGGGGATTGAAATCGATCCGGCCCACGACATTGCCGTCCTGCAGTATACCGGAGGCACGACAGGCACGCCAAAAGGCGTCATGCTCAGCCACCGCAACATACTAGCCAATATGGAGATGTGCGATGCCTGGTTTTATCAATTGAATAAAGGGGAGGAGAAGGTGCTGGGGATCGTCCCGTTTTTTCACGTCTACGGAATGACGGCCGTCTTGAATTTCACGATCAGGCAGGGGTATGAAATGATTCTGCTGCCGAGATTTGACGCGCGCGCAGCGCTGAAAACGATCGATAAAGAAAAGCCGACGATATTTCCGGGGGCACCGACGATATATATCGCCCTGTTGAACCATCCTGATCTTCACCAATTTGATCTGTCGTCAATTAAGAGCTGTTTGAGCGGATCTGCAGCGCTTCCTGTTGAAGTCAAACAGCAGTTTGAAAAGGTAACGGGCGGAAGGCTTGTCGAAGGTTACGGAATGTCTGAAACCTCGCCCGTCACTCACGCCAATTTTATTTGGGATTTGAATAAAGCGGGCAGTATCGGCTGTCCTTGGCCTGGTACAGACGCGGCTATCTATTCGGAAGAAACCGGCGGTTTTCTCGGACCTTATGAGCATGGAGAAATCGCCGTCAAAGGACCGCAGGTGATGAAGGGCTACTGGAACAATGATGAAGAAACCGCTCAAAGTCTAAGGGACGGCTGGTTTTTTACAGGGGACATCGGCTACATGGATAAAGACGGCTTCTTTTATATTGTCGACCGCAAAAAAGACGTGATCATTGCCGGGGGATACAACATTTACCCGCGTGAAATCGAAGAGGTGCTCTATGAGCACGAAGCCGTTCAGGAGGCGGTTGTTGCCGGCATCCCTGATGAATACAGAGGAGAAACGGTTAAGGCTTTTATAGTGCTGAAAGATCATGTTACAATAACGGAGAAGGAATTGGACGAATATGCCAGATCGCGTCTGGCTCCTTATAAAGTGCCGAAAGTATACGAGTTCAGGGACGAACTGCCGAAAACGGCAGTCGGGAAGATTTTAAGAAGAGCGCTCGTTCAAGAAGAAAAAACCGGCGTCTGAAAAAGCGAAGTCTGCCGTCGATTTTGACGGCATGCTTTTGTGGTGCGATTTGAGTTTAGCTTCTTGACAAAGCGTCCATTTTTATTTACGATAAACTCATGAATGAGTATTCATTCATTAATTTGAAAGGAACGAAGCCAATTGAAACAAAAGAGACCAAAGTATATGCAGATTATCGACGCAGCTGTCATTGTGATTGCAGAAAACGGATACCATCAGGCGCAGGTTTCGAAAATCGCCAAGCAGGCCGGAGTGGCGGACGGCACCATTTATCTTTATTTTAAAAACAAAGAAGATATTCTCATCTCGCTATTCAAAGAGAAAATGGGACAGTTTATCGAGCAGATGAACGAAGAAATGGAAGTGACAAATTCGGCGACAGAAAAGCTCACGCTGTTCATCAAAAAGCACTTTGAACTGCTCAGCAGCGATCGCCACCTCGCGATTGTCACCCAGCTTGAGCTGAGGCAGTCGAATCTTGAGCTGAGGCTGAAAATCAATGAGATTCTCAAAGGGTACTTGACGATCCTGGAAGACATCATCACCGAAGGAAAAGAAGCGGGAGAATTTAAGAGCACGCTTGATGTCCGCCTGGCGAAGCAGATGATTTTCGGTACGGTGGATGAGACGGTTACAACCTGGGTGATGAATGATCAAAAATACGATCTGCCAAAGCTGGCAGACAGCATTCATGAATTGCTGATCCATGGGTTCGGCAGCCAAAAGACGAAGGAGGAGAAATAAAATGGCAGCATTAACATACGCCGTAGACGACTATATCGCAACCATTACGATTCAGCACCCGCCGGCAAATGCGCTATCGACGCAAGTGCTTGAAGACCTTTCCGCATGTCTTGAGGAGCTTTCAGAACGTCAGGATGTCAGAAGCGTCGTGATTCACGGGGAAGGAAGATTTTTCTCGGCAGGCGCTGACATTAAAGAGTTTACATCATTGATGGACGGGTCTGATTATGCAAATTTGGCTGATAAAGGCCAGCAGATTTTCGAAAAAGTAGAATCTTTTCCAAAGCCCGTGATCGCCGCGATTCACGGAGCTGCTCTTGGAGGAGGTCTGGAGCTTGCAATGGCATGCCACATCCGGATTGCCGAGGAGAGCGCTAAGCTCGGCCTTCCCGAACTGAATCTCGGAATCATTCCCGGCTTTGCGGGAACGCAGCGCCTTCCGAAGTATGTGGGCACCGCCAAAGCGCTTGAAATGATCGGGACATCAGAGCCGATATCCGGCAAGGAAGCTTTTGAATACGGCCTTGTCACGATTTTGGCGGCGAATGAAGAAGAAGTGCTGCAAAAGGCACAAGAGCTCGCGCGAAAATTCGCTGAAAAAAGTCCGCAGACGATGGCTTATGTCATTGAACTCCTGAATTCGAGCAAAGTGTATTCGTATGAAGGCGGCCTCAAGCTGGAAGGAAAATACTTCGGCGAAGTGTTCCAATCGGAGGATGCGAAGGAAGGGATTCAGGCATTTCTTGAAAAGCGGAAGCCGCATTTTAAAGGGAAATAACAAACGTGAAAACAAAGGGGATGAATAGAACATGAACATTTATGTCTTAATGAAGCGCACGTTTGATACAGAGGAGAAAATTCAGATTGAACAAGGGGAAATCAGCACGGATGGAGCGGAATTCATCATCAACCCGTACGATGAGTACGCCATTGAAGAAGCGCTTCAGCTGAAGGAGAAGCACGGCGGTGAGATTACGGTTGTCACAGTCGGCGAGGAAGAAGCTGAAAAAGAACTCAGGACGGCTCTGGCGATGGGGTGCGACAAAGCCGTTTTGATCAACATTGAAGACGATCTGGAAGAAGCGGACCAATATACGGCGTCAGCCATCCTATACAACTATTTGAAAGACCGCGAGTATGACATGATACTCGGCGGGAATGTGGCGATCGACGGGGGATCGGGACAGGTGGCGCCTCGTTTGGCCGAGCTGCTCGGCATCCCTTGTATCACGACGATTACAAAGCTGATGGTAAACGGCGGAGATGTTGAAGCGGAACGCGACGCCGAGGGTGACCTTGAAGTGATCCAAACGTCGCTTCCAATCGTAGCGACTGCACAGCAGGGGTTGAACGAACCGCGTTATCCGTCACTTCCGGGAATCATGAAGGCGAAGAAAAAGCCTCTTGAGGAGCTTGAACTTGATGATCTGGACATCGACGAGGAAGACGTGGCCGCCAAAACAAAAACGATCGAACGGTTCCTGCCTCCGAAAAAAGAAGCCGGGAAAATCCTTGAAGGGGAGCCGGAACAGCAGGCGGCAGACCTTGTATCACTGCTGAGAAGCGAAGCAAAGGTCGTTTGAAGCCGAAGGGAGCAAAAACACGGTCATTAAAATACAGGGGGAAATGGACATGAGCAAAAAAGTTATCGTATTGGGAGAGTTCAGGGACGGTTCGTTGAGAAATGTGACATTCGAAGCGATAGCTGCAGGAAAAACGGTTGCCGAAGGGGGAGAGGTGATCGGTGTTCTCTTCGGTGAAAGCGTTTCAAGCGATGCGGCACAACTGATCCATTACGGCGCTGACAGAGTGCTTACAGCCGAAAACCCGCTCTTGAAAAACTATACGTCTGACGGCTATGTTCAAGCCTTTATGCCGATCATTGAGCGCGAAAGTCCGGACGTGATAATTTTCGGCCATACGTCAATGGGCAAAGACTTGTCGCCGAAGCTTGCAGCCCGTATGGGAACAGGGCTGATATCAGATGCCGTCAACGTCGAAGTAGCCGGCGGCAACATCGTGTTTACAAGACCGATCTACTCAGGCAAAGCGTTTGAGCGGATCATTTCCGAAGATGAAACGATTTTTGCAACGATCAGACCGAATAATATTGCCCCGCTCGACAAAGATGAGACGCGAACGGGAGCGGTCGAAAGCATCGAAGCGGATATTCGGGACATCAGAACGGTTATCAAGGACATTGTCAAAAAAACGTCCGAAGGCGTCGATTTGTCTGAAGCGAAAATCATCGTAGCCGGCGGCCGCGGCGTCAAAAGCGAGGAAGGCTTTAAACCGCTGCAGGAGCTTGCCGACGTACTGGGCGGCGCGGTCGGCGCTTCAAGGGGAGCCTGTGACGCAGACTACTGCGACTATTCGCTTCAAATCGGCCAGACCGGCAAAGTCGTAACTCCAGACTTATATATCGCCTGCGGCATTTCAGGAGCGATTCAGCACCTCGCAGGGATGTCAAACAGCAAAATCATCGTTGCCATCAACAAAGATCCGGAAGCCGACATCTTTAAAATTGCCGACTACGGGATCGTCGGCGACTTATTTGAAATCGTTCCGCTGCTCACGGAGGAATTTAAAAAGCTGAGCGTCAGTACTTGATCAAAAGCCGGCCTGAAATGGCCGGCTTTTTACATAGGCACATTTCCGCCTTTTGCAAAATAACATGGAATAAGGACATTTTTAGAAAGGCTAAAATCCCGATGTGTAAAACTGCGCAGATAGGGAAATGTATAATCAAGCATTATGTTAGCGTGAACCAAAGGGAGATGCTATACTAAAAAGCATAATTTCACAATTGGAGGAATGAAAGAATGGCTATCGTAAAAGCAACTGATCAAACATTCTCATCTGAAACAAGTGAAGGCGTAGTTCTTGCCGACTTCTGGGCTCCTTGGTGCGGACCTTGCAAAATGATCGCGCCGGTACTTGAAGAGCTTGATCAAGAAATGGGAGACAAACTGAAAATCGTAAAAATCGATGTTGACGAAAACCAAGAAACTGCCGGCAAATACGGCGTGATGAGCATCCCGACTCTCCTCATACTAAAAGACGGCGAAGTGGTTGAAACATCTGTCGGCTTTAAACCGAAAGAAGCCCTTGAAGAACTGGTCAACAAACATTTGTAAAATAGAAACCTGTGAAAAAGGCGATTCCAAAGGGATCGCTTTTTTCTTACAACGCCCCGTCTTCCTTCTCCAATTGTAGCGAACGTACGGTCGGTCATGGTAAACTGAAATGAAGAAAAAACGCCGAAACAAGGAAGGATTTTTGATGAACAAAAAAATCAAAGAAAAGCTGGCCCTTCTCCCGGATCAGCCTGGCTGCTACTTGATGAAAGACAGGCAGGATACCGTCATCTACGTCGGGAAAGCGAAAATCTTAAAAAACAGGGTCCGCTCCTATTTCAGCGGGTCCCATGATGCCAAAACACAGCGTCTTGTCAGTGAAATTGAAGATTTTGAATACATTGTCACCTCCTCGAACATCGAAGCGCTCATTCTTGAAATGAATTTAATCAAAAAGTACGACCCGAAATATAACGTGATGCTGAAAGATGATAAAAGCTACCCGTTTATTAAAATCACGAACGAGCGGCATCCGAAGCTGATTGTCACGAGGAAGGTCAAAAAAGACAAAGGCCGCTATTTCGGGCCGTATCCCAATGTCCAGGCTGCGAGGGAAACAAAAAAGCTGCTGGACCGCCTCTATCCGCTCAGAAAGTGCGCCAAACTGCCGGACCGCGTCTGTTTGTACTATCATCTCGGACAATGTCTGGCGCCATGCGTATATGATGTGTCTGAGGAGACAAACCGACAGCTCACAGAAGAAATCACCCGCTTTTTAAAGGGCGGATACAATGAAGTCAAGAAAGAACTTGAAGCAAAAATGCTCGAAGCCTCGGAAAACCTGCAGTTCGAACGGGCGAAAGAATTCCGCGATCAAATGGCCCATATCGAGTCAACGATGGAAAAACAGAAAATGATGCTGAATGACATGGTTGACCGCGATGTATTTGCCTATTCGTATGACAAGGGCTGGATGTGCGTCCAGGTCTTCTTTATCAGGCAGGGCAAATTGATTGAAAGAGATGTCAGCATGTTTCCTTTATACAGGGAAGCAGACGAGGAGTTTTTGACGTTCATCGGGCAATTTTACTCAAAAAACAACCATTTCCTCCCAAGGGAAATTTTGGTTCCAGACAGCGTCGATAAGGACATGATTGAGGAGCTTTTGGACGTGAACGTGCGCCAGCCGAAAAGGGGAGCGAAGAAAGACCTGCTGCTCCTTGCCCATAAAAATGCAAAGCTCGCTTTGAAAGAGAAGTTTTCGCTCATTGAACGGGACGAAGAGCGGACGATCGGCGCGATTGAAAAGCTCGGCAAAGCACTGGGCATCTACACGCCGTACCGAATTGAAGCGTTTGATAATTCAAATATTCAAGGAACGGACCCCGTTTCGGCGATGGTCGTCTTTCTCGACGGAAAACCGCATAAAAAAGAGTACCGCAAATATAAGATTAAGACGGTTGAAGGCCCTGACGACTACGGGTCAATGCGCGAAGTCATCAGAAGAAGATATACAAGGGTGCTGAAAGAGAATCTGCCACTGCCTGATTTAGTATTGATCGACGGCGGAAAAGGCCAGGTGTCTGCCGCCCTTGACGTTTTGGAAAATGAATTGGGGCTCGATGTCCCTGTTGCCGGTCTGGTGAAAGATGATAAACACAGAACTTCCAACCTTTTGATCGGCGACCCCCTTGAGATCGTCCAGCTTGAGCGGAACAGCCAGGAATTTTACCTGCTTCAGCGCATTCAGGATGAAGTTCACAGGTTTGCGATCAGCTTCCACAGGCAGCTCAGAGGAAAAAGCGCATTTCAATCGGTGCTCGACGGCATACCGGGCGTCGGCGAACAGCGGAAAAAACTGCTGTTAAAACATTTCGGTTCCGTTAAGAAAATGAAGGAAGCGAGCGCCGAAGATATCCGCAAGCTCGGCATCCCCCTGAAGACGGCGCAGCTGATTGAAGAGGCTTTGAAAAAATAATGTTGAACTTTTAAAAAGAATCTGATAGAATTTGTACTAATTTCATAATAAGATCGTGTGATATGGTGAAGATAGAGGTGCGAACTTCAAGAGTAGGCTTGATGAGGAAGATGGATTCCGATGAAAAAAGCTGAAAGGGGAGCGTCGCCGAAGCGGGGAAAAAATCCATTCGTTTTTCCTGCTGGCTTTACATTGAATAAATGTAAGGCTGTCAAGAAATCATTTCTTGGAGGGCTATCTCGTTGTTAAAATCATCGGCATTTTTGTTGGTTAAAGCAATGAGGGAATTTCTCTCATTGCTTTTTTTGTACGAAAAAACGTACAGCCCGCCGGTCAAGTTTTCCTCTTCATACATAAACAAGCACGAACGAAAACAAAAAGGGTGGTATTTGATGGGTCTCATCGTCCAAAAATTTGGCGGAACTTCAGTAGGATCAGTGGAAAAAATATTGAATGTCGCAAACCGCGTCATCGAAGAAAAACAGCGCGGTCATGATGTTGTCGTCGTCGTTTCAGCGATGGGCAAATCGACGGATTCCCTCGTCGCGCTTGCTAAGGAAATTACCGAACAGCCGGGCAGCAGGGAAATGGATATGCTGCTGACAACAGGAGAACAGGTAACAATTTCGCTGTTGACAATGGCTTTGCAGAACAAAGGGTATGATGCGGTTTCCTATACAGGCTGGCAGGCCGGCATCGAAACCGAAAATATTCACGGCAACGCAAGAATTACGAACATTGATGCAGGCAAGCTGAAAGAGCGTCTGAATGAAGGGAAAATCGCCGTTGTCGCCGGATTCCAGGGGACGACAGCGGAAGGTGAAATCACAACGCTCGGCAGAGGCGGATCAGATACGACAGCCGTTGCCCTCGCAGCTGCCCTGAAAGCCGATAAATGCGACATTTACACCGATGTACCGGGGGTTTTCACAACCGATCCCCGCTATGTGAAAACAGCGCGGAAGCTGGCCGGAATCTCCTACGATGAAATGCTTGAGCTTGCCAATCTTGGAGCAGGCGTCCTGCATCCGAGAGCTGTTGAATTTGCGAAAAACTATCAGGTGCCTTTGGAAGTCCGTTCAAGCACCGAGAAAGAAGCGGGCACATTAATCGAGGAGGAATCATCAATGGAACAGAATTTAATCGTAAGAGGCATTGCATTTGAAGATCAGATCACACGCGTGACCGTATGCGGCCTGGCGAGCGGCTTGACGACGCTGTCAACGATTTTTACAACGCTCGCTAAACAGAACATCAACGTTGACATCATCATTCAATCAGTGACAAGCACAAGCCAAACGTCGATTTCTTTCTCCGTGAAAACGGAAGACTTAAAACGGACGGTCGAAGTTCTCGAAGAATACAAAGACGCGCTCGACTATGAACAGATTGAAACGGAAAACAGGCTGGCCAAAGTCTCGATCGTCGGTTCAGGCATGATCTCCAACCCGGGAGTAGCAGCGGAAATGTTCGCTGTGCTGGCGGAAAAAAACATCCAGGTCAAAATGGTCAGCACATCCGAAATCAAAGTTTCGACTGTCGTCAACGAAG
>Ga0180433_10010465_pt1 | contig 11158 bp, 10 predicted proteins | sample SS_ome_8_FD_132980 | JGI IMG/M metagenome (GOLD analysis project Ga0180433, IMG submission 132980) | Hypersaline lake sediment archaeal communities from the Salton Sea, California, USA - SS_1_D_1 metaG | ecosystem: Environmental > Aquatic > Non-marine Saline and Alkaline > Hypersaline >...
AAACCGGGGGGGCCAACAACAGCCCTTTTTCTGTAACTTGATTGGACTGGTGAGAAAACCGACAAGCCGGGGCTAGCCAGCTGCATAAGTACCTCTGCCCACCCTCTTGATCTTTCCCTGCTTGAAGGCCCTGAAGACGATATTCCTGATTTGCTTGTCTTCAAGCCCCGTCTTCTTGATCAGCGCGGGAACATCCACACCCTTGTTGGACCTCTGAATGATCTGGAGAACCTGATTGGCAGCTGTCACTGAACCGCCTTTCTTGGCGCGCCCTTTCATGACAACCGCTTTTCTGGCCACTGGTTTCCTTCCCTTGACCTTTGTTGTCCTTTTGGCCTTGACCTCGGTTTCTCTTTGCCTGACGGCCGGAGTCTTTTCAAGTTTGTCAACAGCCTTCATCAGCTTTTCCGTCTTCTTTGAAAGTGCCTTCAGTTCCTTGGATACCGTCTGCAGCGCTCTTTTCACAATTTCCATTCTCCCTTCCCTCCTTGTCCTTAAGTTTGTTTGTAATCCACCCTTTCGCTCAGTTCCTTATGGCACTTGAAGAAAGGCAGTTTCTTGGCTTTTACCCGGACAGGTTCCCTTGTTTTCGGGTTTCGCCCAGGATGCGGCCCATAGTGTTTCACATAGAACCTGCAGAATCCCCTAATTTCGATCCTGTCGCCCGTCGTGAAAGCGTCGGCCATTTTTCCGAACAATATCTCCAAAACCGCTTCAGCTTTGCTTCTTGCCAGGCCGAATTCCTCTCTCAGAGCTTCTATGAGATCTGCTTTGTTCATCGGGCCCTCCTGGCCTATTAGTTACTGCGCAGAGGGCAACATGGTTTTTCTGTGACGACGCACACTATTCCATGCTCCTTCTGGTCAAACATCTTTATGAGGAATTGGCAGAAATGTCAATCCATATGAAGAGCACAATCATAAGCCACGCCAGGCCTTCATTTCTCCCCATGCGCTTTCAGCACAAGGAAATAAAGCGTTCCGTCATACTTCATGTGACCTGCCGCCGTCTCGGCATATGGGCCGTTCCCCCAAAAGAGATCTACCCGCCCTGGACCTCGGATGGCCCCCCCCGTATCTTGATTCAGGACGAAACGACCAAAAGGTTCCCAGGACTGGATAGTGCCATCATCGCCTACCAGTGGCTTTCCGGCTTGAATAAAGGCCAGGCCAGCCTTAGGGAAAAGGCCCAAATCCGTAGCCACAGAACGGCCAGGGGTTAGAATCACTTCAATAGCCCCCACGGGGCCTTGATCGACCATCCTGAAAAATACGTAGCTCTCGTTGTAATTGAAGACACGCTCCATGTCCTCGGGGTGATTTCTCAAGTAGGAACGTATCCGCTGCATGGACATTTCCTCCCAAGAAATTTTCCCCTCATCGATGAGTAATCCACCAATACTCCGGTAGGGACGGCCGTTGGTGCAAACATAATTCACGCGCAATACTGTGCCATCGTCCAACTGCACGCGTCCAGACCCTTGGATATGGAGGAAGAAGAGGGCTACTGGATCGGAGACCCAAAGGAGTTCATATCCTTGCTCCTGAAGACGCCCTTTGGATTCCACCTCCTCCCGGGAGAAATAGGGGACGACTGTTTGGTTCCCATATCGACCAACAATGTATTCTCCTTCGTATTTCGGCCTGAAGCGTCCCAGGTCAATGCGCACCCAATCATCAGGTTTTCTATAGATAGGATAGGGATAATCGGGCGAAGGATGTCGGTTCCCCTGAAGGGTTGGTTCGTAGTATCCAGTAAACAGGACCTGGCCCCGCCCATCACGTCCAACAGACCTGTAGACCCAAAATGAAGCCTCCACAGCTTTTCTGAGCTCATCAGCAGAGGGGTTTTGTTTCAACACGTCCGCAAAGGCTCTTATGGATTCGGCGAGGTGAAACGCGGTGAAGGTGTCAGGCCCAAAACGAAAGGGCGTTGAGGGATCCAGCCGCTTTAGGTAGTCAAGGCTCTGATCCATGGCGCTTTTGAGAGAGCCATAGGACATGTCGTCCGAAAAAGTGGGAAACCGGTGGGCCGGCACCCTCACCAGTGCTCGTTGCGCTGTCACAGGCGGCTTGACCTTTGGGGCACATGCCGACAGAAACAGCAAAAGACCCAAGATGAGCGGATACCGAGTGGAACGCATTTCCAATCCTTTCAACGGGCAAGGACTTGCCCGAGTCACTGGTCCGAGTCATTTTCAGTCCGAAAACAGCCATTTATATTCTTGACACTTTTTGTCTCATCTTGTCAACCTGCAAGGAGCAATATTTGACAATCCCGTCAAATGTTGACAAGCTGTTTACGAACCCTTATTCGGTCTTGTCTATCACGCTCCAATAACCCATCAAAAAGATTCTTTTTTGGATCACGACCCGGCAAGTCATGGGTCCTGGAGAATCGAGTTCGCGGAGGAGGACAATGAAAGGAATCTTCGTAAGGTGGCTGATTTTGACTGGTGCGATTATCATCGCTTCGTACCTGCTGGATGGGATACGGGTGAGGGGTTTTTTTTCCGCCTTCTTCGCAGCTGCCATGTTGGGCATGCTGAATGCATTCTTGAGACCGATCGTCATCATTTTAACCCTCCCTATCAATATATTAAGCCTTGGTCTGTTCACCTTCTTGATTAATGCCTTCATGCTGAAGATGGCCTCTGGGGTCATACCCGGCTTTGACGTCTTCGGCTTTTGGTCGGCCGTGTTTGGTTCTCTCCTCATCAGCTCAGTCAGCTGGGCCCTGAGTTCCTTTATAAATGAGCATGGAACGGTGCAGTATGTCGACCTGAAATACAAAGGCGGCAATCGGTGGGGATGATCTCCGACTCGAGCGCAGGCAGCCGCCTGACATTCAGGAACTGGCAACCGCCATCCTGGTTCAATTTTTTCTCCCCATATGCCGATATGTATCCCAGGTAAAGAAAACCTTGTCCGAAAAGGTTGTCCATGATGTGCCCATGCCATGGGCGAGCAACAGATGGTGAAACCTGACAGGTCCAGCTATGAACGACGCTCGCAGAATCATACCTTGTCTGATCATGCTTCTTGTTGCTACGCCCCCAACATGTTACGGCCAACAGGACTCTCCTATTGCCGTCGTCCAGCGGTTTAGCGCGTCTTACGGTGGGCCCCAGATGGATGAGATTGCCGACCACACCACAGGGCGCTTCAGGGACGACAGGCCCAAGTCGGTTTGGATCGCGGATACGTGGAAGGCGTTACAGGACATGAAGTACAGAAGAGTTTATGGATCCGTGATTGATGCCAAGGTCAAGGACAATAAGGCCGCGGTCATCCTTGACGCAAAGATTGCAACATCTGTCGGTGAAACCGAGCAAAAGGAAATCTATCATCTCATTAAAAAGGGACAGAGATGGTTGATCGATCAATTGCAGGTAGCCGATGAAAGCATGAGTAAGGAAAAAATGAAATTGTAACGCCAGCGACTTTTCTCCCCTGACAACCGCCTTCCTTTCGAGACAACGCGCAAAAAAGTGTGCCCTTCAGAGAAATTGCCCCCGAAGTCTAAGGGCACGACTTGCCGTTCAACCATCCCGTGTGAGGTTATGCTTGCTTTGTGGCAATGCATGTGTTAGGTGTAACATTTTTTATGCTGGCAGAATTCGCTAAAGGAACAACAGCATTGAGGTCTCAATTGCGTTGATTTTGAAAATCGTTGATGCGCGCTTAGGCTGATGCCCATGATTGCCTCGATGCCGTAAGCAGGGCAGCAGCTGGCGCCAAAGCACTGGGGGAAACATCTCAATGAACACGGATAGGATACTAGAAAGCAGATTGGGGCCCGAGAGCTTAAGAAAACTGCTGGCCCTTAACAACGCGCCTCTGAATGAGGTGATTGCAGACGCCATTTTACAATTTCAGCCTGCCTCTGTCTTTGTTTCATCGGGTTCTGCGGAAGACTTGCACCGCGTGCGCGTACAAGCCATCAGGCGAGGGGAAGAAAAGCCCCTGATTCTGCGAGGCCATACTATTCACTATGATGGGTATAGAGATCAGGGAAGGGACCCGGTCAATACGAAATTTCTCGTACCTCGTGGCGTTTCGCTGGGCCCGGCCCTCAACAGCATTGAGAGGGACGAGGGCATCGCTGAGATAGACCAAGTAATGAATGGCATCATGCGCGACAAAGAGATGGTTGTCAGTTTCTACTCTCTAGGGCCTCTGGGCACTGAATTTGCCGTCCCGTGCGTCCAGGTCACCGATTCGTACTATGTGACCCATAGTGAGGATATACTCTACCGGCAGGGTTATGAGCTGTTCAAAGAGGGGACCGGCAAGGGACGGTTTTTTTCATTTTTGCATTCTGCCGGTGTTCTAAAAAACGGCGTCAGCCGGGACGTTGATCTTCGCAGAATGTTCATAGACTTGGAAAAGAATTCCGTTTATAGCGCCAACACCCAATATGCCGGCAACACGGTTGCCGCGAAAAAATTGGCCCATCGCCTTGCCATCAGGAAGGCCGCACAGGAAGACTGGCTGAGTGAACATTTCCTCATCACCGGGGTTCCCAGCTATGAAGGAAACAAGACCACGTATATAGCCGGGGCCTTTCCGAGCTGGTGCGGTAAGACATCGACAGCCATGCTGTTTGACGTTGTAGGAGACGACCTGGCCCATGTTCGGAAAAAGGATGGCAAGGCCTATGCAGCCAACGTGGAGAAAGGGATGTTCGGGGTCATTAAAGATGTCAACCCCGAAGATGATCCTTATATCCACGAGATTCTCGTGAACCCCTGCGAAATCATTTTCTCAAATGTTCTTGACGTCGAAGGCAGGCCTTATTGGCAGGGCATGGGGGACGTCCATATCCCCCTTAAAGGGGATAACCATTCCGGACATTGGTGGAAAGGAAAGAAGGATAAGAAGGGAGGACTCATTCCTGTTTCCCACGACAATGCGCGATTTTGCGTCGGCTTAGAGGGACTCAAAAACTATGACGCCACGCAAGTGGTGGATCTGAGCGGTATTATTTACGGCGGACGAAATTCAAGAAGACCGGTGCCTGTATCCCAATTGTACGGCTGGGTCCACGGTGTGTTCTATGGGGCCAGTATCGAATCCGAGCCCACCGCGGCCACAGTTGGCCCAGCCAGTTCTCAAGTCATTATCAATCCTATGGCCAACAAAGAGTTCTTGTCGGTTCCTATTGGAGAATACTTGGCAAACCACATCAAATTTGGAAGAGACTTAAAAGACCCCCCAAAGATATTCTATGTCAATTACTTCCTTAGAGGCCCCTCAGGGGAATTTACGAACACCAAGATGGACAAGAAGGTCTGGATCAGGTGGATAGAAAGAAGGATCCGCGGCAAGCTTGGGGCTTATGCAACGCCCACGGGCTTTATCCCTAAGTACGAAGACCTGGTTGGGCTCTTTGAGAAAGAGTTGGCGGCGAGCTACTCGAAAGAGGACTATGAGCTCCAATTCACAACTCGAGGGCCGGAGCTTCTAGAAAAACTGGACATTGCAGAGAGGTTTTTTCGAAAAGAGACGAGCCTCGTTCCAAAAGAGATCTTCCAGATGATTGACATACAAAGAAGGCTGCTCCTTGAAGCCCAGAAGACGTATGGTGATGATGTCTCGCCTTTTAGGTTCAAAGACTATCAGGCGCCCGTCTCCCTGACTCAGCCGTTCTGAACGGTTTAGCGCCTTGAGACCTTGCAAGGGCAGATTTTGCCGGGGCCTCAACCGACAAAGGGCCGTCTCAGTATACTATCCTTTAGCCAGAACTTGTCATCCTTTTCAGGATACTGGATGTTATAGTGCAGGCCGCGGCTTTCCTTCCTCAACAAAGCACTCTGAATAATGAGCTCGGCTGCCATGGCGATGTTGCGCAGCTCGATCAAATCCGACGTGATCTTGAAATCCCAGTAGTACTCATGAATTTCTTTCTGGATGGTTTCAATGCGGTGTCGGGCCCTCAACAGGCGCTTGTTGGAGCGCACAATGCCCACATAGTTCCACATGAACCTTCGAATTTCATCCCAATTGTGGGCAACCACGATCGCCTCGTCGCTGTCTGAAGTCCCCATGGGATCCCAAGGGGGCAGGTCCCGACACACCTGGGCATTGATTGCCCCAAGGTCTTTCACGGCCTGTTGGGCTGCCCGGTGGGCATAAACCAGGGCTTCCAGTAGAGAGTTGCTGGCAAGGCGGTTGGCGCCATGGAGCCCTGTGCAGGCGGTCTCGCCCACGGCATATAGTCTTTCTATGTCGGTCTTGCTATCCATGTCGACCAGCACGCCGCCACACATGTAATGGGCTGCCGGGACGACAGGGACGGGGTCGTTGGTCATGTCTATGCCAAAGGAAAGGCACTTCTGATAAATGTTTGGAAAACGCCTCCTCACAAATGCATGCTCTTTGTGGGTGATGTCCAGAAACACGCAGTCCTGTCCACTTTTCTTCAACTCATGGTCGATGGCACGGGCCGCCACATCTCGACAAGCCAAATCTTTCTTAGGGTCGTAATCCTCCATGAATGCGCGACCTCGATAATCAATCAGGACACCACCTTCACCCCTGACCGCCTCGGAGATAAGAAAATTCTTGGCTTCAGGGTGATAAAGACACGTGGGATGAAATTGGACAAATTCCAGATTAGCTACAAGGGCGCCTGCCCGATAAGCCATAGCAATCCCGTCACCTGTGGCTACATCGGGATTGCTTGTGTAAAGATATACTTTCCCGGCCCCACCGGTCGCCAGCACGGTGATCTTGGCGTGAAAGGTATGAACCTCACCCGTTTTGGTCGCCAACACGTAAGCACCGCAACACAGGTCCTCATGGGCGGCCGTCACAACGCCCCGTTTCATCCTTGTGGAATAGGTAATCAGGTCCACGGCAATGTAGTTTTCAAAGAGGCCTATGTTGCCGTGGCTTTGGGCGCGTTCCAAAAGCACCTTTTCAACGGCCTGGCCCGTGAAATCGCCGGCATGGACAATCCTCTTCTGGGAGTGTCCCCCTTCAAGCCCAAGATCCAGTTCCAGCTTGCCTTTATGGTCCCGACTGAAGGCAACCCCCCAGTCTATGAGTTCTTGGATCCGAGCTGGACCGTCCTCTACGACCATTTCCACGACATCTGGCTTGCACAGCCCGTCGCCGGACTCCAAAGTGTCCCGGACATGAAGCTCAAAGGAATCATATTGCCCAAACACCGAGGCGATGCCCCCTTGGGCATAGTTGGTGCTCGTTTCAGAGGCCTCTTTCTTGGTAACCATGGCAACCTGGCCGAATTCGGCCACCTTCAGGGCAAAGGTCAGGCCTGCTATGCCAGTGCCAATGACCAGGAAATCAACGTCATACTGCATGCTTCATTCCTCGAATATGTTCTGGCATGATCCCTGAGCTTCTTGGGGGTTTGTCATTCGAGTGTCTTAGGGTGCTGCTAAGTCAGTCACAACAACACACGCGATGTGGGGAAAGGGCTGCCCTGCAACAACCGGGACTTCCGTATGGTTTTTGCCGCAACAACCAGGTTTTCGAAGTTACCGGGATGCCATTTACGGTATTATCGGGACCAACCAGAACGACGGCAGACCGTGGTGTAGCCTCCTTACAGCAAAGAGGACCGCCGCTTCGGCCGTCGAGAGGCATAGCCGATGATAAAGCCCACGAGGATCACGCTGGCGCCAGCGATGAACCATCGAAGCGTTTGACCATTCCGAAGGCTTTCAACCTCCTTTTTGAGTTCTCCCACCTGCTTGGTTTTTGAGGCTAGCTCCTGGCTCGCTTTATCATAAGACCCTTTTAGGGCCAAATACTCCTTTGATCCAGTCTTTAAGACCTCGTAGGACTCCCCCAGACTATCCGCCCTTTTTGTCTGCGTTGACAAGGCACTTTCCAGCTCTTTGCGCTCTTTGTTGAGCCGGGCGTTTTCCTCGGCCAAGTTTTTCGCCTGAAGACTCAAGGTGCTGTTTTCCTTTTGGAGTCGACCGATCACCTGTTTGCTGGGCGGCCCTGAGACCAGAAACTGCCTCAACATCCACCCCTCTTTCCCGTTGGGGAGCCTGACCCTAACCCATTCGTCATTAAGCCCCTCCAGGATTTCCACGGGGGTCCCTGACTTGGGCATGGCGATGATCTTGCGGTTGATGTCCGGGCCGGTTCGAACCATGACGGAAAGATTTTCTGTCACATACCTGGTTTCCCCTGCAGCCCCCGTGGCCCTTTCGCCCAATATGGACATACCCTCCTCGTTGTCTCCCGCATCTGCGGGTTGCCCATAAGCGGCTGTGACGGGGAGACAAAAGCAGACCAGCAACAAAACCGAATACTTCATGATTCAACTATCCCCTCTCTGTTATTTGAACAGTGGCTTCGGTCGGTCTAGGTTTGATTTAGTATTGAATAATTGGAAATGTGTCAATAATTTCTTTGGAATCAATGGGGTAGCATGCTATAAAATATCATGGAGGTCGGTTGGTATGATTGCATACGATCTACAATGTGCAAGGGGCCATACTTTTGAAGGATGGTTTGAAGGTCAGAGAGCCTTTGAACACCAGAAGAAGAAAAAGCTCATTGCCTGTCCTATTTGCAACGACACCTCGGTGGTGGTCGTGCCGTCCACCTTTGGCATAAAGTCCGCCCCCTCTCAAGCAGAAAGGCCTAAGGCGTCAAAGAAGCCGGCGGAGCAAATGGATCTTCAAAAGATTATGGACTTCTTGCAAAAGCACTTCGAAGACGTGGGGAGCCATTTTGCGGGAGAGGCCTTGAAGATGCATTATGGTGTTTCCGAAAAGCGGAATATTCGGGGCACCAGCACGAAGACTGAAGAAGAAACCCTCGAAAAAGAAGGTATCACGTTCTTTAAACTCCCTATCCCTCGACTGGACTCTTGAGGCAAAATCTATTGAGTCGTCAAGCCATCAAAGGGTTCAACCTCATTCCCGCCGACTGAAGCCGAAAAGCAAGCCGGGTCATGCGTTGTTGCGGCCGGTCATTCTTGATGGCAATGGCCAGGGCTTTCTTGGCGCCAATCAGGACCACCAATTCCTTGGCACGAGTTATGCCGGTGTACAGGAGGTTCCTCTGAAGGAGGACAAAGTGCTGGGTCATCACAGGCAAGATCACCGCCGCATATTCCGACCCCTGAGACTTGTGGACCGACACGGCATAGGCCAAAACGAGTTCGTCGAGTTCGGGGAAATCGTAGGTCACAGGGCGGCTGTCGTATTCCACGGTAAGTTTCTGCGCTTCTTTGTCTATCCGGCTGATCATTCCGATGTCGCCGTTAAATACCTCCTTTGCATAATTGTTCCTGATCTGCATCACCTTGTCCCGACGTTTAAAGGTGCACCCCAAACGTTCCAGCTTCTCATTTGAAGGGTTCAGGGCCTTCTGAAGCACACGATTCAGGTTGGCGGTACCAACGATTCCTTTGTGCATAGGGGTCAGGACCTGGATGTCTGACAAAGGATTGAAGTTAAACCGGGTGGGAATCCGATGGCAGCAAAGTTCAAGGATAGTCGCAAGGACCTTCTCAGGATCATCTTGCTGAATAAAATAGAAATCCTGAAGCATCTCCCGGCCAGGACTCGGCACTTTTGGAAGAAAACCCTGGTTGATTTGATGGGCATTGACAATGATGAGGCTCTCTCGGACCTGTCTGAAGATCTTTGTCAAGTACACAGCGGGCACCCGCCTTGAATCGATCATGTCCCTGAGGACGTTTCCAGGACCTACGGAGGGAAGCTGACAGACGTCTCCCACGAGAATCAGGACAGCCGACGCCGGCACAGCTTTCACGAGGTGATACATCAAGAAGACATCCACCATGGACGCCTCGTCCACGATGATCACGTCTGCATCCAACGGATTTCCCTCGTTTTTCTGAAACCCTCCGGACTTGAAGTTGTAGGCTAGCAGCCGATGGATGGTCTTGGCCTCGCGGCCTGTCACTTCCGAAAGCCTTTTTGCTGCCCGCCCGGTCGGAGCGCCCAAGAGAACCCGCTTTCCTGCCCCCTCAAAAACCGCCAAGACCGCCCTGACCAAGGTGGTCTTGCCCGTACCAGGTCCGCCTGTCACGATAACGACCTTGGAGGAAAGGGTTTTCTCAAGGGCGGACCACTGCCCTTTGGAAAGGAGGACAGCCAGCCTTTTTTGCACCAGTTCTTTGATTCCCGGCGTGTCGATCTTCAGGGCTTTAACAGGCACAGAAAGCAACGCTTTGAGTCGGCTTGCTAAACCCCTTTCAGCAACAAGGAAAGCCTTGAGGTAAACGGCTTTCATTGCATTGGAGGCCTCACCATGCTGATTCTGAAGGTCCTCCACCACAATGCGCTGTGATGCAACAAGGTTTGCAAAGGCCCTCTCGAGGACATCCTGACTTATCCCAAGGAGGCCTTCTGTCCTCTTCAGCACGTCATCGTAAAGCCCATAGACATGGCCGTCCTCGCACATCTTTTCCAACACATGGAGGATGCCCGCCTCAGCACGGATGAGGGCATCTTTGGAGACACCCATCTTCTCTGCAATGCCGTCGGCGATGACAAAGCCAATGCCAAATATATCCGCTGCCAAACGATAGGGATTTTCCTTCACAACCCGGATGGTCTCTTGACCATACTGTTTGAATATCTTTGCGCTGTAACCGCTGCTCACCCCGTGTCCTTGAAGAAAAATCATGACGTCCCGGACCTCTTTTTGATCTTCCCAGGCCTTGCGAATCATCTCGAGTCGCTTTTCTCCGATCCCCGGAACATCAAGAAAAGCTTCTAGCCTATGTTCCATGACCTCAAGGGTCTTGTCACCAAATCGCCCCACCAATCGCTTGGCCATCTCCGGGCCGATACCCGGGATGAGGCCCGAACCCAGGTACTTCTCAATACCCTGCACCTTGGACGGGAAACTGACATTCCAACGACTCACTTTGAACTGTTGCCCGTACTTTGGATGGATCTCCCATGCCCCCGAAAGCTTCAGAACCTCTCCCGGATTTATCCCGGTCAGCTTCCCGACCACCGTCACAAGGTCACGCAGCCCCTTCACCTTTAACTTGGCAACCGTGTACAGGGTCTCATCGTTGCCATAGACAATACGTTCCAGTTGGCCTTCAAGGGTTTCGGACATCAACCGCCTCAATATCGTTTTAAGTCACAATGACGAAATGGTCACAAATGCGCGTATTTTTAGGAACT
>Ga0180433_10010466_pt1 | contig 11157 bp, 7 predicted proteins | sample SS_ome_8_FD_132980 | JGI IMG/M metagenome (GOLD analysis project Ga0180433, IMG submission 132980) | Hypersaline lake sediment archaeal communities from the Salton Sea, California, USA - SS_1_D_1 metaG | ecosystem: Environmental > Aquatic > Non-marine Saline and Alkaline > Hypersaline > Sediment...
ACATTTCCCAATCAGTTTCCGGGCCGCGACTATCTCATCGAGATCGTCTGCCCCGAATTCACCTCCGTCTGTCCGAAAACGGGCCAGCCCGACTTCGGCACCCTCACATTCCGCTATGTCGCCGCTGAGCGTTGCGTGGAACTGAAGAGCCTGAAACTATACCTGCAGGCCTTCCGCAATGCGGGCATCTTTTATGAAAACGTCAGCAACCGGATCGTCGATGATCTGGTCGCGGTGCTCGAGCCGCGGCGGCTGACGCTGGTCGCCCGGTTCACGCCTCGTGGCGGCATCTCGTCGTGCATCACCGTTTCCCATCCGGCGGGCGACCATCTGCCAGCCGCCGGCTGAGCGGCTTCCGGCTGAGCGGTTCTTTTTCCCAACGTTCTGTCTTCTCACCCTTTCTTTGAGGAATCATCGCATGGCTCGGTCTGCCTCCCGCCAGGTGCTGCTGTCGGCCCTTGCCGATGAGTCGGCCTTCACCCTCACGGCCGTCGAGCAGTTCACCGCCATGGCAGCTCTGGGGCTCGAGTACTACAGCCTGCGGTTCGTCGATGTCGGCAAGGGCATCAAGAATGTGATGGACCTGTCGAAGGGTGAGATTCAGAAACTCCGCCATCTGGAGGACCAGTACGGCCTGAATGTCGCCTCGATCGCCTCACCGATCGGCAAGGTCAAACTGGTTGACCGGGAGGACGGCACCAAGAACCGTTACGTGCCGTTCAAGCGGTACCTGGCAAAGGACGTGGCCAAGGCCTGCGAGCGGGCCCATGCCTTCGAGACCAAATTGATCCGGGGCTTCTCGTTCTATCACCCGCGGGGCGAACGGCCTGAGGACTACCTCGAGCAGGCGGTGGACCAGATCGGCCAGATCGCCGAGGCCTGCCATCGGTCTGACCTGACATTTGGGCTCGAGGTCGAGGCGAATCTGGTGGGCCAGACCGGCGTGCTGCTGGCGGAGATTTACCGGCGGGTCAATCATCCCGGGCTGGTGCTCATTTTCGATGCGGCCAATCTGACCGTGCAGGGGTTTTCGACCGCCCAGGTCTATCGGCAGTGGGAGGCGATGAAGCCCGGCCTCGGCTGGGTACACATCAAGGATTACCGCAAAGTATCTGCCGCGGCTCGGGGAAAGCATGTGGACGAAGACATGCTTGCCAACTTTGTGCCGGCTGACATCGGGGCTGGCGGCCACAAAAAGATTCTGGCCGACCTGCGGGAGATGCTGCCGGCACTCACCCGTCGGTTGACACGCCGGGGCATTCCGGGAGTCTTTCTCGACCTGGAACCGCATGTGCGTGGCGGTGGCCAGTTTGGCGGCACGAGCGGGCCGGACGGCATGGGCATCGCTTTACGAAGCCTCTGCAAGGTGCTCGACAAGGTTTCAGTCGACTACCATCTTCGTGACTTTGATGACCTGCTCGCCGCCCGTGGCGTCACTGGATGAACCAATAGCTGCGGCACCGCGCTGCCGCGGGGAGAGGCAACGCGATGGCAGACCAGACCGAGCCGGGCAGCTACTTCGTCGCCAACTATCCGCCCTTCGATCGCTGGTCGGAGGCGGCGGTGCCGGAGGTGCGGGCCGCCTTTGAGGCGGTTCCCACCACGGCCGAGATGGGGCTCTACCTGCACATTCCCTTCTGCCGGAAGCGGTGTAAGTTCTGCTATTTCCGCGTCTATACCGACGTCTCGGCAGCCGATGTCGAACGCTACTCGCAGGCCCTGGCAGCGGAGGCCCGGCTGGTAACAGCTCAGCCGGCGGTCGCGGGCCGGCCGCTGAAATATGTCTACTTCGGTGGTGGCACGCCGTCTTTTCTGAGCGTCCGCCAATTGGAACGGCTGGTTGCTGGTCTGCACGAGAGTTTCGGCTGGGACGCCGCCGAAGAGGTGACGTTTGAATGTGAGCCGGGAACGCTCTCCGAGCCGAAGGTGCAGGCGCTCAAGCAACTCGGGGTCACGCGGCTGTCGCTCGGAGTGGAAAACTTCGATGACGCCATCCTCGAGGCCAACGGCCGAGCCCACCTGTCGGCAGAAATCTTCCGCAGCTGGGAATGGATTCGGCGGGCAGATTTTCCCAGCACCAACATCGACCTGATTGCCGGCATGGTGGGCGAGACCGCCGAGTCGTGGCAGCGGTCGGTCGAAGCAGCCCTTGCCCTCGAGCCAGACAGCCTGACGATCTATCAGCTGGAACTGCCATTCAATACGGTGTTTGTCAAAAGCAGCCGGGAAGAGGGGACGCCGACCCCGGTGGCGGACTGGCCAACCAAGCGGGCCTGGGTCGATTCGGCCTTCGATCAGTTCGTCGCCGCCGGCTACGCGGTGTCCAGCGGCTACACCCTGGTGCGGGATCCGGAGCAGGTGCACTTCCGCTATCGTGACATGCTCTGGGAGGGCAGCGATCTGATCGCCCTGGGCGTCGCCAGCTTCGGCCACCTTTCGGGTGTTCATTACCAGAACAAAACCCATTGGGATGATTACCTGGGGGCGGTGGAGGCAGGAGAGTTGCCATTGCACCGCGGCCTAGCCCCGAGCCGTCGCGAACTGCTGATCCGCGAACTGGTGCTCGGCCTCAAGCGGGGCGGGATCGATACGGGCCGTTTGGCCGAAAAGTTCGGGGTCGACCCCCTGTCCGAGTGGAGTGGCGTCTGGCAGGGACTTGCCGACGAGGGATATCTGGAGCCGCTGACGCCGCAGTCTCAGCCTCGGCTTACCCGCCAGGGCCTGCTCGCAGTCGATCGGCTGCTGCACCGGTTCTTTGACGCCTGAGCTGTGGTCGAAAAACGGTTAGGAGTTGCGGCCGGGTGCGGTTTCAATTGTTAGCTCAGTTCGCAACGCCCCTCCGGAGACCCTCCGTTGCACGATGGAATCACAGCGGTTCGGCCCTCGTCTTCGCGGGCCGGAGGGAAATTTCCTTCGCCGGCGAGCCTTGTCGAGCAAATTCCGGACCAGAAGGCCGTCCGTGACCGGCTGAGGGCTCTCGCGGCTGATTTGGTCGCTTCTTGGTCTGGCAGCGGGCCTCCCCCGGGGGCCAAGACTGCCGCTGGGCTGCGGCAGCAGGCGGAGCGGTTGGTGCGTCGGTGCCAGGCTCAGCCCGAGCATGTGGGCTGGACAATGGTGGCGATCCTTTCGGAGTTCTGGCGAGATCGGATCGCCTCGGCGGCCGCCGGCCGCCGACTGCTGCTGTTGCCGGACTGCCCCCATGCCACGCGCGCCGAACAGGGCAAGCCCGCCGTCTGTGGGCCCGGCTGTGCAATCGGTACTGTTTGGGCCGCGGCCCACGACAGTGGGTGGGTTGTCGCCCCCACCGATCAGGCTGTTGCCGCCATTGGTGGCCTGTTGACTGGACAGTACCAGGGAATTCTCGGAGTCGCTCGCCTCGCCGACCTTGAGAAGGCGTTCGCCATGCTACCGGCTTTCTCGTTGCCGGTTGCCGCCGTTCCCTACCGGGACGAGGCGACGAACGCTCTGAATCGGGCGGAGGCGGGGCCTGCCTGCGGCCCGGCCCTTGAAGCCGCCGGCATTGATGTCGATTGGGTGCTGGGGTTGCTCGGTGTCGGCGGCACCCCCGGGCCGGTGGCCGACTACCTGCCCCTGCTCCGTGAAGCGGCAGAGCTTTTCCAGCGAGAAGCGATCATTGAACGGGGCCGTCGTTACGGCTTGGGGGAAGGCTTCGGAGTTGCCGTTGAGGCAGCTGCAGCGGCCGCTGCCGGCTCACTCCAGGTCACTGCTGCCTGCGCGGGCGAGTTTCTCACGCGGGGCGGAAAATTTCTGCGGCCATTTGTGACCCTGGCCGCCTATGACGCCCTGCGAGCCGATCTGGCCGATCAGCCAGGCGGTCAGCCTGCCGCCGTTGATCGTGAGGCGGCTCGGGCGGCAGCGGTGGCGATCGAGGTGTTTCACAAGGCCTCATTGGTTCATGACGACATCGAGGACGACGATCGGGTTCGCTACGGCCGGCCGACGGTTCACGCCGAACAGGGCGTTCCGGCGGCGATTAATATCGGCGACTACCTGATCGGAGCGGGCTACCGGCTGATTGCCGGCGTTGCGGGTGAGCCCGGCCTGCACCGTGATCTGCTGGCAATCCTCGCCGATGCCCATCTCCGGCTGGCTCAGGGGCAGGGGGCGGAACTGTGGTGGCGGCAGGCGGTCGCCGGTCGGGTTCCGGTGGAAGAGAGCCTGGCCATCTATGGCCTGAAGACCTCTCCCGCCTTTGAAGCGGCTGTGGCAATGGGAATCAGGCTGGCGGGACTGCAGCCTATTGAGGCGGCGGCTGTTGATCGGTATGCCCTCCACGTGGGGACCGGCTTTCAGGTGCTGAATGACTTGAAGGACTGGAACGGTGACCTGGAAAACGATCGCCGAGTGGCCGGCGATCTGCTGGGTGGCCGGCCGACCGTGATGTGGGCGATTGCCATGGAGCAACTGCCTGACGCCGGGCGGCTGGAGCTGGAGACGATTGCCCGCGAATGTTCCCGGACCGATGCTGACGATCAGCTTCGGGCCGCAGCGATTCAGTCCGCCCGCCGACTGTACCGGCAGGCCGGCGTATTCGAGCGGACGGCGGTGATCGTGGCAGAGCAGCGGGCTGCGGCCGCTGCGTCGGTCCGAGGCTGCCGCTATCCCCAGCTCAGGGATGTGCTCGAGTTCCTGCTCGATCTGGCTGTGCCGGAGCAGGCGGTTGAAGTGGCCGGCCTCCAGCGTTGAGGCCGTTGTGAGATAGCGGCTTTTTCCCGATTGGGCCCGGGATGGCATACTCGGGCCATGGAAGAGCCAGTCCGCCCCGCCGTCGCTGACGATGCCTGTGGACGGGCGACCGCGCTGATCTGCCGATTTCGCGGTGTGAGGGAGGTTGGTCGGCTGCGGGAAGTCCCCCCTGCGGTGGTGCCAGAACCGTTTCGCCAACTCCTCGATCACCGTTCACACATGACGGTTGCCATGGAGCGAATCCACGGGCAGCCGGTGAGCCTCGAGATTGTCGCTGTCGCTGATCAGCCAGATCTTGCCGTCGCGGCTGCACCCTTCTCTTACGCACGGGAAATTCTCTTGCGTTGTCCGGTGGTGAATCGGTCGCTGTTTTCTGCCGGCCCGCTCCAGCGGCCTGAGGTGGGCACGGTGGTGCAGTATGGGGTGGTCGGTATAGCCCTGGAACGACTGCCGCCGCCAGTTGCCGTCGAGATTCGTCGCGGCGAGCGTCCCCTTGGCCGGATCCTGATCGAGGCCGGTCTGCACCGCGAAGTCCGCGAGGTCAGGCTGCTCGAACTGGAGCCCGGCCCCCACCTGACGAGACTGTTTGGTGGCTCGGCTGAGCGGCCGCTGCCGCCGACCTATGGCCGCGTCGCCACCATCGACGTCGCAGGGCGACCGGTGCTCCAGCTGCTGGAGGTCGTCGGTGTCCCGCCGCTTTCAGGGAAAGCCTGACGGCTGGGGCAGACCGGGTGGAAACGGTTGCTGCCCCTTGAATCCGGATGGGAAGAAAGACGTGCGGTTTCTTGAAAAGGCGGGCTTTAGGCCCTTTCTGTTGATGTTGACTCCCTGCGTAAGATGTCAGTAGAGTCCGGCATCTGGCAAGGATGGCAGACAGGGTAGAGCCTGCGGGCGGTTTGCAAGGCTCCCCACCTGCCCAGCCATCTTTGGCGGATGCATCCTGGGTGAAATTTCCCGAGAAGGAATTCGGGGAAGCCTGGGGCCGTCCGGTGGCTCGGGACCGGACGGTGAATCGATCGGTCTGCCGGTCGAGGGCAAACAGGAGGCCTTAGGCACCGGGAGCTGCGTCAGGGGTGACACAGGCAACCGGGGTCGTTTTGACTAGCTGTGCCACGGCTAGGGAGAGGGTGGTAAGCAGATGCAGAAAACTGTGTACACGACTGGCGAAGCTGCAAAGATTTGCAAGGTCAGCCAGCAGACGATTATCCGCTGCTTCGATTCCGGTCAGCTGAAGGGCTTTCGGGTTCCGGGCAGCCGCTTCCGGCGGATTCCCCGGGATCAGCTGTTCCTGTTTATGCGGGACAACGGCATTCCGACCGATGCCCTTGAGAGCGGCCGGCGGAAAATTCTGGTGGTGGATGACGACCAGGATTTGGTCGAGCTGATCACCGACGTGCTTGAGCGGGATGGCCGCTTCGAGACCCGCAGTGTGAACAACGGCTTTGATGCCGGCATGATGGTAAAGGACTACCGTCCCGACCTGATCGTGCTCGACGTCATGCTGCCTGACATCAATGGGAAAGAGGTCTGCCAGCGGGTGCGGAGCGACTCGACCATGGACGAGGTGCGAATCATCTGCATCTCCGGCATGTGCGAGCCCGACAAGATCGAGGATCTCAAGGCGTCCGGTGCCAACGAGTTCCTGCAGAAGCCTTTCGAAGCCGAGGTGCTTGTCGATCGGATCTGCACCCTGCTCGATATCGAGTCGGTTCCGGCCGCATCCTGATATGGAGATCGCCCCGGCCCGGCTGCTGCTGCAGTTGCCGACCGAACGGCTGGTTTCACTTCCGGTCCCGCGTCGGGCCTGTCTTGGCCTGACGCGGGCCGTCGTGTTTGTCACCCGCCAGCTGGCCAGCGGGCGGCCGGGCGGAATCAGTGACAGGATCGCAGGCGATGACTGGCGGGATGCCTGTTGGCGGCTGGGCGGCACGAGCCCCAGTGTCGCAGTCTGGCTGGTGACTGCTGAAAGAAGGCTTGCGGCTGCTGCCGGGCAGGCTGAACCTTCACCGCTGCGGCGCTGGCTTGAAGGGCTGCGGGCCGCTTTGGTGATTCCGGGCAGTCCTGAGGGGACCGTCCGTCTTCGGGCGGCCCTGCCGGTTCCTGAAGCGGTCGTGAACAGCCTCGCGCGGGGGCACTATCACGAGACGGTCGATCCGTCGGGTGGAGTTGTCTCGCGGGCCGTTGCCGGTGGCTGGCTTGAACAGCTCGCGCGGTGGTCGACGAAGCCGGAGGCAGCGGCCTGCACTCCGGGGCGATCTGCCGGTGGAGCGGCACGTGGGGCCGAGGCCGATCCTGCTGCGATGCTGCTCGAGGAGGCACTGCTCGGGGCGACTGCGGTGGAGGGGTTGGCGTCTGACTTTGAGGCCCGGGTGGCCACGGCCCGGCTCGACTCGATCCGCGAGCTCGCCTACGGTGCCGGGCATGAAATCAATAATCCCCTGGCCAACATTGCCGCCCGGGCGCAGGCCCTGCTGCCCGATGAGGAGAATCCCGAACGCCGTCGCCGGCTGGCGACCATTGTTGACCAGGCCTTCCGGGCCCGCGACATGATCGGCGGCCTGATGATCTTTGCCCGACCGCCCCGGCCCCAGCCGGTGGCGACGCCGGTGGCGACCCTGATTGCCAACGTGGTCGATTCGCTGGGCCCCGCGGCCGATCAGCACGGGGTCCGGCTGGTGGTCAGCCCTCCGCCCACGCCCCTGACCGTGCTGGTCGACGGCAGTCAAGTCGAAGACTCGCTGCGGGCCGTGGTGCTCAATGGCATCGAAGCAATCGTCGGCGGAGGCACCGTGATCATTGAGGTGACTGTCGAGGATGCCGCGGACGGAAACAGCTGTCTCATCACGGTCATCGATAACGGTGCCGGGATGAGCCGTGAGACGGTTGAACGGGTGTTCGATCCCTTCTTCAGCGGTCGCGAGGCGGGCCGTGGGATCGGGCTGGGGCTTTCGAAGGCGTTGCGACTGATTGATGCCAATGGGGGCCGGATGACGGTCGCCTCGCGGCCGCAGCAAGGAACCACCGTTGCGGTGAGGCTGCCGTTGGCTGCCGAAAGGCAGTAAAGTCTGCTCAGCTTTCCTAAAGTTCCCCGCGATGGCAGGCGAACGATTCGGTGGCCGGTTGAGACCGTCCGCTGCCGCTCGTGTGGATCGTGTTCGCACTTGCCGACGATCGCCCGCGTTCTCTATTCTCCCCCGAACGCGTGTTCGCCGAAAGCTGGTCGAAGGATCGATCAGCCGACCTTTGTTCCAGCACGAGCTCAGCATGGATGCCTCAACGAGCCTTTCCGATCTTGCCGATATCGCCCCGCCGCCCGCACTGCCACCTCGCCATGCCCCACGTTACGAAGGGTCGTCTGGGCGGGCAGGCTTACCCTCCAGGCTTGACTGCCGCCACGAGCAGTCAGCCTCGGAGATTCGGGCAGTCCGCACTTTGGGACTCCTTGGGTTGGCAATCGGTCAGACCATGGACTGGTTTCTGCGGCGGCAGCAGGACGACGGTCACTGGCGGGGTCCCCTCGAAGGCGACACCATCCTGGAAAGTGAATACCTGCTGATCCGGGCATGGGCCGGAAGGCTCGATGATGCCGATGCGGTCGGCTGTGGTGAACGGATCCTGCGGGAGCAGCTGCCTACCGGTGGCTGGGCGATTTACCCGGGTGGTGTGGTCGATCCCAGTGCGAGCGTGAAGGCTTACCTCGCCCTGAAAATCCTCGGGGCCGACCCTGCATCTGAGCCACTCAGGCGAGCCCGCCGGGCGATTGCGGCCGCCGGTGGTCCCTGGGCGGTCAACAGTTTCACCCGCTTTTATCTGGCCCTGCTGGGGCAAATCCCCTACGCCGCCTGTCCAGCTGTGCCGCCGGAAATGATTCTCTTGCCCGACTGGTTTCCGGTGAGCCTGCACCGGGTGTCTGCCTGGTCGCGGACAATGATCGTGCCGCTCTCGCTGATCTGGGCGTTCAAGCCTGTGCGGCGGCTGCCAACTTCCCAGGGCATTGCCGAGCTCTATGCGGAACTTCCCGATCCCGACCACGTGCCACCCATCGGTGCGGACGATGCCTGGTCACGTTTTTTTCGGGGCCTTGACCGTTGTTTGAAGGCTGCTGACAGTCTCGGCTTTCGTCCCCTGCGAAGCCGGGCGGTCGCCGCCTGCCGCCGCTGGATGCTCGCGCGGTTCACCGCCAGCGACGGTCTGGGTGCCATCTTTCCGCCGATTGTCTGGAGCATCGTCGCCCTCCGAGCCATGGGCTGTGCCGACGATTCGCCGGAGGTGGAGGAGTGCTGGAACCAACTCGCCGGACTTGTCGAGCGGCCAGGCGATGGCACGACTCGAATTGAGCCCTGTCGTTCACCGGTCTGGGATACCGCCATCACGCTCCGGGGCCTCGCCGATACGCAGGCAGCGACCGCTGAATCGCGACCGCTCGCGTTGCAGACCGCGATGAATCGCGCGGTTGACTGGCTGCTTGATCGCGAGGTGCGGTTCGCCGGTGACTGGGCCCGGCGGGTGCAGGCCGAGCCGTCGGGCTGGTGCTTTGAATATGCCAACCGGCACTATCCCGATGTCGATGACACCGCCATGGTGCTGATTGCCCTGGCAGCGTGGCAGCGGGTGCCGGGCGAGCAGGCGGCTGATCGGCGGCGACAGCGACGGATTGCGCAGGCTGCCGCTCGGGCGCGACAGTGGCTGGCCGCCATGCAGAATGCGGACGGCGGCTGGGGGGCCTTCGACCGGGACAACAACTGCGAACTACTCTGCAAGGTGCCGTTCGCCGACCACAATGCCATGATCGATCCGAGTTCGCCGGACCTGGCCGGCCGGGTGCTTGAGGCACTCGGCAGCCTGCGGCTGCGGATGGGTGATCCGACGGTCGATCGTGCCGTCGGCTACCTGCGACAGACCCAGGAGCGCGACGGCAGCTGGTTCGGCCGCTGGGGGGTCAACTACATTTACGGCACCTGGCAGGCCATCGAAGGCCTGCGGGCGGTGGGGCTCGCCGCGGACGATCCTGCAATCATTGCAGGCGTTCGCTGGCTGGAGTCGCGGCAGCAGGCCGACGGTGGCTGGGGGGAAACGCCGGCCAGTTACGCCGACCCGGCGTTGGCGGGTGTGGGCGAGCCGACGCCCTCGCAGACAGCCTGGGCAGTCGCTGGATTGATCGCCGCCGGCCGGCATGACTCGCCGGCAGCCCGCCGCGGGGTGCAGTGGCTGATCACCCGGCAGCGGGCCGACGGTGACTGGGACGAGACCGCCTTCACCGGGACCGGGTTCCCCAAGGTCTTCTATCTGCGTTACCACTACTACCGGGTTTCCTTCCCGCTGATCGCCCTGGCCCGGTGGCGGGCGGCGATGGACCCGTCAGCCAGCAGAATGGGAATGGAACACGGGGCAGCTGCCCCAGACCGTGACAGCCTCCAGGAGTTCGTGGCATGAGTGTTCCGGTTGGCCAGATGATGGCGGTGCTGCGGCACGTGGCGATCCAGCGGTTGCGGGGCAACCGGCGGTATCCGCTCGTGCTGATGCTCGAACCGCTCTTTCGCTGCAACCTGGCCTGCGCCGGTTGTGGCAAGATCCAGCATCCGGCCGATGTGCTGCGGCAGAACCTCTCGCCCGAGGACTGCTTCCGCGCGGTGGATGAGTGCGGGGCGCCGATTGTCGCCATCCCTGGCGGCGAGCCCCTGCTGCACCCGCAGATCGACGAAATCATCGCCGGCATCGTGGCCCGCAAGAAGTATCTCTACGTCTGCACCAATGCGATCAAGCTCGAGGAGATGCTTCCCCGGTTCAGACCATCAAAATACCTCGCGTTCTCGGTCCATCTTGACGGCCTCCAGCGGGAGCACGATGCCTCGGTCTGCCGCGAGGGGGTGCATGCGATGGCGATCGACGCGATCAAGGCGGCCCGCACGGCGGGCTTTCGGGTAACCACCAACTCGACCCTCTTCGCCGATGCCGACCCTGACCGCTGCCGTGAGTTCTTTGACGAGGTGATGGCCCTCGGGGTCGAGGGGATGATGGTCTCCCCCGGCTATTCCTATGAGAAGGCACCCGATCAGGAAAACTTCCTTTCCCGCGAGCGGAGCCAAGGATTGTTCCGGGCCATCTTCCGCGGCGCCGGTCGGCGGTGGCGGTTCAATCAATCGCCGGTGTTCCTGGAGTTTCTCAAGGGGGCCTGGGAACTCGAGTGCCGTCCCTGGGGCACGCCCTCGTACAGCCTGTTCGGCTGGCAGAAGCCCTGCTATCTGCTTGATGACGGCTATGCCGCCAGCTTTGCCGAATTGATGGAGACCACCGACTGGTCGGCCTATGGTCGGGCCAGCGGCAATCCCAAGTGCCAGCAGTGCATGGCCCACTGCGGCTATGAGCCGGCGGCCGTCGAGGCGACCTTTGGGTCGTGGCAGGGCCTCTGGCGGACGGCGCGGCTGATGCTCTTCGGCCCGCCTGACCAGC
>Ga0180433_10010467_pt1 | contig 11157 bp, 7 predicted proteins | sample SS_ome_8_FD_132980 | JGI IMG/M metagenome (GOLD analysis project Ga0180433, IMG submission 132980) | Hypersaline lake sediment archaeal communities from the Salton Sea, California, USA - SS_1_D_1 metaG | ecosystem: Environmental > Aquatic > Non-marine Saline and Alkaline > Hypersaline > Sediment...
AATATATTACCTCTTGAAATTTTACCTTCCGTCTGTTCCTCAAGAATATCTATGAGTTCATCAGGCATAAGGCATCCTTCTATAGGCAAATCTTTTGCCCTGCCTAAAAAACGGCATCCTAAGAAAAAAATCTCCTTTACAAACCTGTGTTTTGTTCCAAACTCCAGTATTTTTATAATTTCCTTTTCATTAATGCCTCGGACGATAGTAGCTACCAGGTCAGTAGCGATATTGAAACGTTCTAGATTATTCAACGATTTCATCTTTATTTCTAATAATCCTCTACCCCGTATCTTCTCATAAGCCTCATCATCAAAGCCATCGAATTGAAAATGAACTTCATTTAGCCCGGCCTTTTTCAACTCTTCAAGATAATTAGAATCGGCAATTTTCACCCCATTCGTATGTAAAGCAGCAATGTTGCCAGATTTTCTTACCATTTTTATTATTTCGGGTAAATCTTCTCTGAGGGTTGGTTCTGCTCCCATAAGATCGATTTTGTATTTTTTTTTATTTCTTAAAAATTCTCTCAAGCTCTCTAACGGATAATCATCTGTTTCCCGCAGATTGGCATCAGCCAAACAAATAGGGCAGTTAAGATTACACCGGTTGGTAAGATGAACAATGTAATCATGTTGGGCAAAACTTCTATCCATTAGAGAAAAATAGAATCGGTTCAGCTCTTTATAATATTGCGGGTGGCAGGAAAGAAGGACGCTAAAATCGCCGTGTGCACTCCACTCCTTATCCATAAATATCTTGCCGTTACGTTCCACAATGTAGGCTTCGATATTTTTTAAGCACACCGGGCAAACACTCTTTGTTTTTCTGATTATCATCTCTCTGAGACGCATATATACCTTGCTGTTTTTCGCATTGCTTTCATCCATTCAACAATAGTTCTGGCATCCAACGAATAAAGATAATTATATTCTGTAAAACACGAAGCTAAACATCCCTCACATGAATTTAAAACCAGGTTATCAAAGGCCTTCTTGAAACCTACATCCAAAAAATTTAAAGAATTTACTTTATCGATCATTAAGGAACAAGGATAAACTGAACCATCTGTATCTACGTTGCAATAAAGCTCCCCTGCCCAGCACCTAAGATTATTTACTCTATGAGAAGATGTAGTCATTTCATAATCATCCCAATTTAAAATATGGTATAAGTATTTTTGACTGGAAGCAATATGAGCCCCTTTTTTCTTTTCTTCAATAATCTTTTTGATTGCCCTTTTGTAATCCCCAAAAGAAGGTAAAAGTGCCTCCTGATTACGTGATAATTTATCATTATGATGCAACAATTGAAATGTAGTTAGAAAATTATAATCCCGTGCCTTATTGAGAATAAAATTTATTGAATCTAAATTATTCTTAGTTAACACGGTGATAGTCCAGAAAGGTATTTTACCCTTTGCCGCTTCCATCGCAGCCATAACCTTGTTAAAACTTCCTGGTTCCTTATTTAAATCATGCGCTTTTTCGTCTCCATCAAAACCTAATATTAAATGGCTTAAGTTTTTTAAACTTTTTATCTTTTCCGGCACAAAATATCCGTTTGAATCTAAAGTTACAAATAATCCCCTTTTTTTGGCATAATTGATGATTAAGCCAATATCATCTCTGACTAAGGGTTCCCCCCCCCAAAGACCTAGCCGTTGGCATCCCATATCACTAATTTGGTCGATTAAACTAAAAATCTCGCTAGTTTTCAATTCCTTTTGTTTTCGCTTGGGAATATTACAATAAGAGCAACTAGAAGGACAACGATTGGTTACCGAAAGCATTACATTTAAAGGAACCTTTTTATTAAAAATATTAGCCCTTAAAGCCGCCCAACCCATTTTGATTATGTTCTTAATCTTCACAAATTTAACTCCCGAGAAACGTTTTTAACCGTTTCGGCAATATGGGCAAGTTCTTTTTCTTTCAAAAAGGGATAAATAGGAATATGCAATATTTCTTTAACAAGAATTTTTGCCTTTGGAGAATCTCCGAGGGCATCCATATAGCCTTTCGATACATCTATTCCTTTTCCTAACAATTTCGTGACTAAAAGTTCCCTTTGAGCCGTTCGAATAGGAAAATTGGTAAAAATATTCTTTTGCGGATCAACCGGCAAAGTAATGTTTTTTTCTCCTTTTAAACGCGCCAAAAGATAATTTCCGTTTTTTCTCCTTATTTTTATCCGTTTATTTAAAACCTTAAGTTGTCTACGGCCAAGTTCGCATTGAATTTCGGGAGGCATTAATTTCAAATGACTCTTAAGCGATTCTAAAGACAGGGATTTCTTTTCAGAAAAAATCTTATTTACTATATCCAAATCCAAACGGTAAAAAAACCGAATTAAAGGAAACACTAACAAAGAAAAAATATAAGGATTCGTAGAGATCTTCATAGCTGTAGTTTTTAAAATTTTTTTAAAGACCCCTCTTTTAGTTAAAAAACTATAGATAGCCACATCCTTTTTAATTTTTCTGGCCAATTCTTCGTTGTTAGTAGTAATCATTCCTCCTCCCATAAGGGATAAAGTTTTTGTAATATCGAAGCTAAAATAACCGGCTTCCCCTATGGAACCAAGAAATCTGTTTTGATATTTTGCACCGCAGGATTGCACACAATCTTCAATGACAAACAAATTATATTTCTTCGCTATTTCAACAATAAAATCCATCTCGCACGGCAAACCGTAAAGATGGGTTGGAATAATAGCTTTGGTATTCTTAGTAATTTTTTCTTCGAGCAAAGAAATATCTAAATTACATGTATGGAGGTCGATATCCACAAAAACAGGCTTTAAATTTAGCAGAGAGACTATCTGAGGAATTACCCAGTAGGTAAAGGAAGGAACCAAAACTTCTCCCCCTTTTTTTAAACCTAGATGTTTGAGAATTAAATAGAGTCCTATCCTTCCTGAAGGAACAGCTATGGCATTTTGCACGCCGATATACCTGGCAAACAGCGTTTCAAACCGGTTAATTGCATTTTTATCCTTCCCTAAAAACATCTTTTTAAAAACGACTCCCATCGTTTCCCAACTTAGAGAAGGACGAAAACGGGGCACCTTTTTCATCTTTAGACAACCTGCAAAATGATTATCTGTTTTATCATTTCTATCTGACATCATTCCTTCTTCATTTGTTTTAAAGAATTTTCCTCGCTACTTCAAAGGCATTTTCAATACAGTCATCCATATTATTATACCAAAACAATCCTGTTCTACCAGCCAAAACGAAGTTTTCATATTTCCCCAAACGCTCCTTTACTTTTTTTAAATCCTTCTGATAATTTAAACTATAGATTGGGTAAGCATTGGAAACCTTTTCTATGTGGATACTTATTATATCTGAAAGCTGATCGATTAACCCGACTTCAATTAAATCCCTGGTTATCCTTTCAACTAAACAATTAGGATTATGCCACCATTGGCCATTTTCGCGTAAAGTTACCTCGACACACAAACCAGTTTTCCCTTTTGGCGCCATCTTTTCATCAAATGAATTAGGCATAGAGACCCTACTAAAAACAACCTCTTTATTCCCATAGTAACACCATTGATAATTCTTGTTTGCTGGTCTATCTATCGCAATATTATACAGCAAAAGGGAAAGATAATTAAGTTCCTCTAAAAAAGGTAACTGCAGTAATTCATAAATTTCATCCAAAGGTGCCGTCCAAATCATCTTATGTGGTTTTATCGAAAGTCCGTTAACAAAAATTTCTTCTATTGTCTTGGGAGTATATTTGACATCTCTTATATGGGAATTAACTAGAATTTCTCCGCCATAGCGCCTAATCTCTTCCGCTAATTTTTCGCAAAAACGATTTATTCCTCCTTTAGGATAGATAAATTCCGTCCTTATCGGTTTAAATCTAAAGGTTTTTTTAAAAACATCTGCTAAACGCCGAGAAACTATCCTTTCATCGATTATGGTCCTCTTCATACCTTCCTTTGCCCATTCAAAATGAGTTCGTCTGGGTGACAAACCTAAAAATTTATGGGTATATTCGGCAAAAAACGTATTATAAAGGGTGGGGCCATAATTTTCTAAAATATAATCTTCGAAATTAATCGGATTCTTTTTTCTGTTTTTGATTTTTGAAGAAAGCAAATCTAATCCTGATTTGGCAACGATATTCAAGGGAAGTTTTAATATCCCCGTGGGATGTAGGGGCCACTGATAATACTTTCCTAAAAAATAAACCCCGGTATTGCGAATAATTGTATTACAATTTCCCTTCAGGACACTTCGAATAAAATTAGAAATCTCCGGTTTATTTGTATAGAATCGGTGCGGTCCAATATCAAAAGAAAAATCTCCGTAACGGAATGTTTTAGTTAAGCCGCCAATCTGGCTGCATTTCTCAATTAGTATAATCTTAAAGCCCCTTTTCGCTAAGCTATGTGCTATGACACATCCCGTAATCCCGGCGCCTATAATAACTATTGGTCTCATTCGCTCCGCTCTATTTTTTATCATAAAATGACGATTAAATTTAATAAACCATTTTTCTATCTTGTCTGATATTCATACAGAAACATTTTTTTTCGAAACATCATAAATGTTTTTTTTACTTTAAAGTCCATTTTTTCTAAAAGCCTGTTTACCGCTTTGTTGTCGACAAACGTTGACACTTTAACTTTTTTCACACCCCTTTCCCTCATTAGAGTTAACACTTCGCTTATTAAACTAGTGCCAATATTTCTCTTTTGGTATAAAGGTTCAACCGCTATAAACAAAAGTTCTGAATTTACACTTTTTAAATGCGTTTTAAAAGGATAAAAAACCGGCTCTATGCTCTTCAGCAGCAACCCCGGTTGGATTAAAATTTTTTTCATCCAGATACACAACATTTTAAAGTCAAAAAAAAATGAAAAAAATGTTTTTTTGCTATTAAGTGATGCCGCAATAAATCCGACAGGGGCCGTATCCTCGGCAAGAAGAGTAACACACCCACTAGATTTTATTATTTTCTCTAAATAACGTTTTATAAAAAATGCGCCGAAATTTAAAAGATACGAATCAAACATGTAATGGATATAAAGACGAAAAACATCATCCACGTTTTTCCAAACAGCCTTTCGAATTACAATTTTCCCTTTATCCATGATTTTAAGAAAAAAAATAAAACCCGTATCCCTCTTAGGTACTTTACAACCTCTGAAAAAGATCTGATTTTTATAAAATGCCTATACCAAACCTTGGGTCTTAAATAAAATTTAAGGTAAAATTTTTTATAATAGCTGTTTAGCTCCGCATATGTTAGGCTTTTAGGCAAAAATACGGGCTGCCAAAAACTGTAATCAAAAAGGTTTTTTGTTATTTTCCTTCCATGTTTCTCTACAAGTCTGTATTGTGCTGTATTTTTCAACGGCGTATTCATCTGAACAGTAATATCTTTTAAAGGTAGGCTGCAGGCAAAATTTATTGTCTCTTCAATGGTTTTTTTTGTATCAATAAGATGACCTAGCATAAAAAAACCCTTCGGTTCTAAATCCAGTTCATACGTCCAATTGGCCACTTTTCTTACTTGGTGCTTTGTTATTCCCTTTTTTATAAACTTAAGCACTTCTTCGTTCCCAGATTCAATACCCAATCTTACTCGCCAGCAACCCGCTTCTTTCATAGCTTTTAAAAGCTGTCTGTCCATAATGTCAACCCTTACGGAACAAGTCCAGGTAACATCTAAATTAGAGTTTTTTATCTTTTCTACAATTTCATAAACCCGTTTTTTGCTAAAGGTGAAAGTAGAATCTACAAACGCAATATCCCTGGCTTGGAACTCTTTAACCAAATAAGACATTTCGTTAACAATATACTTAGCGCTAAATGAGCGATAGATATTTTTAAATACACTCTTATCACAAAATATACAGGAATAGGGACACCCTCGGCTGGAAACCATGCTTAGCTTGGGCAATCTTTTTTGATCACTGGGCTGGGGTTTATATAATTTCAATGGCAATAAATGGCGCGCTGGAAAAGGTAAAATATCTAAGTCAGGTATAAATTCGCGGGGAGGCGTCGCAAAAATTCTTCCATTTAATTTATAGGCAAGCCCTTTGACCTTTTCGATGTTTCCACCTTTAGCCATTACTTCTACTAACTCTTTAAATGTAACTTCACCTTCACCAATCACCGCGATGTCAACTTCAGGATACTTCAGAAGGTCATCAATATTGGAGGTTATATGGGGACCACCAATAATAATTTTTAATCCTGGTAATTTTATTTTTATTTTTTTTGCGAGTTCATACGCAGAGTAGACAGAAACAGTAAAAGTGGTAATCCCAACTACATCAGGTGCAAATTTTGTTATCCTTTCTATAACTTTATTGATGCTTAAAACTTCTAACGCGGCATCAATAATTTTTACCTTATGCGCATCTTCTTCTAAAACAGAAGCCAGATAAGCAATACCTAAAGGAGCAGAGTTATAAAATAGACTTTCGACAATCGGCCCAAGCTTCCTTATGGTATTTTGATGCAAGGGGGGGTTTATCAAAATTATTTTCATTGAATTAAAAACCTTTTAGGCAAACCATATTCTTTAAATTTCCACATATTGATCTCCTGGCGAATAAGCATTTTTACTAAAATCTGGGAAAGTTTAACTAAATTGCAAATTTGAGCGAACCATTTTAATACCAAAGGATGTTTTTGCAAAAATTTGTTCTTTTTAAATGAAGAAATCAAAGGTTTAGGAATAAACGCTTTAGAAATGAGGGAAACCAAACAAGCCGCAAATAATTCTTCTTTACTTCGCGGGTAAGAAAAATTCAGTCTGAATTGGTAAAAAGATTTAGTTGCATTCCCTTCTACATCCTGAGAAGTTATTAATCCCTTTTCTAAAAACATTTCACAAAGTCTAGTCCCGGGGAATACTGTTAAAGAATAAAGAAACAAATCAAAAGGCCTGGGCATGCTAAGCAAAAAATCAACCAAGGCTTCTTTTTCTTCGAAGCTAGCCAAAGGGTTATCGAATATAACGTCATATACCACATTCAGCTTTAAACCTTTAGCCATATAGGCAAACTGCTGGATTTTTTCCTGAGGCAATCCTCTATTATAAATTTCTTCCGATTCCCTTTTAGAGCCTGTTTGAATACCTACTTGAACCCTCTGCAAACCTGCATTTCTTAAATTCTTTAAAACTTCTCTATTTAAACACTCCGGGTTAAATAAAATTTCATAAGGTAATCCAATGCGACTTTTGTATTCTTTGCAAAATTTATTTATCCATTCTTTTGGAAATATAAAGGTGTCGTCATCAAACTTTATTTTTCTTATTTTTTTTAGCATAGTTAACGCGTACTCTATTTCGGATATAACTTTCTCAACGCTTTTTATCCGGTAATATTTTTCACCTTTATATAACCTTCTCAAAATGCTGTTATAGCAATAAGCACAGTTAAAAGGACATCCACGCGAAGCAAAAACTCTTAATTCTCGCGCTCTAATTAGGGGGTCTACATTTTCCAACCGGCCATCAATAAAAAAAATATTATTATTACCAAAATTTTGAAAAGGCAATGAGTCTAAATCCTGAATTAAAGGCTTCATTTTTTCAAAAATTATTCTCCCATGCATTTTATAACATGTGTTTTTAATTTTTTCTGAAAAATTCCCTTTGGCATAAGCCTGAACTATATCCGGCATAACATATTCCCCTTCACCCCTACAGACAACATCACAATATTCCAAACTCTCTTCAGGCTTTGCCGTAGCATGAATTCCTCCCCAAATGACTGAAACGTCTAAATTGCTTTTTATTCGCCGAGTTAGCTCTTGCGCAATTTGTAAAAATGGCGAGGTAAAACTTATTCCAACAACTGTCACCATCAAATGTTTTAAGAGGGAAATTAAAATTGCCTTTTCCTTTTCATTCGGCAGACGAATATCATTATTCACCCACCTTTTAAAAAAAATAAGGCAGGTGTCAAAACCGTCTGCTTCTAGTACAGATGATATTGACCGTACGCCGTTATTTTCTACGCCATATAAAGAAATCAAAGCGATTTTTGGCATTTTATAATTTACTGAATTTGATATAGTGCTACTTCGTCCGATTCCCAATATGGCTGCCCTAAGTTTTTTTGCAAAAAAGAAGCTAATGATTCATTCACCGTTTTTGTCATTAAATCTTTATACACTATTATATCCGAAAAATATAATTTTTTTAAACTTCCGAGCGCCCGCTTTATTTCTATATAGTCTTTACTGCCACCTTTAATTACCCTTCCGTACTCTCCTATGTTACAAGGGGCTTTCCCAGGTGATAATTCCCAAATGTCGTTATTTGCTAAACCAGAATTTACTCCACAAATTCTATCAATATAGTACAAAAATATGTTACCTGATAATGGAGGCGAAATCCCTGAAGAAGTATCAATTCCATAGCAAACTTTTTTACCGTGATATATCTGATAAAAAAGACCAGGCCGCAAAGATCGAGAGGTTCGTGGGAAAATAGGAATTTCAATTATGGCCGTTCCATCTTTCTTTTTCAATTCCTTTACAAAACTTGGAATTTCAGTTTGAAAATGTTGCAATGGATAAGGCACCGGGGCTATCATAATGTATTCAAAGATCGAACAGGCAGATATAAATAAAGTCGCTATTACTTTTTGTTTTTCTTTCATTGCGCTAAGTATCTTCGTTAATCCCCCACCGGCAAGTATAAATAGACTTAGATACATAATTACACTGAATTGGTATGGAAGAGAAACAAATGTAGAAAAGGGCAAAAAATAATTTATTAAAGAATAGGGTAAGACTTTAGCTCCAATACCAATGTTTAATTTCTGGTGATTAATGTGCGGATTAGGTCCCAACGATAATAAAAAAAAGAATACCATGCAAAATACCCAAAAATCTCTCATAGAAACCCTGTTTTTCCCCGCTAGGCTTAATAAAGATAGCAATAGGGCAATATACCCTAAGTAAACGCCATAGGCAGCATACTTAGAGCGAAAGGCCGAAAAATAATCTTTTGAAAAACCATTTTTTCCCCTTAGCCAAAATGGATGGGTTTTGAAGTAGTCAGAAAAATCAGCATAAGTTAAATTTTCAAAAAGCCAATTTGTCATTTTTTCATTCTTGACCACAATACTTTTGGGATCTGTCTTAAAGGATTTAACCAAGGCTGTAAATACTGGCGCGCATAAAATTGTTGAAATTAATGAAATAATTACAACCTTTTTCAGTAGAGCCTTTTTGTTTCTCTTTAAAACGAACATACCATAAAAGAAGAAAAAAATAATAAACATGCCCAGCGCGAATCCTATATACCAACAGGAAGTTACGGATAAAACTAAAAAGATGATACTGAAAATTACCGAACGTATTTTCACATTATTACAGGCATCTAAAAAATAAAACATAAAGAAAGGAACCCAGCATAAACCTAAAAGATGATCAGTGCCATTATGAATAGCCGTAGTTACAATCGGCGAAATAGAATAGCAAAGGCCTGAATAAAAAGCAGCATTCCTATTTTTAGTAACATATAAGGTTAAACGGTACATCCCTACTGCCGCTAAAATCATAAACATCAGAATCATGATATTGTAGGAAAAAGATAAAGAAAAAAATAAATATAAGGGAAAGACTAAAATTCCGTTAAGTAGGTTCATAGGGTAAAAATATCCGCCTTGAGGATAAAAAATATTATTTGTAAAAAATAAAGAATCCCCTTTCAAAACATTTTCTTTAACAAAATTTATTCCCCATAGTGCAAACGGTATATCCATATATTGATACCCCAAAACTGCTTTTTCTAAATTTTTAACAGTTGGGAATGTAATCATTAATATAACAAAAGCATAAATTACAATAGAAATGGGAAGCCTCAGTTCGAATTTATTATTATGCCCCATCACATTCCGCATAACACATAACCTTTACAAAAGGTACATCTTCTATAGTGAGCTACTGATATTTTCCCCAAAAGAAATATTAAAATAGATTGGCCAATAAAACAGATACATACTTGAAACGAACATAACAAATCCAAGAAAACCTTCAAATATCTTTAACCGGTATGTAAAAAGAAAGATATTAAAACGGTGTATTTAAACCCTAACCATTGAATGGCATATAGAAGGCAATAATTTTAGAGAAATATAGAAATTTTTAAAAATACCAACATTTTTAGTTTCTTTTAATAAATTCCAAATTATTTTCGGCCTAAAATAGAATTCTAAATATGCCTTCTTTTTCAACGCAAATAGGTCTTTCTCCAGTAAACCTTCGGGGATAAAGTACGGTTTCGAACCTAAAATGATACCTTTGGTATATTCCTTCCAATAATCGCTATAGAAATATCCCTCTTTTAATGCTTTTTCGTATATCTCTGTCTTAGGCAATCCAATAACAACTGTAAAACTTGCCCAATCTAAGGGAAGAATCTTTGCAAATTGAATAGTTTCGCAGATACTTCTATAATTTTCTCCAGGGTAAGCGAGCAGAAAATAGCCCCTTAATTCGAAACCAAATCTTTTTGCCAATTTAGTTCTATCTTTTATCGCTGAAAGAGTAATTGCTTTATTCATCTTATCTAAAATTTTTTGAGTACCAGATTCAATCCCTAAATGGAGCCGGTAACATCCGGCGCTTTTAAGCGCTTTAAGGATTTTGGGATTCAACAAATCAATCCTTGTTCTTACATCCCATCTAAATTTTAATTTCCTTTTGTTTATAAACTCGCAAATTTTTACTGCTTTCTCAGTTTCAACAGCGAAACTTTCGTCAAAAACAATTATTTCTTGGATTTTATATTTATTTACATATAACTCTATTTCCTCTATTATATTTTCAGGACTTCGAGTGCGGTATTTACCTAAATATCCTGGAAAACAAAATCTGCAATTATACGGACAACCCCGCGATGTAACCAGACTAAAAAATGGGCCTTTTACCGATAAAGCAATATACTTTCTGTAATCCAGCAAATCTATTGCGGGAAAAGGAACGGTATCTAAATTTTCAATTTCCTCTCTGGAAGAATTTATGATTACTTTCCCGTTTTTTCTAAAAACACATCCTTTAATATTTTCTAATCCCTTCCTTCTTTCTATATTTCTAAGAATTTCAAGAATTGTCACTTCCCCTTCGCCAAAAACTCCAAAGTCAATATCATCGTTTAACAA
>Ga0180433_10010468_pt1 | contig 11156 bp, 8 predicted proteins | sample SS_ome_8_FD_132980 | JGI IMG/M metagenome (GOLD analysis project Ga0180433, IMG submission 132980) | Hypersaline lake sediment archaeal communities from the Salton Sea, California, USA - SS_1_D_1 metaG | ecosystem: Environmental > Aquatic > Non-marine Saline and Alkaline > Hypersaline > Sediment...
ATGCGGGTACTTTTTTTATTTCCTCTAACCCTTCTATTGTCGTGTTGCAAAGTGGACATTTTCCTCTAAAGGTTCCCGATTGTCCATAATTGATGAGACATTGTTTATGTATTAAGTGTGAGCAAGGGAAGAATACAACGAGATTTTTTAGGGAATTGTTTGCACAGTTTATTGAACATCTCAGTCCGTAGGTTTTCTCGAATCTAAGTGGTGTTGCTCTTGCTTCCATCTGTCCCAAGAGTTCAGGGACGGATGTTCTTCTTATTGTTTCTCCTCTTTCTGTCACAATTACCTCTGATATTGCCATCTCTGCCGTGCCTATAGACGTTTCTAAATTTATTCTTGTCTCTTGTGCCCTGTTTATTCCTGTTTCTAAATTTGCTATTTCTTCTTTGCCCGCATCTATTGCTTCTTCTAAGCACGTTATTATTACTTCATCTGCCCCTACTGCCATTGCCTCTCCTAAAAGAGATCTTTCTTCTAGATCTGTCATTACGTCTTTTAGATTTGCTTTTGCTCCTTTTGCAGTGGCGATATCTCTTTCTAAGTCTCTCACTGCTTCTTTTCCTACTTCTATTTCTACTTCTAAAATTGCTATTGTCCATGCATATATCACTACAGCTCTTACTGTTGACAAAACTTCTTCCGTATTTTTACCATTTTCTATTACGATTTCTAAATCTTCTCCTGCTTCTTCTGCTGCTCTTGTTGATATGATAAGCTCATTTTCTGCTTCTCTTAACTCCTCTTCTATTTCTACTGCTCTTGCCATTGTTGATTTTATTGTTTTTCCTAGAACTTTATACATGCAGATAGTGTTTGGAAAGTTAATAAAAGTAAATGAGAAAACTAAGGTTGTAAGGAATTTGTAATTATTCATGAGTATGTCCTCCACATAAAAAATAACATGTTAATAACATAAAAAGCTAAATATACCTAAAATGTATAGCTTTTTTGAAGTTTTGGCAAAAATATTACTGAAATAAGTTTGTTGTAGGATTGTATGCGATGATTGGTGTCGGTTTTGGCAGCAGCTTGTGTTGGTCATCAATTTGCAGGGGACCGCTTTGGTCAAATGCGATATTTAGATAATTGTCCTCCAGATCCAATTTTTTTATGATATGCCATATTGCTTTATAAAAAGCCAGATAGAAGCTTGCTCGCTCCTGTTCAATCATTTGCCAGGTTGTTTTACCAACTTTCTGTATTTTCATAAGGATTTTCCAGCTTTCTTCACTTATTGTGTCATTTGCGTTGTTTGCTTGAATAAATGAGCCTATTGACAATTTTGGTATGTAGCTAAAAAGATAATCGAGAAAATTAAGTTTTTTATAATTTTTGGGGTATTTTTTGTTCGTGTAGAACAGCTGGCCGATGTATTGCTTTACATCTGTTATTGCCTGAGCGACAACGGTTCTAGCTTGATTTCTCATGTTAATCACGCTATCTTTGGCACTAATGGTCAATAAAAAATTGCCGTTAACGATTTGATCGACTGCATGTGAGTATGTTTTTCCGATTTTTAGGTGTTCATCATGATGTATCCAAAAATCTGAAAGCGGGTGTTGTTTTTCATGTTCTGAGATGTGGTATGGATGTTCTTTGGACGGATTGAGCCTTGTTTGGGCAATATTTTGCCAACCTTTCCATAAGACATTAAGAGATTGCAATGTTGCCTCTTGTGCGACTAATGTGCAATATGAGCGCTTGAATGAGAAATATATCAAATTTGCTATAAGTTGGGCCTCTTTGGGATAGATCAAGAGCTTACCGTTGTTGTCCAAAATGTATCTTTGCATCCACTCAATGGCCTTATTGTGGTAGGGTCTGTCATCTATCTGGAAACTTTTATTTTCACTTGCTTGCGTGTGATATGTGCTCGAAAAGAGTAACATTGACAAGAAAAATACTGATTTCTTCATTTAGCTCCCTTAATGCTTCGCAATTTGCTGTGTGCGGCCTGGCGACCGCAAGTAGGTTACAAAAAAAATGGTCGGGGAAGCCAGACTCGAACTGACAACCCCTCGCTCCCAAAGCGAGTGCGCTACCAATTGCGCCATGCCCCGATCCATGAATTTTCTAATGTAGTCCAGATTATATTCTGGGGTGAATGGTGGGAATCGAACCCACGACCACCAGAGCCACAATCTGGTGCTCTACCAACTGAGCTACATTCACCATTCTACATACAGATCAATATTATACGCGTTTTGACCGGTAAATCAACCTTTTTGGGGATGATTATTGCTTAAATTATTTCAAAAATGCCTTATTTATGGTATAATCTTTAAATAAACATCATTTACTTACCCTACACTTATAGTTTATCAAAATAGTTTATTTATTCCTAGTTTTTGTAGATTTTTATTGTAATTAATTTTTAGAGGATTTAACGGAGAATATGGAAAAGGTTATCGCAAAAAAACGTTCTAAAAAGCTTCAAAAAACATTCTTTGATCAAGGTTGGATAAAGGTTTTTGGGGCTAAAGAGCACAATCTGAAAAACATTAATGTAGATATCCCAAAAGGGAAACTTACGGTTATTACAGGTCCATCTGGGTCAGGAAAAAGTTCTTTGGCCTTGGATATTCTTTTTACCGAAGGCAAAAGGCGATATATGGAATCGTTGTCTTCTTATGCAAGACAGTTTTTGGGTATTGCCAAAAAGCCGGACTTCGACAAAATAGATGGCTTATGTCCTTCGATTGCTATCGAGCAAAAAACTGTGAGTTCAAATCCACGCTCTACCGTTGGAACAATTACTGAAATATATGATTATTTGCGTGTGTTGTATGCCCGTGTTGGCGTTGTTCATTGCCCGAAATGTGGCTTGCGAATAAAAGCAGAATCTCCTGAAGCTATAACCTCGGGTTTGCTTAAAAATTTTTCAAATCAGTTTATTACCATTGCAGCCCCTATTGCCAGAGAGAAAAAGGGTGAGTTTTTCCATGAGCTCTTAGAGCTTTTTAAAGCAGGATATTATCGTTTTGTTATCGATGAAAAAAAGCATAAATTCCAGTCGGAAGAAGATATAAAAAAATTAAAACTTAAAAAAACGTATAAACACACAATAGATCTTTTGATAGATGCTATTGAGGTAACTGAGCAAGAAAGATCTAGGCTGCAAGAGTCGGTAGAAAAAGCATTCAAATTAGCCGGCGGAAATTGCAAAATAATTGTTGGACAAAAAGAATACCTGTATTCCTCAAGTCGGATGTGTGTAAAATGTGTAAAATCTATTCCCGAATTGGAACCACGATGTTTTTCTTTCAACTCTCCTGTTGGGGCTTGTGATAAATGTAGTGGGCTTGGGTTTACTCATGAATGGCCCTGGGGGAAAGATGATGACGAATCCTGGAAATCACAATACCCAAGCTTTTTTGCTCCGAAATATGCAAAAGAAAAAACGTGTAGAAAATGTTTTGGAAAACGATTGAATCAATATGCTCTGGCCGTGACGATCGGCGGAAAAAATTTGTACGATCTTTGTGATCTGTCTATAAAGGATATGATTATTTTTTTTGCGCAGCTAAAAATGGAAGAAGCTGCGACGGTTATTGCTGGTGGCCTGATCAAAGAGATTTCAAATAGATTGCAATTTTTATATGATGTTGGTCTTTCTTATCTTACCCTAAATCGGTCAGCTCGAACTCTGTCCGGAGGAGAAGGACAAAGAATTCGACTAGCAACGCAAATAGGCTCTGCCTTAAGTGGTGTTTTGTATATTCTTGATGAGCCCAGTATTGGTTTGCATCAAAGAGATAATGACAGACTAATAAGTACTCTAAAATATTTAAGAGATCAGGGCAATACGGTTGTTGTGGTAGAGCATGATATCGATACAATGAAACAGTCAGATTACATTATTGATATGGGACCAGCAGCAGGTGTGTTAGGTGGAATGGTGACTGCGTTTGGTACACCTGATGAAGTTGCAAAAAACAAAAATTCTATAACCGGTGCGTATCTGAGTGGTAGAAAAGAAATTGTAAGAAAAAATAAGATAAGAAAACCGATTGGTCATTTGGAGCTTGTGTATGCGAATAAAAATAATTTACAAAACATAAGCGTCAGTTTTCCGTTAGGTGTTTTTTGTGGAATTTCTGGAGTGTCTGGATCTGGAAAAAGTACGTTGGTCATGCAAGAATTGGTTCCAGCGGTTAAAATGGCTTTAGCCGGTAAAAGATTTAGAGATAAAAAGAACGTAAAAGATTCAGATTTAAAAGGTGCTGACCAACTTGATAATATGGTTGTTATTGACCAAAGTCCGATAGGAAGAACGCCTCGTTCTAACTCTGCAACATATCTTGGCATTTTTAATGATATCCGAAAGTTGTTTGCAAGTTTGCCAGAAAGTAATGCCAGGGGTTACATGCCAGGGAGATTTAGTTTCAATGTAAAAGAAGGTAGATGTTTTGAATGTGATGGTGATGGGATCATAAAAGTTGCTATGCATTTTTTGCCTGAGGTCACCATGCTTTGTAAAGTATGCCAGGGCAAGCGGTATAATTTAGAAACGTTGCAGATCACCTACCGAGGAAAAAATATTTACGATATTTTACAAATGACCGCCTGGGAAGCAAAGCAGTTTTTTACCGCTCATGCAAAAATTGCAAAAAGATTGGATCTCTTGTGTGAGGTTGGCCTTGATTATCTAAAGCTCGGGCAACCATCAACAACACTTTCTGGAGGAGAGGCTCAGCGTATAAAGCTTGTTAATGAGTTGGCCAAGCGTGGAAAAAATACGTTATATGTACTTGATGAACCGACAACAGGTTTGCACAATAGTGATATTGATAAACTTTTAGATGTTTTGAATAAATTGATCGACAAAGGCAATTCTATGATTATCATAGAGCATAATCTTGATGTTTTAAAAACGGTAGACTATCTGATTGATCTTGGTCCTGAAGGTGGAGATGAGGGCGGGACCATTGTTGCTCAAGGAACTCCTCAAAAGGTTGCAAAAAACAAAAAAAGCTACACTGGTAGATATCTTAAAAGTATTATTTAGTCCACGGGGCTTGCTGATATTTTTATTACAGGAATTTGTTTAGCGTATGCTGAAGGTATATATATTTGTCAGGCTATTGAAAATAAAATTAGAATCAATGCTAAAAAATACCCTGTACATGAGGTAAAAGGTGTATATACTAATCATGATAAACTTTGATTGAAAAGCTTTGATTAAATATTTTTAAAAGGTTTTGTATGAGAGCGTTGGTTCAACGAGTTAATACAGCTTCAGTGAGCGTTGATGATAAGCTAATATCTAAAATAGATAATGGCCTATTGGTGCTTCTGGGTATAAGGTCGGATGATACGCAAAAGGATCGGGATTATGTCCTAAAAAAGATTCTTAATCTGAGAATCTTCCCTGATGAAAAAAATAAAATGAATAAAAGTGTTGTTGATGTTTCGGGCGAAATATTGCTTGTATCACAATTTACCTTGTACGGTGATTGTTCAAAGGGTAATCGACCTTCATTTGTTCAGGCTATGAGTCCTGAGCTTGCAGAACCGTTTTATAAAAATTTTGCAAGCACGTTAAAGCAAAGTTACCATAAAGTTAAGGAGGGTGTTTTTGCTGCTTATATGCACGTTGCGTTGGTAAATGATGGTCCTGTTACAATTTTCATTGATAGCAAAAAATAATTTTTAATAACGAAAGGATTGAAAATATGAAAAGAGTTACGTTTATTTTTCCAGTAGTTTTATGTTTTACCGTTCTGAGCTCAACCATAAATGCCTCTATATCTTTTGCAACAAGAGAGAATGTTGATAAAAAAAAGCAATCCATTATAAGTTATCGTAAAAAGGGACAAATAATTGATTACAGCTTAGGAACTGTTGCTTCAGGATTGTGTATTTTTTTTGGGTACAAGTTTTACAAGTGGCTTACAAGCGAGAAGGAAAAAGAAAGCTTCAAAACGCTTGGCAACAGGGACCTTACAAGAAAGTTAGCCGAATTGGAGGATAAATTTGAAAAACATAAAGATCCTTCTCTTTTGAGCAAACGGTGGTTTAGAAGTACCGGAAAAAGTCTTTTTACCAGTTTTCTATCTTCAAGCTTGGCTGGCATTGCTTTAAAAATGTTTAACAAATTTTATGGCAACTATCACTGTTTTGATAATGTAAAAGAATTTATTGATACTAGGTTTGGAGGTCTTGTTTTTGTTGATGAGTTGCTCTACAATACGCAGCATCTCGAGCATTATGCTATAAATTTCCCTGAAAATACTCAAAAGGGCAAAAGACGGTTCATTGTTTCGTTGAATAATTTTGTTGATAATTTCGAGTTTATCGTTGCGTTTATGGAATACAAGGTTGGTTCACTTGAAGGTATTGCGCTATCTGATGAAGATATTTTGCTTTCCAAAGATTTATTTGATTGTGTAAACAGTTATTGCGCTAAAGTAGAAAAATTATTTTCCGACGATTTTCAAGAAGGGCAGTTATTTGAGATTACCAAAGGACTACGGAACGATGTTATACAATTTGTTGAAGGCTTTAAGGGTTTGGAAAATAGAGTTTCTTGGACGTTAAAATAATTATCAAAAATTTTTACAAAAAGGTAGCTACAGCAAAAATCTACTGTAGCTACCTTTTTTTGTTACGTGTATTCTCGTGAAAGTTTTTTTGATACTGTTTGAAAAGGTGTTTCCCCTTTCCTGTTTCTTGCCCTTGTATTAAATTTTTTCTCGTTACAAAGATATGAAAAGATTCCTTTGTCTCGTGCATAATGAAGTGCTGTATTCCCTTTAAGATCTTCTTTCTCAATATCTTTGCCATGTTTTTCTAATTTTTCTACTAACCATCTTACAAGCTCTATTTTTCCACCTATACATGCATTGTGCAGCGGAGTTTTGCCTTGGTCATCTAGCTCTTCTAATCGATCCATATTCTCTTCCAGCATGTCTTTTACAGCAGGTATTTCTTTTGTTTTACCACGCTTGCAAGCTGCGTGTAATCCTAGCCTCATGCTTGACATTCTTCTATGTAGTGTTTGCCCGGGGCTGTCTTCTGGCGTCAACAGGCCGCTGGACACATCTGCGTCTTCTGACGAATAGCCTTCAGGGTCAGACTCATCTGGAAGGGTTTCTTCAGATTCATTAGCATCGCCGAATTTTTCTACTAATTCGTTAACACTAAAGCCTTCTCCCCCTTGCTCGTCATCCGGAGTGCTTGCACGAATCTCTTCATCAAGTTGAAAGAGAGATTCTGAGCATTTGTGAAAGGGCGTTTTTTTCGCGGACTCAAGATCGATATTGGCCAGGGCGTCTTCTTCTTCGGGAGTAATTTTTTGAGTAATTTTCTGTGAAAGTTCCTTCAGCTCTTCTTCTTTTTGTTCTAGATTAATAGTTACTATTGTGAGTGCAGTTCTTTTTCTTTTTTCTAGTTTTGACAATCTTTGTAATTCTCTTTCTCTTTTTTCTACCTGCGATCTTATTTCCGCTAGTTTATCATTTAACTTTTGTATTGACTCTGCTCTACTTTGCTCCGCTCGTTTTGTATGTGCGATTACTGCATTTAGTTTTTCTCTGTTTTTTTGCTCCTGTTCTGACAGTTTTTGTAGTTTTTCTTCCTTTTGTTCTAACTCAGGAATTATTTTTTCCAATCGTTCCAACAATCCTTCCAAATCTTTTTCTACCTGTAATTTTGCTCCCTCTAGTTCAGCTAGACTCGCTATTTCTGCTTCTTCTTGTTGCAACAGTTTGTCTAACTCTGCTTGTCTTTTTCCTATCTGAGAATCTACATTTTTTGGCTGGAGCGTTTGATCCAGTTCTTTTAATGTTGCTCTCTTTTCTTCTATTTGCTCGTTTATTGATTCTAGCCTTTCTTGACCCGCTTGAATCTCGATCCTCATTCTTTCCGCTTTTTGCTCAGGTGATTCATCCTGATCGTTGTTGCTGCCAGGGGGATCTAGGGGTTTATTTTTTGGGTAAAGTAAAATTATGAGTGCTGCTATCAAGGCTGCGGCAGAACTTACAACTGCAATTGTATTGCGATTTTTTTTGTTTATGTATTTTGAATAATCAAAGCTTATGCCATAAAGGTTGTGGGATAAAAAGACATTGAAAGTTATCGTCAAATAAATTATTTTTGAAAATCTCATCCTGATTCCTATTTTGTTATCGTTAAAAAAATGGTCCTCAAAAAAAATGGCAGGTGGAGCCTGCCATCGTAATTACAACTTTTATTTTGTACTAACCTTCTTCTGATTCTGAGAGCATCTGATTCATAGGATCTAAGAACATACTTTCTACAAGATCTCTGATAACATCAGTTGCTTTTTGCAAATTGTGTACTTCTTGTTCGGTTGTTATTGTTGCTGCTAATTCGTTTATTATTTTTGTCCAACTCAATATAAACGACATGCTCGTGATCGAGTATGCTTCGTCCTGTTCACCAACGCCTTTTAGGTATTCCAAAAGATCTTTTGCGGTTTTTTCAAGAGTTTGGGTTTCTGGGGCCTTTGATGCATCATCTACGCAAGCGCATAAATATGTTCTTAAAGCGTCCTCTATTTTTGCTTCGTATTTTTTAATCGTTTCTTGATCGTATTTTTTCGATATAGCTTCTAGCATCATTTGCATTTGACCTGATTCATTTGACTGATTTGCAATTGTAGGGATTGTTGATGATGCTAATAAAATGCACAGAATTGAGCTTCTTTTTAACATGGTTTCTCCTAAAAAGTATAAAAGTGTTAAAGTTTTTTCTATGCTTGAATGTAAATTTTAATTTTTAATTGGTCAAGGTTATATTTTGTTTTTTTGTTGAGAGAACGTCAAAAAAAGGGTACTTTGCTGGCCATATATCCAATTTTTTATAATTTGTCGTGTTGCTAATTGCAGTTGCAGGTTCTTCTTTTTTATAATTTAATTTAGTTAGGCCAGTCCCCCCATAGTGATTGGCAATGAAATCTGCCTCCAGGTCTCTCGGGTCTTCTTGGGGGTCCGTATTTTTTTCTGAGTTTTTGCATTATTTGATTTCTTTTTTCTATTCTTCCCATTATGCTTGCTAAACCTTCCCTTGCCCTTCTTTTTATTCTTGCTAAACCTTTCCTTGCCCTTCTTTCTTCAATTCTTTTCTTGAGGTCAGCTCGCAATAAAGGGTGCTCATAACTCATATGGTTGATATTTACGCTCCTTTCAATTTTCTCTGTTCTCAACAGTGATTCTATTTTTGTCATTAGGTCTTCTACTCCGTGCTTTTTTCTTCGCTCTATTATTTCATCGCGAGAATGGCGATGTCGATCTTGCATTTCTAGAAGAATTAGCTTTACACATCGATTTTCAAGTTCTTCGCGACTTATTTTCTTTACCTCTACTCTTCTAACTCTTGCCCTTCGTCTTATTTGCCTTCGTCCTGGTTTTGCTGTCGATTTTCTTGATTCCGCAGTTCTACGTCGAAGTCTTAGCAAGGGGCCAAACATGCCAAAAGCGGATTGCTCCAAACTGAGCAACAAAACAACTGAAATTATTGAAAAAATTTTATTCGATTTCATAGGGAAACCTCCTTAACAATATTTGGGTGAAAAGTGTTCTCTTGTTCTTTTTCTTCTTATTTTTGCTGCCTCCGCCTTTTTTTTCCTTTATATATTTTAAGAAGCCTTTTCTTCCGGTTTCGACGAAATTCCATTAAACTACGGTACTCAGTACTGTTTAATCGCGAAAAAATATTGGCCCCGAGGGGGCATGCGTTATGATCAGTCGTTGTTTCTTCTTTCTCCATACTAGATATAACTTTAAATAGTTCTTTTAGGCTTTTTGCGTTTTCTAGTTGTTGTCGTGCGGACGTTGCGGCTGAGGCTCCTAAACGAATCTCTACATTTGCAAATGTCTCTCTCGGAGTCATTTTTTTCTGTCTTTTTCTTGCTGTCGCTTTGCCTGATCCAGAGGCTTTACGCTTTTTTCTACGAATTCTTAGCAAGGGGCCAAACATGCCAAAAGCGGATTGCTCCAAACTGAGCAACAAAACAACTGAAATTATTGAAAAAATTTTATTCGATTTCATAGCGAAACCTCCTTTTGTTAAAAACATTAAAAACACTATCTGTAAATAAGTTTAGCATATTGCTGGTACAAGTCAAGTTTTTAGTTTTATTTGAGAAAAACCGAAAATATTCAAATTTAATCGCAAAGAGTTTTGCTAGAGGGGTATTGCGGAGTCTTTGGGGCTAAGTGTGCTATCTGGAGAGAGTTTTGTTAGCTTCTCGATTGCAAAAGGATTTTTGGGTAAGTGTTTTGCGAGTTTATTAGGACTGTTGTGTTGCTGGTGCTATTGTTTTGGGGTGCGGGGTTGTTAAAAATGCATATTTTGTTATTATGCCAGATTTTGGTAGAAATCTATCTGAAATACGTTTACAATGGTATGGTGCAATTTTCGGGTTCCAAATAATCTTTTAAAATTAAAAATAACAGAAATATGAGCAAAGAAAAAAAAAGCAAGTTGACGCCTCTAATGATACAATATTTCGCAATTAGGGAAAAATACCCTGATGCGATATTGTTTTTTCAGGTGGGTGATTTTTACGAAATGTTTTTTGATGATGCAAAAAAGGCGTCAGCATTTTTGGGTATAGCGCTTACAAAACGGGGAAACATGAACGGTGAGCCGATACCGTTGTGTGGTGTTCCATTGCATGCGCTTGATCATTATCTGACAAAATTAGTAAAAGGTGGATTTAAGGTTGCGATATGTGATCAGCTTGAAGAGCCCAAGCCGGGCAAAGTTGTCGAACGGGGGGTTACACAAGTTCTTACTCCTGGAACTTTGACAGATTCTAAATTGTTAGATGCGAAATCAGCATCATATCTTTTTTCGTTTTTTCCAACAGAAGATAAATGGGGACTTTTGTTTGGCGAACTTTTAACCGCACAACTTTTTGCAACCGTTTTGCCAACAGATTCTAAAAAAATGTTGGAATCTGAATTGTCTAGATTTTTTCCAGATGAAATACTTTTGCCGCATGATAAATTGGGAAAATCTTTTCAATCTATTTTCAAAAAATTAGGTTATTTCACGTCGTTAGAGCATGTAGATATTCATGACCAGGATTGCACAAAGCAGATTAACGGGTGGATGGCAAGTCAGTTTAAAAATGAAACGGTTTCGACAATTAAAAGTCACGACTCTTTGTTGTACGCAAT
>Ga0180433_10010469_pt1 | contig 11156 bp, 10 predicted proteins | sample SS_ome_8_FD_132980 | JGI IMG/M metagenome (GOLD analysis project Ga0180433, IMG submission 132980) | Hypersaline lake sediment archaeal communities from the Salton Sea, California, USA - SS_1_D_1 metaG | ecosystem: Environmental > Aquatic > Non-marine Saline and Alkaline > Hypersaline >...
GATGCCAAATTGCCTTAGATTCGACAGACACGCCACTGCTTTGGCCTGCTTCCTGGCTCTTTGTAAGGAAGGCATCAGTACGGCCATCAGAAGGGCGATAATGGAGATCACTACCAACAACTCGATTAACGTAAACCCCCGCTGCTTGTTCATAATAGCGCCCTTTCTTGCTATACCATAACGGGGAAGAAATTCTCTACAATCCTGATTTTTCTCTGTACCTGCCATTACAATAACATTAAAACAATATAGGTCAAGTAAATTCTTTGCCTTTTTTTGTCCATAAGTTGATGCAGGAGCAGCCGAAAAAGGCGGGCCTGCCAACGTGGGAGGTTGGCCACCAGATACCGATGACTGCCAGTTTATACAACTTTGCAGATTCTTGGGCTCGAGGCGGGGACGTAGCAAGGGGCTTACAAATAACCTCGGCATTCAGGCCCCGCATAACCAAGAAACTGGGGCCAAAGGATGGTGCAAACCGTCCCGATCAGACTGGGGATCCTGTAGGGTCGAGCTTGATAAAGAAAAACGGTTGGCAAATAGGCATTTTTGAGAGGCCTGTCAGCGGTGACGACTATGGGAGTCTGGCAAGCCCTGGGAGATTGAGAGAAGCTTATGAGCGTTGGCTCCTATCCACAGATGTGTGTTACCTGGGTAGCTGCTGCTCTGTCGGCTACTGCATGTATACGCCTAACAGAAACGACAGCATGTGGACGGGAATACAGATTCAGTAAAGTACCCTTTACATCTGTGGAGGTTAAAGGGGGTTTCTGGGGGCCACGTTTTCGTACCAACCGCGACGTCACTCTATGGCATGCTTTTCGATGTTGCGAAGATACAGGCCGGATTGCCAATTTCTCCCGGGCTGGTGGATTCGAAGCAGGCACACATGAGGGACGCCGCTATGACGATTCCGATGTCTTCAAGGTCGTCGAAGGCGCAGCATACGCCCTGGCCCAGCAGCACTGCGAGAAGCTCGACAGATACCTTGATGACTTGATTGCCAAGATCGCCGCAGCCCAAGAAGATGACGGCTATCTTTTTACAGCCAGGACGCCTGGACGGCGGGACCGAGAAATTGGAGCCAGGCGGTGGTCGCACCTGCGCGCCAGCCACGAGCTTTACAACGTCGGTCATCTGTACGAGGCGGCGGCAGCACATTACCGCGCGACTGGCAAGACGTCCTTGCTCAATGGTGCAGTGAAGAATGCCAGCTTGGTCTGTCGCACCTTCGGATCCGCTGAGGGTCAGATCATCGACGTCTCTGGTCACGAGGAGATCGAGATCGGCCTGGTCAGGCTTTACAACATCACCGGAAACCCGATGTACCTCAAACAGGCCAAATTTTTCATTGATATGCGGGGCCGGGTCGATAAGCGGTCAAGACTGTACGGAAAACAGTTCCAAGACCATAGACCTGTGGTCGACCAGGATACCGCTGTTGGTCATGCCGTCCGCGGGGGTTACCTCTATGCGGGTGTCGCAGATATGGTAGCCAGCACCGAGGACAGAGATTACCTCGAGGCAATTGATCGCATTTGGCACGACGTGGTTGAAAGCAAGCTCTATCTGACTGGTAGTATTGGACAGCACGGCGCAGGCGAGGGGTATACCGGTCCGTATGAGCTCGACAACGTTAAAGCTTATTGCGAAACCTGTGCGGCAATCGCCCTCGCCTTGTGGAACCGCCGAATGTTCCTTTTGCACGGCCAGGCCAAGTACATTGATATGCTTGAGCGTACCATCTACAATGGTTTTCTTTCCGGGATAGCACTCTCGGGAGACCGATTTTTCTACAGCAACCCATTGGCCTGCAACATGAAGTTCAAATTCAACAGAGGTTCTCTAACACGAGAGGAATGGTTTGACTGTGCTTGCTGTCCAACGAACGTAGTTCGGTTCATGCCTTTGATTGCCGGGTATGTGTACGCCATCTGCGAAAATTCTGTATATGTAAACTTGTATGTGAATAGTACCGCACGCATTGAGCTTCCCGGTAACGTGGTGAAACTCACCCAGCACACCGACTATCCTTGGACTGGTGACATCAAGTTGATCCTTGAGCCACAAGAGCGAGGGCGGTTCACGCTGAACTTGCGAATCCCAGGCTGGACGATTGGCCACCCCGTACCCAGCGAGCTCTATCGCTATCTGGATGACGTCTTTATAAACTGGGGTATCACTATCAACGGCTGCCGAGTCAACGAAATCCCCACTGAGGAAGGCTACGCTACTCCGAGAGTGGGAGGCTGGTGATGTGGTGGAGCTGAGATTGCCGATGCCCGTCCGCAGGATCATCTCACACGACAATGTCAAGCCGAATCGAGGACGGGTGGCTATTGAACGTGGCCCAATTGTATACTGCGTTGAAGGAGTGGACCATGATGGCAAGGTTCTTGACATCTTCCTGCCCGACTACGCAGAGCTTCGCCCGGAGTTTCGCCCGGATTTGCTCGGAGGTGTCTCTGTGCTGGTAGGGACTGGCCGGAGAGTGGTTCGTGACGAGTCGGGCAAGTCCACGCCCAAATCCGTGGAGCTGACAATGATTCCGTATTACTCTTGGTGCCACCGTGGAGCCAATGAAATGCAGGTCTGGCTTCCAAGAACAATAGATGGGGCCGAAATGCTACCGGCAGCAAATTAGCGAACAGATAGCCGCACATTAGTGGCTGGTTTTAACGCGCCCATTGACACCACAGACGAGATTTTCGTTTCGATTCAACCGCGGATGTGCTTCGAGAATCGACTTGGGGGTCTTGTTGAGCACATTGGTCGTCTTGTCCACCCACCAGTGTTGTTCCTGCGCAGCCGGATAGATTGGTAACCGGGCAGAATCGAGATGTGGCGCGGTGGGTGGTCGATTGCCTTTGACGAACACAGAGGATTCGCCGATTACCTCAGAAAAGACGCGCGGCCGCATAGAATCAAGATGAAAAGCAGAGGTTATCAGGATAGTGCCGTCAAATCGACTCATCACCTTCGTCTGCCCTTTGCCGGAATTGTACCGAATCGCCTCTGCACTTCCTTTGGGAAGGATGGTGGGTTCCTTGTATCCCTGAGAACGTTTTCCAGACATTGTAACAGCCTATCAGCATTGTTCTTCGCTCCCAAATCCCCCATTACTTTGCGGAGATCATCTCGTGCCTCTGTGATGGTTGCTTCGTATGCCCGAATCTGCTTCTCATCCAACCTCGCTAAATAATCGAATATCTCCGTGTGCATAACCAAAGGCAGTCTTTCCCAAGGGTATGCCTCTTCTGCTCTCCGCACCACCGTAGCAAGTGTATTGAGCGAGCCAATGTCTTTGGGCTCGTACATGTCTTTTAGGACTGACTTCAAGCATTCGTCTGGGTCTGCTCCCGGATTCAGACAAAGACGAGCACGAAAGCGTGAGGTTATCTCCACACCGGGGTTTGCTATCGGGCTGGAACACCATATATAACCGCTTGCGCCCATTTTGCGTGCCAGCTTGATCCCTTTAGTCTCCTGGATTGTCTGCGGCATAAACCAGCGAAGTCTATCCCAACTCCAAGGGGGTGTTATCCAGTGACATGCAAAAAAATTCCTCATAGCAAATTCTACCTCTTGGATGGACGTATATGCAGCATTGAACTGAGGTGACCAACGGGCATCCAGGACAACATTCAACTTGGAAAGCTCTGCCAAATATGTGAGAAGATGCTCCTCTGGTTTCGTTTTCTCTGGCACAAAAACGAACAGAGTTTTGTCTGGCCAGTTCTCTCTAACGAAGCGGACCAAATCGATGTTAGCCATACGCAAATGCTGCAAATCTGTCATGCTACTACAGTAGTCACAACGGCATCGGCTACTCGTTCTGCTCAATTCAAGTGCTAACCCATCGACACCGAATTCGTCAAACATTGACTTCATTGTTCTTTGCATGAATCTTTGTGCTTGAGGTTTACAGGGACATATTCCCCTTCTTGACCTATTACCTTTGGCATCAACATGGCCCAATTCCGGATATTTCTCGAGTATGTTTCCCATTTGGTAGTTCGGTCCAAGCCCTACCAAGAATCTGATGCCGAACTTGTGAGCCGATTTGAGAATCCTGCGAATTCTTGCTGCTCTCTGGGCAGGAACGCCAGTGGTGAAGTCAAGAGGCCAGGCTTCTCCGAAAAGTCCCCACTGTACCATGTAGTTGATGTGTTCGGCCTTCATAAATGCAAAGTAGTCTTCGTAGTCCGCCACGAGTTGGTCGTCAATTTGGCATCGCGCCGTCCAACCTGAATTCGTGTCATCAGAGAATCTCTGAAAAGGTTTCGATGATATGCGCTCAACCCAGCCCAGGCATACTCGGTATTGTAACTCTTGCCCTGCAACCTGCTCATCCTTCATTTCTTCCGTAGACAATCTTGCCTGCGCGGCTTCCTCGATTTGTCTTGCGGCCCCAAGTACAATTCTTGTGGCGCTGATAATGAGAAGAAGGATGACCGAAGTTATACATGTCTTCTTCAGAGACAGTTTTTGTTGGTCCATGATAGTGTCCTCAATCCTTAACCATCAAATGTAACTGACTGTCAAAAGCAATGGCAGACGACGTATAGCAAACGCCTGTAGAAGCTGATGCAACCGCTGGCTATTTCGTGAGGCTCACTGCGCGATCTCGAAGCCAGTCCACAAAAGGATGGTCAACACTAATACCGTCGAGAGTAGCATTGAGCGCATTGACCTCCACCTCGACATTGTGGTCGCAGTTATGTAAGTCGAGCCATCTGATCTTGCGCTTTGCACCTACATCTACATAAGCACCACCATCAGACAATATGTCGCGGTACCCTTGAGCGCGGATGTAGTGGCTGTACGCCTTAGCTATGTTTTCACACTTTCTTCTAAGAATCTTAGTTACGTAGCTCTGTGAGTACGCGTCAATTGATAGCCCAGGGTTCCAGGTAAATTCCTCAAAGTGTTGAAAAACCCGATCCTGAGGTTTGAACGCTATAGCCCTTATTTGCATACCCTGTATGCCGAACTCCTGCATCGCCAGGCACATATACTTCGTGCCAAACTCCGGATTGTCGCCATACTTGTGATAGAGATACCAGTCACCTCTTGGTTTCTTACGCCCCAGCGCAAAAGGCAGCCATTCTACGCCCCAGTCGATGATAATCGTATTTTGGCAGCTTCCTTTTCTGGCAATTATATCTCTCGCTCCCGGAACCCTGAATATCCAAGATTTCATTGCGTGACTCTTTGAGCGTGCTGTAGAAACCATCGAGTCGTAATAGTCCACCATCCTCTCAAAAAAACGCTCGGATTTGCAGAAAGAACATCCGCACCACCTCTTACTGCTTTCGCCAAACTGAGCCCCCACTGCCGCCACGTCTGGATACCGATCCAATACTTCATTCCAGTAGGTATCCCATAGCTTTTTCACCTCAGGCTTCTTGATGCAGACGGTTCTATCGGCGATATCGTAACCACCGACCCCGCCGCCTACGCCCCCCAGGTTAATTCCATATAGCTCGCGATACTTCTTAATTACGAAGTCCCAGTTGTCTGGAAGGTTGTGCATCAAGAAAACCGTGACACCACGCTTGCGGCCATACGTGATGATACCCTTGATGTACTCATACTTCACGTTCGGATGCTCACGATTGACCAATTCTGGAAAAACCTTTGAGTCATAGCATAGTCCCTCTCTGAAACGGCTGGTATCCATAAGCAGCACGTTATTTATCTTGTGACTGGCCAACCAATCGACGAACTCTTTGTACTCGTCCCCCTCCTCATAGCCAAAATCCTTCACATATTCGTCTGTAGCCAGCCCACCCGGTCCGACCGACGTGAACAAGCTGCGGTACTTAAATGCGGGGATGTTGATGATAGGCATAAGATTGGTTCCGAGGCCATCGACAACGACTTGATCGGCCTGTGTGTGGAGGCGGTCTTGCAGGGTATGTACCGCGTAGAGAACGGCCAAGTTCGTATGGCCGGTTAGAAGCAGGTATTCTCGGTGCTGCTTCTCTATCTTGTGGATAATGAAGCCTTGCGGGCCTAAATTTGATGGAAGCGCGCCCTTGCCATGGCCGGTTTTAGTTTGTCTTTTGTAGCTGCTGTCCTGCGTCAAAAGATTTTTCATCAAAGGTATATATCGAATGCAAGAAATACCCATCTGAAGTCGCAATGCAGCAAGCAAGGCTCGTGAGCCGCCCTTATTCACGAGCCGCTGCCAGCATAGTAATCTTTAAACCGTCTCATCCACTCAGGCCAAATCGGCGGCGGACTATCGTTAGGGTTCCAGTCCCGGTGCCACTTCAGTTCCCACAACTCTTTAAGTCCAATTGACCTGACGGACCAATCCATGAACACGCCGTTTATGGTTCCCTCGTGTCGATTAATGCAGAAGACCGACATACCATTGTTGCCGTCTTTCGGTGCCCCATCGTATGGCGGAGGAGCATCAAAATGCTTTGGCCATAGCCGAAAGTGTAAAGAATCAAGAAAAACTGGTATTTCGTCTGCCCCTCTCACGTCTGCGGTCTTCCAATGGCTGTCACGCGGCCGCTTTGATACGTACGACCACATTGGAGAAGGATTACAGACCCAGGCATTTGCCCCGTAGCTACCGTAGAAACCCTCTGTGAACCAGCCTGTGCCGTCCATCGGGCCCCACGTGGAAAATGTGCCAGCATTCTTATCCGGATTCATAGCCGACGGGCACAGGCTAAGCGCAGGGTCCTTGTAATATGCGCGGAGGCACTCGATCCAGTGTGAGCGACGCTTTACCTCATCCGAGACAGCTCCCCATCCGGGGTGCAAGGAACCATTGTTGTCACCTGTGTAGGCCGAGAAAGCCACCCCCCACTGATGGAGTTTCATCCAGCAGCCGACCGCTCTTGCCTGCTTCCTCGCCCTACCCAGCGCAGGCATCATTATCGACATGAGCAAGGCGACGATAGAAATCACCGCCAACAGCTCGATGAGCGTAAAAGCGTGTAAAGGCCTGCGAGTTCGGGTATATTTTGGCTTGGATCGCATTCTATATTGGCTTTTGTTAAGGAGAACCCTCAGCCCGGCCAAGCATTGTATCAAATCCATGCTCAACACCGCAAGTTTTAGAGGCCCCAAGTTCGATGGGACCTCCGGCCAAGAGTGGCTGCTCACACACGGCCACCTGCTCAAAGACGTCCAGAGGGACGCCTTCGCCAACTTCCTGGATATCATTATGCTTATCGAAAGACAGCGAGAGTGCCTCAAAAGAACGATCATCTTTGCGAATCGAAGTGAAGACTTCTCTGCCAGGATAACGATGCTTAAAAGTGTGCTCGGCATCGATGAAATCCGGACCTGCATCGTCGCAGCCGAGGTCGGACCTTTTGAGTGATCCCCCAACGCCCTGGAATTCTGGGCCGGCATGACTCCCGACAATCTCATACAAGCCAACTCCATCATTAACAATAAGTTAACTGACAAAGGGCGTATCAAAAACCACCGGCAATTCGCTCTTCCTGTACGCTAAGTTGGGCTAAACCGCTTCGGTATGCTTCGCAGAGCAGTTCAAGTTCATACCGGGCGCGGATACATAGGGCTATAGAGCAGACCCTGTGGTCTTCGGAGCAGCTCGCCATCTGAGACGAAGGGCTTGCCTCTTTCTTCGAGGTGCCGGACGAGTTGGTTTCTCCAGTCTTTCAGGGTTTTCTGACGCGCGTGCTCCTCGGCGAGGTTGTGGGTTTCGCCCGGATCACTGGCGAGATCGAAGAGTTGCTCTCGGCCGGTGCAGGCGTTGTAGATGTACTTGATTTTTCCGTCGGTCAGAGCATTCCAATGGTTTTCCCGGTGGTAGCATACGTTATGTTCCATATCGACATAGGGTCGCCATCTGGTCGATTCGTGTCTGACAAGATTCAGCAGGCTCATACCATCAAGATGATCTGGTATATCCGCCCCTGCGACATCGAGGAATGTTGGCAGGACGTCTCGCAGTTCTACGGGGTGGGCGAGGGTTGTACCGCGACGGTTGTCGTACCCCATAGATTTTGGCCAGCGTAGAATCATGGGTACTTTGGTGGAGCCCTCATAGGGATAACTTTTGCGCCAGTGGTGGTGGTCCCCGAGCATATCTCCGTGGTCGGCCAGGAATATGATGAGGGTGTTGTCGTACATATGTCTTTTTTTGAGTGCCCGCAGTATGAGTCCGATTTGCTCATCCACGAACGTCACCGAGCCATAATATCCTCTTCTGGAGTGTCTGGTGTGTTTGAGACCAAGGTCTCCGTGCCACAGGTTGTAACGCATAGGCTGTTCGACTTCGCTGAATCTTGCCGCCCATTTTCCGATGTGGGGGTCAGGCATATCGTCTTCGGCATACATGTCCATAAATCGTTTCGGCGGGTCGTAGGGGCTGTGTGGCCTTACGAAAGAGACCTTCAGGAGGAAGGGAGCGGGTTTATGGTACCTTTCTATGAACTCGACGGCCTCCTGTCCTGTCCACCACGTCGGATGTAATTCTTCAGGCAGTGCGTAGACTCTGGCACGACAGTCGTTCCATCCGAGTCTTGTTGCGAAGGGGTCAAGGTCAGGTGCCTGCTTTTTGAACCAGCGCTCATAATCGCTGGCAAACGTCTTTGATCTGCCGGGGCTGGTCTCGTCAAGCAGCGTCCCATGAAATCCATGGAGGCTTCTTCTCGGAGCCCAGTGCATTTTACCGATACCAAAGGTCCAGTAACCTGCATCTCGGAGAGCCTGTGGCAGCTCTACACGGTATTGGTCGGCTACTTCTCCGAAGCCGAGCATACCATGATGCCAGGGTGATAGGCCGGTGAGCAAAGCGCTGCGTGCGGGCGTGCATGTTGGGGTGGAGCTGTGCGCACAGGAGAATAGGGTACCTTCTCTGGCAAGGGCGTCGAGGTTTGGCGTCTTGATGACGGAATTTCCTGCGCAGGCGATACAATCACCTCTCATCTGATCGGTCATAAGATAAAGTATATTTGGCCCGTTTTCCGGCTGTGCTGCGAGGGGGTCGTGCGAGGCGAATGTGGAAACGCAGGTGAGGGCCGCAGCGCCTTTTAGAAAACGGCGTCGAGAGATGTAGTCTTGACGATGAAAGCTCATATCAATCCTTTCGACAAAAGTAACGGCATAAAGGATGTTCGGTGCAGGGACCAAGCGGACCATGTACCAGTTAATTGAACTAATAGCCGTAGACTTCTCTGAGTTGTTCAGAGCTCGCTAAGCCTCCGTAGTTTTCTCCCATTGGGCCGATGCAGCCTCCCCCCTCCGGTCGGATAACTTCTATCTGAGTGCAGGAGCCGTCACTGTTAACGATGTTGACGAGATGCGTTCGCATTTCGTGGGCGATAGCGGGGATTTCCGCCTGGCTTCTGAGCCAATCAACAAAGTCGTTCTCTATGCTGATTCTCTTGAGGGTTTCTTTGAGGGCCACGAGTTCTTCCTTGAATTTTTTGTCGTAGGTAAGATCCCAATCCTGCTGTCTCCTGCGGCGGTTGTCTGCTCTGAAGATCTCATAATAGCCGCGTGCGCGCATATAATGGACATAGGCCTTTGTTACGTTCTTGTTCTTTCTTCTGAGGGTCTTAATAGTATAAAGGTGTGCGTAGTCCTCTATCGAGAGTTTTGGATTCCAGGTGAACTCTTCGTAACACTGGTACATTCTGTCCTTTTCTTTGAACTGCACGGCTCTGATTTGCATACCTTTGAGGTGCTGTTTTTGCAGGGCCATAGAGACTTGCTTGATGCCGAACTCGGGGTTGTTGCCGTGATGGTGGTAGAGATACCAGTCACCCTCGGTTTCGTGCCCGAGCATAAATGGTCTGAACTTCAATCTCCAGTCGATATCCACCAGGTCGGGGTAGTCTCTTTTGTTCTCGATAATTTGTTTTGCGCCCGGGACTCTCCAGATCCAGTATTTGACGGGCGGGTTTTTGGACTGTGCGACGTCTACCATAGCGTCGAAGAACGCTAACTGCCTTTCGAAATACTTGTCGCAGCCACAAACGTCACACTGGCATCTTGCGTTCAGGTGTTCTCCAAACTGGCATCCGATTGCTTCCACGTCGGGATAGTGGGTAAGGGTTTCATCCCAGTACGCCTTCCAGAGTTCGAGCACTTCCGGCTTATTAAGGCAGAAGGTGCCAGGCTTGGGGCTTCCATCCTTATTGATACCAGCTAACTCAGGGCGGGCTTTGACAATGAAGTCGCATCTATCGGGCATGTTATGGGCGAAGAAGACGGTGAGGCCGCGTTTGCGGCCGTACTTGATAATCCCGCCCAGGTAATCCTTCTCGACGTTTGGGTGATCGCGATTCACCAATTCCGGAAATCTCTTGGAATCATAACAAATACCCCAGGTAAATCCGGTGTCATGCAACAGGATGTTGTTAATCTTATGGCTGGCCAGCCAGTCCACAAAGCCTTGATAGTCGTAGCCAAACTCTCTCATATACTGGCCTGAACCCAGAAAATCCGGCCCGCCCACCGCCGTCTGGAGACTGCGGTTAGTAAAGGCCGGCGTATTCACAATGGGCATGAGCCGGGTGCCAAATCCGTCGACGATCACTTCGCCCGCCTCCAGGTGAAGGCGGTCCTGCAGGGTGTTGACGGCGTAGAGAACACCCAAGGGGGTATGACCGGTAAGAATCAAGTACTGCCTATCGCCTTGTTGTGTCCTATGGATGATAAAGCCCTGCTCGCCCAACTCCGCCGGCAGCAGCGCGTTGGACTGAGCGTTGCCGACCTCATCCTGATAGGCCGCGTCTTCCGCCAGGAGCTTCTTCACCAAAGGTATGCCCTCCGGGGTCCCAATAAGCACCTGTCTGCTGCTGTGAACCTTGTCCTTGCTGTCGGCAACAGGTACCTCAACTGCGCTAATGCTCGCTACGGTCTTGGCGATGATGTCCGCGAAGTGAACATCATCTTGGAGGTCTGTCTTAGACCCAATGACCAGGGTAGCAGTCGGTTTGCTATCTTGGACGAAAACGAAGGACGTGCCGATCACCTCTCCAAACGCACAAGCCCCTGAGTAAGCGATTGAAGCGAGGACCATTCCAATGATAGCGCCAAATCGATACATCGCATAGCTCCAATAAGGTCCCAAAAGTCTGTTGAATGTACTATGTAGCTGAAGAAAAGAGTATATCACCGCTATGGGTGGTCTTATTAGCTCCGAAAAAGTA
>Ga0180433_10010470_pt1 | contig 11156 bp, 13 predicted proteins | sample SS_ome_8_FD_132980 | JGI IMG/M metagenome (GOLD analysis project Ga0180433, IMG submission 132980) | Hypersaline lake sediment archaeal communities from the Salton Sea, California, USA - SS_1_D_1 metaG | ecosystem: Environmental > Aquatic > Non-marine Saline and Alkaline > Hypersaline >...
ATACCGTAGCGTAACATAGGTATACGTTCGACTCCCAACCCGAAAGCAAAACCGCTGTAAAGTTTTGGGTCGATATCCACTCGGGACAGTACATCCGGATGGACCATTCCTGCCCCTAATATTTCAAGCCAGCCACTGTAACTACACAGACGGCAGCCAGTACCATTGCATACTGAACATCCGATGGCTACCTCCACTCCAGGCTCCACAAAAGGAAAGTAATCGCAACGAAAGCGCACCTTTCTTTCTTCCCCAAACAGGCAATGGCAAAAGTCAAACAAAGTGCCTTTTAAATCGCTCATCGTGATGCCCTTATCCACGGCTAGCCCCTCAACCTGATAAAACATAGATTCGTGAGTAGCATCAGTTGCTTCATACCTATAAACTCGTCCGGGCACTATGGCTCTTATTGGCGGACGTTCGCTCTCCATCAATCTAATCTGCATTGGAGAAGTGTGCGTGCGCAGAAGTCTAGCCTTTCCTCCCTGACCCTCGTCTATCCATAAAGTAGCAAACATGTCTCGCGCCGGATGATGTTGAGGAATATTTAGGGCTTCAAAGTTGTAGTAATCCCATTCCACGTCGGGTCCCTCAATCACCTGGAAGCCCATATTTTTAAAAATATCGCAAATTTCATTAAGTATCTGAGTGGTGGGATGAAGTCGTCCTGTTGGGATAGGTCGACCAGGCAAGGTAACATCTACTTTTTGGCGATCCAAAGGAGACGTAAAAAGGACTTCCTGTATTAACTGTTCCTTTTCTTCCAGGCTTAACTCTAAAGCTTTCTTGATTTCATTAGCTTGAGCACCCTTCCTTCGTCGTTCTTCCAAGGGTAGGGTAGCCAATGAACGAAGAATTTTAGTTAAATTGCTTTTCTTACCCAGGTGGCGGACACGCCATAGCTCCAACTCTCGAGGATTATTAATTTCATTTAGTTCATCGAGAGCTTGTGTATGAAGGTCTTTGAGTTGTTCCAGCATTGATTATCAAGCAGAGTTACTCCCTGTCAAAATTCCTGGAATTTTCAGGCATAATATCATTACAAGGGGGGTTATTTACTCTCAGTTATCGAAGCTACTAATGTAGTAAAACCGTCAGGATCCTTAACTGCCATTTCAGCTAACATCTTGCGGTCTATTTCTACATTTGATTTTTTTAATCCGGCTATAAACTGACTATAAGTAAGTCCTTTAGCACGTGTAGCAGCATTAATGCGAGTAATCCATAGCTTTCTGAAGTCCCCCTTCCGCTCACGGCGATGACGATAGGAATAAGCCAGGGCATGAAGCATAGACTCATGAGCTGTCCGATAAAGTTTGTGTCTAGCTGCTCGATGCCCCTTAGTCAGCTCAAGTACTTTTTTATGTCGTCTGTGGGTTACTTTTCCACTCCTGGCTCGTGGCAAGTCCTTCCTCCTTTGACCTTTTAAGCATTATTTCTTTCTCATTCGAAACACAAATTATACTACTTCTCTCCGCTTCTGCTATTTGTAGGGTAAAAGCCTTCTTAACCTTTTTATATCCGCCGAGGAAACCGGTATCGTTTCATCGTAGAGGCGCTTAGTCCTCTGAGCCTTTTTTCGCCTGAAATGGCTCTTACCGCATTTAGTGCGCATCAGTTTACCGCCGCCTGTTACATGAAAACGACTCTCTGCTCCTTTATGAGTTTTCAGTTTTGGCATCCGTTTCTGTCTCCTTATATTTCTTCTGAGCAACTGGGGATAAGACCAAGGCTATAGTTCTCTCATCATTAACCGAGCTACTTACCACTGCTAGTTCCTTCGAGGCTTCAGCCACTTTACGCAGCACGTTCCAACCTAGCTCAGGATAAATAACTTCGCGTCCTCTAAACCTTAGAAACAATCGTACTTTGTTACCCTCCTCCAATAATTTCTTCGTGGTCTTTATTTTTGCCTGTAAATCATGCTCTTCTATCTTGGGTCTTAAACGAACTTCCTTTAGTAAGCCAACTCTTTGCCCTCTCTTCGCCTTGCGTTCTTTTTTGGTTTGCTCATACTTATATTTGCCATAATCCAGAAGTCGGCATACTGGCGGACTCATCGTTGATGCCACTTGCACCAAATCAAGGCCACGCTCATAAGCGATTTGTAACGCTTTCTGCAGAGGTACTACGCCCAACTGTTCCCCATCTTCCCCTATGAGACGAACGTCCCTGGCTCTGATTCTTCTATTAGTTAATAATTCCTTAACTATGCTAGTTCTACCCCCTAGAACAGTATTTAAGACTTGGCCCCTACAGCTGTTCTTATTCTACTTTTTACTTCAATCAGACTTTCTAAGCCCAGGTCCTCGCCACTCCTTAAGCGAAGTGATGCACTGGACGAAGCCATTTCTTTATCGCCAATTATAAGCATATATGGGACCTTATCCAATTGAGCTTCCCTTATTTTCAAATTCATCCTCTCAGAGCGGTCATCAACCCGAACTCGTATGCCCTCATTCCTAAAATCGTCCTCTATCCTACGTGCATATTCAACATGTCGATCCGCTATTGGAATTATCACTGTTTGAATTGGTGATAACCACACCGGGAAAGCGCCACCATAGTGTTCAGTAAGGCAAGCTAAAAAACGCTCCATACTACCTAAAACTGTCCGATGTACCATCACCGCACTATATTCCAAGCCATCTTCACCAATATAACAGACATTGAAGCGTTGTGGCAAATTGAAATCGACTTGGATGGTAGGACCTTGCCAAACGTGGCCTAAAGCATCCCTAAGTTTAATATCGATCTTAGGTCCATAGAAAACTCCTTCTCCAGGGTCCACTTCGTAACGCAAGTCAAGTTTCTCTAGGACGTGTTTCAATGCTTCTGTGGCTTCTTCCCACATTGAAAGCGTACCAGCATATTTGTCAGGACGCGTTGACAGGAACACCTCATATTCATCGAATCCAAAGCTAGACATCATGAATTGCACAAGGTTCAGAACCTCCAATACTTCTCGTTCAACTTGATCAGGACGACAAAAGATGTGAGCATCGTCTTGAGTAAGTCCTCTAACCCTGGCTAGTCCATATAATACACCGGTTCGCTCATACCTATATACCGTGCCTAGTTCAGCATATCTCAAGGGCAGATTACGATAACTGCGCATTCGGCTCTTATATATCAAAATGTGTGCCAAGCAATTCATGGGCTTGAGCATATATTGCTGCCCCTCGATTTCCATTGGAGAGAACAGATAGTCCTGATAGAATTCCCAATGACCGCTGGTTTTCCACAAATCCAGTTTGGCAATGTGGGGAGTGTAAACGATGTCGTAGCCTCGTTTGATGTGTTCTATTCTCCAAAAGTCCTCGATGATTTGTCGAATCAAAGCACCTTTGGGGTGCCAGCAGATTAAGCCGGGACCAATTTCTTCGTGAGTACTGTAGAGGTCTAGTTCTTTGCCCAGCTTCCTATGGTCACGTTTAATGATTTCAGCTTGCCATGCTAGATAATCGTCAAGCTCATTTTGGCTTTCAAAAGCCACGCCGTAAATTCTTTGCAGCATGGGTCGTTTCTCATCCCCGCGCCAGTATGCTCCAGCTATATGTGTAAGTTTAAATGCTTTTACCTCACCCGTGGAGGCTAGATGGGGACCACGACATAAATCAGTGAAAGAACCTTGTTTATAGATAGTTACAGCAGCGTCGGGGATCTCGTTAATAAGCTCCAATTTATATGGTTGCGTTGCAAAGAGTCCATGCGCTTCATCCTTACTCATTTCCTCCGTATTAAATGGTATATCCTGACTAATAATCTCCCTCATCTTGCTCTCAATTATGGGCAGGTCCTCCGGTGTTAACGGACGTGACAACTCAAAGTCATAGTAGAAACCATTCTCAATGGTCGGGCCGATACCAAATTTAACCCCAGGAAAAAGATATTGTACTGCCTCAGCCATAATGTGGGATGCCGAGTGGCGCATCCGTTCTAATTGCTCATCCCTTGTTTCTGGTTTCATCTCGAATTTTCCATTATAAATCTAAAAAACAAATATTATAAATCAAAAATGGGCAGTACTGGACTTGAACCAGTGACCTCTGCGATGTCAACGCAGCGCTCTAACCACTGAGCTAACCGCCCATACGATAATTGTAGCAAACATAGCTAAACAGAACAAACCTTTGGCTATTTGACAGAAATGGGAGCTTAATTATCATCAATGGGCTTAGAAATTAAAAATCGATAAAAATAAAATGCCTATCGTGACTATTCTTTACCCCGCATCCTTACTCCGCTGGTGATATGAACCTGTACCGTTTGACCGCAATTAGGGCAGGTTATTTCCATAACAAGAGGTCTTCCCATCACTCTTTCTATAAGCGATGTCACTATAGAATCCATATTATCCAGCCTATCATCCAGCATATCGAGGCGTTTAATCAACTGCCCTATATCTCGGTCTTGTTTAACCTGCTTGTTTGAATCAGCTCTATCTTGTGAAACCAATTTATAGACTCTTCTCTACAACGCCTAACGATTCTAGCTCAGCTTTATCCTCTTTCATTAACTTATCTATCTGTTCAGCGACGGTGCGCTCCAAATACTTGCGGAAAGCTTCTCGCGCTGCCGGTGATGACCTCACCGCCTCCTTCACTCTCCGCCATTCATCCTCGATAACCTTATTCATCTGCTCCACACTTATGGGCTCTTTCCCCTGCCACAAATCTTCAATCCTATCTAAAACCCTGCTTGTCATAGCTCTCTTAATTCGGTCAAAAGAAAGTAACTCTTCAGTACTATATGGTTGCCCTGCTTTTCTTTCACTCATGGTATGTACTACCTCCGATTAGATTTTTATTTAGTTTATTATCATAAGTATAGCATCGGAACTTGTCAAGATATTCCGGACATCAATATTGATTTCCAATTGGCGAAGTTGTATTATATTTATTTAAAAGGAGGTATTTGGAGATGGGCGAAGTGGAAATTGGTAACGTAACAGATTTTTTCGCTAAGCCTGTGGTAGCTGGTATAGAGTTAAGTGGCGTATTGAAAGTAGGTGATAAAATCCATATCAAGGGTAGCACCACAGACATGGAACTGGCTGTAGAATCTATGCAGATTGAGCGCGTTAACATCCCCGAAGGCAAACCAGGCGACCTTATTGGTATAAAAGTTCCCGATAGAGTAAGACGCGGTGACAAAGTTTATAAAGTCACTGAATAGCCTTAAGCAGATTTGCCATTTCAATAGCGCCTACAGCAGCAACAGAACCTTTATTACCTTCCTTAGCACCCGCCCTCTGAATAGCCTGCTCCAAAGTATCTGCCGTAATTATGCCTTGTATTACTGGTAAGCCAGTATCCAGGCTCACTCTACCAATTCCTCTGTTTACCTCGGCAGCAACATACTCAGAATGTGGTGTACCACCACGGATTACCGCACCAAGACATATTATGGCATCATACTTATTGCTTTCTGCCATTTTTTTGCTTATGAGCGGGATCTCCAGACATCCCGGGGTCCAGACAACATCCATATCACCCTCAGTAACGCCGTGGCGTAATAAAGCGTCCCTTGCTCCTTCAAGTAATTTCCTGGTTATTAACTCATTAAAACGAGAAACAACCACTGCAAACTTAAGGCCTTTCCCTATTAAAATACCTTCATAATGCTTAGTCATTACTTACCCTCCTGTATACCTAGAATATGTCCTAATTTCTTTTGCTTGGTTTCCAAATAATGGATGTTATAAGGGGTAGACGGAGTTATCAGGGGAACGGTCTCAACTATTTTAATTCCATAGCTCTCCAATCCAATTACCTTCTTAGGATTATTGGTAAGCAACTTAATATTATGTAAACCTAAGTCGGCTAAAATCTGAGCACCTACCCCATAATCTCTCAAATCAGGAGCAAAACCTAAAGCTATGTTAGCCTCCACAGTGTCCATCCCTTGATCTTGAAGAGCATAGGCGCAAAGCTTGTTATGAAATCCGATTCCCCTCCCCTCCTGCCTCATATATAGGAAAACACCTCGTTTATCTTTGGCTATACTTTGTAAAGCCATTTCAATTTGCGCCCCGCAATCGCATCTATAACTACCAAAAACATCACCGGTCAGGCATTCGCTGTGAACACGTACCAGCACTGGCTTATCATTTGATATATCACCTTTAACTAAGGCAACATGTTCAGCGGCATCAACAACGCTTTTATAAGCCACAGCCATAAATTCGCCATATTTGGTGGGTAGTTTAGCCTCAGTTACTTTTTGTACAAGTTTTTCATGACGGAGACGGTAGGCAATCAAATCAGTTATCGTAACAATTTTTAGATCAAACTTGGAAGCCATAGCCTCCAGTTGAGGTAAACGTGCCATTGTGCCATCTTCATCCATAATCTCACATATGACGCCTGCAGGATAAAATCCAGCCAATCTGGCCAGATCAACGATAGCTTCGGTGTGGCCTGCTCGTACTAATACTCCGCCTTCTCTGGCCCGAATAGGGAATACATGCCCCGGCCGAGCCAAGTCTTCTGCCTTGGTATTATGATTAAGCACCGTTTTTATAGTCTGAGCCCGATCAAAAGCAGAGATTCCGGTAGTAACTTGACCTTTCGCCTCGATAGAAACTGTGAATGCAGTGGAGTACTGTGAGGTATTATTAGTAACCATAAGGGGTATCCCTAAATCGTCAAGCCTTTGACCGATAATAGGAAGGCAAATCAATCCCCGACCATTCTTAGCCATGAAATTTATCGCCTCGGGAGTAACATACTCGGCAGCTATGGCCAGATCCCCTTCATTTTCACGTGACTCGTCATCAACGATAATGATGAACTTGCCCGCCTTTATGTCTTCAATTGCTTCAGAAATGCTAGCCGGCATCTGTTCCCCCTATGAATCCATATTCTCTAAGGAAATCGAAGCTTAAACTTTGTCTTCTTTGCTCCTGAAGATTTTCCACATATTTGGCCAAAATATCTACCTCTAAATTAACTATATCTCCCCGTCCTTTTTTTTCTAACGTGGTATTTTCCATAGTATAAGACACCAGAGAGACAGCAAAAGAAGAATCATCAAGGCTTACGATAGTGAGACTAACACCGTCAACGGCGATAAAGCCTTTATTGACCATATAAGGCATTAGTTTGGCAGGTGCCCGAATCCTCACAATATTCGCCGCTTCCTCACTAGTCACATCTATTACTTCTCCAGTATCATCTATATGCCCCAACACTAGGTGACCACCCAGGCGTCCTCCCAATACCAATGCCCTTTCCATATTTACTAGATCGCCATAATGAAGATTACCAAGGTTAGTGCAACGTAACGTCTCGGGCATAACGTTAACACTGAAGCCACGATTTTCCAAGGAAACGACAGTTAAGCAAACACCATTAACAGCTACGCTATCACCCTCTCTTGTTTCTTCAAACACTCTGCTGGCTTCAAAGGACAAGGAGTCTCTACTCGCTTCCTTAACTATACCAACTTCCTCAATAATGCCCGTGAACATAATATAGACGTAGAAATTCACACTTCTTGTGGTAATCGTTTGTCGATGTATCCACTAACCAATACATCATCGCCGAAACTCTTGATATCGACTCGACTAAGTCGTAAAGCTTTAGCCATATCGTCAACACCATTTCCTCCCACACTTGCAGCCTTACAGCCACCAATAATAATAGGTGAGATAAAAGCCAATACCTTGTCCACTAAGCAGAGGTCAAAAAGTGAACCGAGAAGCTCGCCACCCCCCTCAACAAGCACGGTAACAATCTCCCTTTTCCCCAACAGCTTGAATAACTCTAGAACATCCACCCAGCCTCCTCTGGTTGGCAATTCCAGTACTTTAACCCCCGCCTCTACAAATTTCTCCTTCTTTGCGGAGTCAAAAGGTGCTGCTACAGCAAGCAAAACCTCACCTGGTGGTTCAAAAATATGAGCGTTCAACGGAACTCTCCCCTTACTATCAACAATTAAACGTATGGGCTGTATCTTTCTCATACCACCCCTACCACCACAACATTTAGCAGTAAGGTGAGGATTATCGGCAACAACGGTGTTCACTCCTACCATTATGGCATCGAATGTATATCGCAGTGCATGTGCATACCTTCTTGCCTCTTCCTTGGTTATCCATTTAGAATCGCCAGATTTGGTAGCAATCTTACCATCCAGGCTTATGGCGAATTTGGCTACGATAAATGGCAAACCTGTAGTGATGTGCTTAATATAAGCCTCGTTTATTTCGTAAGCTTCTTGTTGGCATATACCTATATGGGTTTTAATACCTTCCGCATTTAGCCTGCCTACACCTTGCCCTGAAACCAGTGGGTTGGGATCCAGTAAGGCCATGTAGACCTCTGAAATGCCGGCATTAATTATAGCTTGGGTACAAGGTGGAGTACGCCCATAATGGGAGCAGGGCTCCAGTGTAATATAGAGGGTAGCACCCCGTGCCTTATCACCAGCCTGACGAAGTGCTATAACCTCAGCATGCTCCGAGCCGGCAGGCTGAGTGTACCCCATGCCGACAACAAGTCCGTCTTTAACAACTACTGCACCTACTGCCGGGTTAGGACTGGTATATCCCATAGCTAACCGCGCTAGAGATAGAGCATATTCCATATAATTCTGACGGGGCATTACTATCTGCCTTTTCTGGATATATTGCTTATAACTGGATAACAGATCGTGAGCTGTAGGTTAGCTTTGTTTTTAGTATTTTCTTCTCGAATCGCTAGAACCATATAATCTTCCCAGTAAAAAGTCAAATTCGGTAAATACGTTTACCCATCGCCATCTTAATCATACAAGGTAATCGCTAATTTGCCAAATTGAGAAATGCACGAGGAAGCTATCTCCTTTGTGTCTTCAGTATTGATTGTAACAACAGTTCGATTGAAGTGCAAAAAAAGCACGTATAAATGGAGATGCCACTATTATTTTTGTATAATGGACTGAGAGGAATGAAAAAGACTTTTGAAGTAATTGACCATACTGCTGATGTAGGCATCATTGCCTATGGGGCAGATATCGAGGAGCTTTTTTCCAATGCTGGTCTAGCTTTATTCAGTTTGATTACTGAACTTGAAAGTATTGAAAATAAATTTCACCTTGATTTGGAAGTGAGCAGCGAGGATATAGATAGTCTACTCATTGAATGGCTGAATGAACTCATTTACGTTTTCGATGTCAAACATATTTTGTTTAACCGCTTTGATATTAAAAATTTGACACATAAGGGACTTCAAGCTACGTGCTATGGGGAAGGGTTTAATGAAATGAAACATACAATAAAGGCTGATGTAAAAGCAGCTACGTATCATATGTTAAAGGTAGATAAAAGTGATGACGTTTTCAGGGCACAGGTAATTCTAGATATTTAGGAGTTACTGAAATGGCACAGTGGCAAGGGCAGCTTATTAAGATAGACGATTACCGCTGGAAGATTCCCGAAAGTTATAAAACTGGCATGAGGGTTCCTGGTCTAATCTATACTAACAAAGAAATGCTGGAATCCATGCGTGAGGAACAAACACCAGAACAGGTTGCCAATGTTGCATTTCTCCCCGGCATAGTAGGACACTCGCTTGCTATGCCGGATATCCACTGGGGTTACGGTTTCCCTATAGGTGGAGTGGCGGCAATGGATGTTGAGGACGGTGTAATTTCCCCGGGAGGGGTAGGCTACGATATCAATTGCGGTGTAAGATTACTACGTACTAGTCTTTGCGAAGCTGAAGTGCGACCAAGGATCAATGAACTCATTAATGCATTATACCGCAATGTGCCTTCAGGCCTTGGCTCTGAAGGGAAAATTAAGGTAAGCCAAAATGAAATGAACCAGTTAATGGTGGAGGGAGCTCGTTGGGCTGTTAAGCGTGGTTTGGGTTCCGAGGAAGATTTGAAGGTTACTGAAGAATATGGATGTCTCAGTGGCGCCGATCCCAATAAGATAAGCGATAAGGCAGCAAAGCGAGGCATGCCGCAGGCAGGCACATTAGGTTCAGGAAACCATTTTCTCGAGATTCAAGTAGTGAAGGAGATATTTGATTCTCGCATAGCTAGCATTATGGGCGTCTATGAAGCAGGTCAGATACTAGTTTTGATTCACACTGGTTCTCGTGGTTTTGGGCACCAAGTATGTACTGACCATCTGCGGGTTATGGAGGGGGCAGTATCTAAGTACGGAATAAGGCTCCCTGATCGGCAGCTCGCCTGCGCTCCCATAAAATCGTCGGAAGGCCAAGATTATTTAGCTGCTATGGCATGCGCTGCTAACTATGCTTGGGTTAATCGGCAGTGTATTGCCCATTGGACTAGAGAAAGCTTTTCCAAAGTTTTTGGTAAAAGTATTAATGCACTTGGAATGAAGCAAATTTATGATGTTGCTCATAATATAGCCAAAATAGAGGAACATATTGTAGATGATCGCAAGCTTAAGGTTTGTGTTCACCGCAAAGGGGCTACTAGAGCTTTTCCAGCAGGCCATAAGGATACTCCTACATGCTACAAAGAGATAGGACAACCGGTGCTCGTGCCCGGCGATATGGGACGTTGCTCTTTTATTGCTGTGGGTACACAAAAGGCTATGACTGAGACGTTCGGCTCTACTTGTCATGGTGCTGGAAGGATGTTAAGTCGTAGCGCTGCCAAGCGGAGTGTGAAGGGTCATGATGTACTTCAAGAGTTAGCTAGCAGAGGCATTACTATCAAGGCAGGCAGCCTTTCTTCGCTAGCTGAGGAGGCATCTCAAGCTTACAAAGATGTTACTGAAGTAATAGATGTGGTTCACCATGCCGGAATTTCTAGAAAAGTGGCTAGGGCTATACCTGTGGGTGTAATCAAGGGTTAAATGTTATTAGTAGTTCAGAAGGTAACGAAGAATCTAGTATGAAACAAACTACTATTAAGCTTCCAGCCCCCCGGTTGCAGGGCCATGTTTCATTAGAAGAAACGATACTAAGGCGCAGAGCAGTACGTAGATACAGTAAAAAACCATTACTCTTATCTCAGTTAGGTCAAATACTCTGGTCAGCCCAGGGTATAACTGGCACCAGACAGTTCAGGGCAGCGCCTAGTGCCGGAGCTACATATCCCTTTAGAGATTTATGTGGTAATCGGTAAACAATGTATCGTTGACGGCGAGACAAAACAAGATCTTCAAGAACTACAGGCTGGCATTTATC
>Ga0180433_10010471_pt1 | contig 11155 bp, 7 predicted proteins | sample SS_ome_8_FD_132980 | JGI IMG/M metagenome (GOLD analysis project Ga0180433, IMG submission 132980) | Hypersaline lake sediment archaeal communities from the Salton Sea, California, USA - SS_1_D_1 metaG | ecosystem: Environmental > Aquatic > Non-marine Saline and Alkaline > Hypersaline > Sediment...
CAGGCGGCTGCGGTCCATCTCCCACACGGTCTTGAGCATGCGGACGGCGTGGGCCAGCCACCCCACGTCCTGGGTGGCGCCGACGAACGCCCGCTTCGCGTTCCGGCTGTGCTGGAGGTGGCCCGTGAAGGAGGTGCCCATCGGCGAGAAGACGACGGTGGGAACGGGGTCCTCGCCCCGCTTGTCGAGGAACGTATTGATGTATCTCCACCCGGCGTTCAGCGACATGCACACGAAGAGGACGCCGTCGGGCCTGGCCTTGGCGATCTTCTCCTGCCAGGCGGACAGCGTCTTGCCGTTGTGAATCGGCTCCTGCTGAATCTCGAGGTCCACGCCCTGGGCCTTGGCGGCCTTCTGCATCGTCTCGGTGTAGAGTTTCTGGTGGCCGGCGATGTCGTACGCCGTTCCCGGCCAGCCCAGCCAGTATTCCTTGACGTCCGGATGGGTGAAGGCGGCCATGATGCGGCACGTCCCCTTGGGCCGGGGCTTCTCGCCGGCCAAACCTGAGGCCACCTCGAACAGGCCCGTCTGAAGCGCCACGGCCGAGGCGCCCAGCCCCTTCAGGAACCGCCGGCGGTTCAGGTGCAGCGGACAACGGGACGACGCGTTCTGCGCGACCATGGTTTGTCTCCTCTCCTCTCGGGTTCGGCCGATGCACGACAAACCGTGCCGGCGCTGCGAGCGATGGTCTTTTATATCCACCCCGGGGCCGCCGTGTCAAGGCCTGCCGCAGCGGCGCGCGGGTCCGAGCCCGCTACGGCGGAGCGCGGTGCCCAGTCTTGGGCACCGCGCGTATTGGCGGGCGGCAAGACGGCGGCGCAGCGCGATGGGCAAGACTGTCCGCCGCGCATGGGCGCGCCCCGCGGTTGGCTTTTCGCCCCACCTGCCCTAGAATACACGATTGTCTCGACTCGCCTGCCCGTCGGATGGCGCGGCGGGTGCTCAAGAGCCGCCGCGCACGAGGCATGGGTGCGAAAACCATGGACGCCGCCGACCGAAACGCCGCAGAGACCGACACCGCCGTCCGCCGGCGAATCCGCGTCCGCGGCATCGTCCAGGGCGTCGGCTTCCGGCCGACGGTCTACCGCCTGGCCACGGAGCGCGGCCTGGGCGGATGGGTTCTGAACGATGCCGAGGGCGTCCTGATGGAGGTCGAAGGCCCCGCCGCCGCCCTCGACGACTTTCTGCGGGTCCTCCGGGCCGAGCCGCCGCCGCTCGCCCGCATCACCGCCGTCGAATCGGAGGACGCCCAGCCGTGCGGCGAGACGGCCTTCCGCATCGCCCCGTCCGAGGCCGGCCGGCGACGGGCCCTCATCTCGCCCGACATGGCCGTCTGCGACGATTGTCTCCGCGATATGTTCGACCCGGCCGATCGCCGGCACCGGTACCCGTTCATCAACTGCACCAACTGCGGGCCGCGGTACTCCATCATCCGCGACATCCCGTACGACCGGCCGAACACGACGATGGCCCGTTTCACGATGTGCCCCGCCTGCCAGGCCGAGTACGACGACCCGGCCGACCGGCGGTTCCACGCCCAGCCGAACGCGTGCCCGGTCTGCGGTCCGCACCTGGATTTGCGCGATGCCGACGGCCGGCCCGTGGCGGAGGCCGAGCCCGTCCGCGCAGTCCGCCGGGCGCTCGCGGACGGCCGTATCGTCGCCGTCAAAGGCCTCACCGGATTCCACCTGGCGTGCGACGCCCGCTCCGACGCCGCCGTCGCCGACCTCCGCCGCCGCAAAGGCCGCGACCAGAAGGCCTTCGCCATGATGGCCGCCGCCGCCGGCGCCGTGGCCCGGCGTGCCCGCCTCGGCGATGCGGCCCGGGCACTGCTGGAATCGATTGAGCGGCCGATTGTGCTCCTGCCGAAGCGGGCGGGGCACGACCTCTCGCCGCTGGTGGCGCCGGCGAGCCCGTACTTCGGTTTCATGCTGCCGTACGCGCCGCTGCATTACCTGCTTTTCGAGGATGACTTCCCGCCCCTGGTCATGACCAGCGGGAACCTGTCCGAAGAACCCATCTGCCGCGAGAACGACGAAGCCTTGCAGCGCCTGGCGGGCATCGCCGACCTCTACCTGCTGCACAACCGGCCCATCCACACGGCGTGCGACGACTCGGTCGTGATGGTCCAGCGCGGCCGGCCGATGATGCTGCGGCGCGGGCGGGGGTATGCGCCCCGTCCGCTCTTGCTGCCGGTGGCGGCGACCGAGCCCGTGCTCGCCGTCGGGCCGGAACTGAAGAGCGCCCTGTGCCTTGCGCGCGGCGAGGAGGCGTTCGTCAGCCAACACGTGGGGGACCTCAAGAACGCCCTGGCCGCCCGGTACTTCGAGGCCACCGCCGAGCGGCTGGAACGGCTCCTGGAAATCACGCCCGCCGTCATCGCCCACGACCTGCACCCGGCGTACCTCTCCACGCGCTACGCCCGACGCCGGGCGCGCGAGGACGGCCTCCGCCTCGTCGGCGTCCAGCACCATCACGCCCACGTCGCATCCGTCATGGCCGAGCACGGCCTCGCGGGCGAGGTCCTCGGCCTGGCGATGGACGGCACGGGCTACGGGCCGGACGGCACGGTCTGGGGCGGCGAGGTGCTGCGGGTCTCGCCGGCCGCGTACGTGCGGCTGGGGCACCTGCGGCCGGTGCCGCTGCCCGGCGGCGACGCCGCCGCCCGGCACCCCGTCCGCACGGCCTGGGCGATGCTCCTGGAGACGTTCGGCCCTCAAGAGGCCGAGCGCCGCCGCGTCGGCCACCTGGCCTCCCGTCTCGCCGAGGACCGGGCCGCCTGGACCGAGATGGTCGCGCGCGGCTCGGCCGCGCCGCGTGCGTGCGGCCTGGGCCGGCTCTTCGACGCCGTCAGCGTCCTGGCGGGCGTCTCGGCCGAGAACACCTACGAGGGGCAGGCCGCCGTCGAACTCGAGGCCGCCGCCCACGCCGCCCGTGACGATGCCCCGGCATATCCGTTTACCCTGGCGGAACCGGCCGGCGGGGACGGGCCGTGGGTCCTCGACACCCGGCCGATGGTCCGCAAGGTCGTGGCGGACGCCGAGGCCGGCCGGGGCGCCGCCGAGATATCGGCCCGGTTCCACGCGGCGGCGGCGGAGATGCTGCGTGCGGCGGCCCGGCGGGCGCGGGAGGAGACGGGCCTTGGGCGCGTCTGCCTCTCGGGCGGATGCTTCGCCAACGGGCTGCTGGTCGAGCGCCTGGCGCCCGCGCTTGAATCCGACGGGTTCGACGTGTACGCTCACCGCGACGTGCCGCCCGGCGACGGCGGCGTGGCGCTCGGCCAGGCGTACGTCGCGGCGGCGCGGGCGAACGTCGGCGGCGAGTAGGGCTTCCCGCGCGGCGGGCCCGCCGCGCGGCACGCGAACAAACATACAACGAAAGCAGCGACACGCCATGTGCCTGGCCGTCCCCGGACAAATCGTGGCCAAAGAGAACGGGATGGGCGAGATCGACATCCGCGGCAACCGGCTCCGCGCCGGCCTGCTACTCGTCCCGGAGGCCGAGGTCGGCGACTGGGTTCTCGTGCACGCGGGCTTTGCCATCACCAAGGTCTCGCCCCAGGACGCCGCCGAGACGAACGCCCTGGTCGACGCGATGGAGGGCCTGGCCGGCGGGACGTAGCGCGCTCAGCGCGGTGGGGCTCCGCACCCACCGCGCTGAAGAAGAGACTTGCGCCTGCGCGCCTCGGGTCGGGAGATTTACCCGCCTCCGGCGGGCCCGCCGCGCGGGAAGGTGTTTATGCCTGCCATCGAGCGTCTCAAACGCGCCATCGCCGACGCCGCCGACGCCGTGCCCGGCACGGACCGCATCGCCCTGATGGAAGTGTGCGGCACGCACACGGTGGCGGTCCGGCGGTCGGGCCTGCGGAGCCTTCTGCCCCAGCGGGTCCGCCTCATCAGCGGCCCCGGGTGCCCGGTGTGCGTCACGAGCCGGGGCACCATCGACCTGCTCGTCGACCTCGCCGGACGCGACGGCGTGACGGTGGCGACGTTCGGCGACATGGTCCGCGTGCCGGGCTCTCGGTCCAGCCTGGAGCGGGCGGGGGCCCGAGGCGGACGCGTGGCCGTCTGCTACTCGGTCCTGGAAGCGCTGGACCTTGCCCGCCGGCGGCCGGACGAGCAGATCGTCTTTGCGGCCGTCGGGTTCGAGACGACGGCGCCCGGCACGGCGGTAGCGGTGGAGCAGGCCCGGGCCGAGGGCCTCGCGAACTTCCTTATCCTCTCCGGCCACAAGTGGATCCTGCCCGCCATGGACGCCCTGCTCGCCGGCGGCGAGGTGGGCATCGACGGGTTCCTCTGCCCGGGGCACGTCAGCGTCATCATCGGCAGCCGGGCCTACGCGCCCCTGGCCGAGCGGTACGGCCGGCCGTGCGTCGTCGCCGGCTTCACGGCCGAGCAGGTGCTGGCGGGGATCGCAGCCATTCTACGGCAATTGGCCGACGGCGGGGCCCGCGTCGAGAACGTGTATCCGCAGGCGGTCCGCGAGGAAGGCAACCCGGAGGCCCTTTCGCGCATCGCCCGCGTCTTCGAGGCGGCCGACGCCGCGTGGCGGGGGCTCGGCACGATACCCGCCAGCGGCATGGCCCTCGCGGCCGGCTTCGCCGAGGCCGACGCCGTCCGGGCGCTCGACCTCGCCTGGCCGCCGCCGGAGCCGGAGGCCGACGCCTCCGGGTGCCGGTGCGGCGACGTCATCCGCGGCGCCATCGAGCCGCGGGCGTGCCCGCAGTTCGGCTCCCGATGCACGCCGGCCCGTCCGCTCGGGCCGTGCATGGTCAGCCGGGAGGGTTCCTGCCAGGCGGAGTTCCACTATGGTGCACGCTGAGCAATTCCCGCGTGGTGGCCTTCCCAGGCCACCACGTTGTGCGCGGTGCCCAGTCTTGGACACCGCGCCCCACGCGGCGGACAAGACGGCCCGCCGCGCTATAACGCGGCGGCCTGGGAAGGCCGCCGCGCCGTATGCCGCGCTCATCGCGCTCGGGGCGCTGGCGGCGGCGCTGGTGATGGCCGGCTGCGGCGGCGAGCCGGTCGAACTCGTCGAGACCCGCCCCGCCATGACGACCGAGATCACCGTCCGCGTCATCGCGCCGGACGAGCGGCGGACCCGCACCTGCCTGGAAGCCGCCTGGCGCGAAATGGAGGAGTGCTCCCTCCGCCTCGACCGCTGGACCGACGGGTCCGACGTCGCCAAGATCAACGAGGCCGCCGGCCGGTTCCACGTCAACGTCCATCCGCTGACCGTCAGTTGCCTGACGGCCGCCCGGGAGGTGTTCCGGAAGACCGACGGCGCGTTCGACCCGACGGTCGGCCCGCTGCTCTCGCTCTGGCGGAAGGCCGAGCAGCGGAACCGCCCACCCACCGACGCCGAACTCGCAGAGGCATGCAGCCATGTCGGCATGGACAAGGTCGAGATCCTGGTCGGCGTGGTGCGGCGGCCGGGCACACAGGGGGACGCCGCCCGGCCCGGTGCCCCGCCGACCCAGCCGGAGGACCTCCGCGAGCGCGTCCACACGGTCGGCATCCACGAGGGGATGGAACTGGACCTCGGCGGCATCGCCAAGGGCTACATCGCCGGCCGCATGGCCCGGCGGTTGCAGCAGCACGGGGCGACGGCCGGCCTCGTCGCCGCCGCCGGCGACGTGTACGCCTTCGGCCGGCGGCCCGCCTCGCTCGCCCCGGCAGGCGGCGACCCGCGTTGGGGCGCGGCCGTCCAGGACCCCCGCTTCCCCGACGACCGCACGCGGCTCTACACGGCTGTGCGCCTGGAGAACCAGGCCATCGACACGAGCGGCCACTACTACCGGGGCTACGAGATTCAGGGCAAGCACTACAGCCACATCACCGACCCGCGGACGGGCCGGCCGGTCGATACCCGCCTGGCCAGCGCCACCGTGGTGGCCGACGACCCCGCACTCTCCGACGGGCTGGCCACGGCGATGGCGGTGCTCGGCATCGAGAAGGGGCTGGCGGTGGTCGAGTCGCTGGCGGGCGTCGAGTGCCTGCTCCTGGAGTGGAAGCCGACCGAGGGCACCTCGCTCCCGCTCCAGGGCGCCCCGCCGAAGTCGGCCGAGTTGATCGCTCACCGCTCCAGCGGATTCGCGGCCATGGAGTTCGACCCGTCGCACCTGGCGGAGCGCCAAAACAATCATCAATAATCAACACCCAACAATCAACGCTCAAGTGCGGGCCTTCGGGCCGGTGGGGGTTGTAACCCTTTCCGGGCTGCGAGGCCCGTCCCTTGATGATTGGTTATTGCGTGTTCCTTGTTGATTATTGTGGTTTGATGTTTGCGCGGCGGGTCGGGAGACCCGCCGCGCGGGAAGCGCTGACCCGCCGCGCGGGTGCCACGGTTTGCTTGTCAAACCGTGCGCCGGGATCGGCCAGCACCGATTGACGAGCAATCGGTGGCACCCGGCGTGCCCGCCGCGCGGGAAGGGGCGGCGTTGGCGCTCCGCATTTTCCATGCGCCGTCCCTCCGCCGCATCCGTAAAAATGAGGGGAGCCTCCGCTCGCTTGTGACCGGCGCCGGGCCGGAGTATAGTATGGGGGCAGCGTGTCCCGGCCCCGGCCGCGCGGCCGGCGCGCCGGTCAGGATTTCGGGAACCCGCGCCCCCGCGCGGTGTCTAATAAGGTAGATTGGGACCCGTGGCAGCCGAAGCGGCTTCCAACGCGAGCCTGTCGGACCAGGACCTGGTAGGCCGGGTCGCCGCAGGCAACGGCGAGGCGTTCGGCACGATCGTCGAGCGTCACCAGGACCGCCTGTACAACACGATATACCGGCTGGTGGGCTCGGCCGAGGACGCCCGCGACGTGCTCCAGGACGTCTTCGTCAAGGCGTTCGAAAACCTGGAACGCTTCCGCGGGGGAAGCAGCCTGTACACGTGGCTGTTCCGGATCGCGGTGAACACCTCGCTCAGCCATCGCCGAAAACGTCGATGGGTCTCCCTGGGCGCGGGTGGGCCGGACGACGCCGACCCGCCGGGCCGGCCGCCCCTGGCCGACCCTGCCCCGTCGGACCCGTCGGACGGCGTGATGGCGGCCGAGACGGAGCGACTCGTGCAGGAGGCGATCGACAGCCTCGACGCCGAGCACCGGACCGTCGTGGTCCTCCGCGACGTGCAGCACTGCGACTATCGCGAGATCGCCGACATCCTCGACGTGCCGACCGGAACCGTAAAGTCGCGGCTGCACCGGGCCCGCCTGCTCTTGAGGGAACGCTTGAGACCGCTGCTGGCCGGCTGAGCCGGGCGGCGGAAGATGGAGCCAAGCACCATGCAGTGCAAGCAGGTTCGAGACCATCTGTCGGCGTACCTGGACCGGGAACTGACGGCCGAGTTGGCCTCGGCGATCCGGCATCACCTGGCCTCGTGCCCCGAGTGCCGGGCGATGCTCGAGGAGTTGCGGTCCACGGCCGACCTCCTGGGCCGGCTGCCCGCCCATTCGGCGCCGGCGGACCTGGCTGGCGACGTCCGCCGCGAGATCGAGCGGCGGATGCTCGCCCCCCAGGCCGCCGACGAGACGGACACGGGGGAGCGGACGCTGGCAGTCCACCGCGGGCGTCCCTGGCCGAGGGCCCTCGCCCTCGCCGCCTGCCTCGCCCTGGCGGTGGGGATCGGCCTGGTCGCCTTCTTCGGCACCCGGCCGCTCGAGCCGCCGCCGACGGCGACCGGCCCGGAAAGGCTCGCCCGTGACGGGGCGGGTGACACGACGGGGGGAGCGGCTCCGGCCGGCGGGGCGGCGCTGAAAGAAAAAGCCGCCCTGGAAAGCGCGGACGAGACGGCACCGGCCGAGGCGGGCCGGCGGGTCGCGCGCGAGGCCCTCGAGCCGGCGGCCCCCCGGCCGCCGGCAGAGGCCGAGCCCCCCGCCGACACCGAGCCCCCTCCCGCCGAGACCGCTCCGACGGTGGCGGACGCCGCCGCCACGCCGGACGCGAACGAACTCGCCAAGGCCCCCGGGCACAGGACGGCCAAGGCCGGGCCGGACGAGACCGCCGAGGCGCTCGGCGAGAAGGCGGCGCCCAAGAGGGAGCCCGCCGCCACCGGGCCGGCCGAGCCGGAACTCGTCCAGCGGACGATGAACACGGTGGCCCTCGGGCAGGAGCCGGTCGACTCGCTCCGCCGGGCGGCCACCCGTCGCAACCTCGACCGGGCGCCGAATCAGTTGGTCCTGCGGGCGCCGACGCGTCGGGCGGCCAATGACGACCTGGTCCGCCTGTTCGCCCGGAACGGATGGCGGGAACTGGACGGGCGGACCGAGAAGGACCGCGCCCGCAGGAAGGCCCCGGGCGATCGGCTCCCCCCGCCGGACCTCCTCCCCGCCAAGGGCGACCGGACGGACGGCCTGTACTACCTGGCCCACCGCAACGGCGAGGACCTGTGGGTCGTGGTAACGACGGCCGACGATCTCTCCCGTTTCGCCACGCAGGTGGCCCAGTCGCGGACGATGGTGGTGGGGGAGGACTCCAGCCGGCCGTTCCAGGCGGTCCGTCGGCTCCAGAGGGAACTGGCCTCGTTCGAGGCGGAGGCGGGCGCCCGCCGCCTGGCCGGCGACGCGGGAACCGCCGCGGCCGAGGGCGCCGGACTCCGCTACGCGGGGAAGGGACCGGCGCGCCGACCGGCGACGAAGGCGGCGGCCGAGGGCGAGGCCCGCGAACGGGAAGGGCGGAAGAAGAAGCCCGGCGAACCCGAACTGCCGGAGGACCTCGAGCGGCAAGAGGATGCGGAAAGCGCGCCCCCCCGCGGTGTGTCTCCCGCCTCCGTCGCAGAAGCAACGTCGGACCAGCCGGAGGCACCGGGCACAGCGGGGGACGGCGCGGCAGGGGGGGAGACCCGCCGCCCGGAATGGGGCCAGACCAAGGCCGCCGAGAAGCCGGCCGAGGAGTCGGACCGGGCCGAGACGAAGCCCGTCGCGGAGCCGTCGGCCGGACAGATGAAGGCGGGCGGCCCGGCGGGCCGGGAAACCCGCCGCGAGGGACGAGAGGCCTCGGCCGAGGAAGAGGCCCGGCAGCAAGGGGCCGCGAAGGAAGCGCCGCCGGCCGAGGTGCAGCAGCGCCTCCGCCCGGAGGCGATTCCGCCGGACCAGGTGATGCTCGTGGTCCGGGTCCGCTCGGCCGAGGCGCCGGCCGCCGCCGTCATTGAAGCCACCCGGACGGAAGCGGACACGGAGACGTCCGAGCCGGCCGAACCCGCGGCAGCCGAGCAGCACGCCGCGCCGGCCGCCGAGAAGTGATCGCCGTTCGTCCTCCAATGCCCCAAGGCCGTGCCGCCGCGGCCTGCGGAGCCGGGCCGTGCGCACCCGCCGCGGGTCACTCCAGGCCGGGCAACGGCATCTTGGCGACCAGCGTCAGCACGACGTAGTAGGCCACGAAGAGGCCCACCAGCGGAATCCCGTGCCAGCGCTTGAACGTCTTGCCGCTCGTCAGGACGTATATCCGGACCAGCCCCACCGCCAGCAGCATGACCGGGAAGTGGAGGTAGAAGAAGGTGGGCGAGACCTGGAGCGGCCCGGCCGCACCGGCCGACGCCCCCGCCACGAACAGCACGTTCAGCACGTCCGACCCGATGACGTTGCCAATCAGCACCTCCGGGTGTCCCTTGAGGATGGAGGCGATGGCCGTCACCAGTTCCGGCAGACTCGTGCCGAAGGCGACCACGATGACCGCCAGGATGTCGGGCGGCACGCCGTGGCGGGTGCAGATCGTGCTGACGGCGCCGACCAGCACCTGCGAGGCCGCCACCACCAGGCCCAGCCCGCCGAACACCAGGAGCAGGTTCCATGCGACGGCCCAGCCGGGACGACGGCGGTCGGTGGCCGGCGTGACCGCCGTGGGCACCGGGACCGCCTCCGGATGCTGCCGAGCCCACCGGACCGAAAGTAGCATGTACGGGCCCATGAGGAGGAGGAATCCGATGCCCGCCGCTCGCGGAATGACCGCCTCCTCCAGGCCGCCAAAGAACAGGGCGGTGCCGCCCGCCACCGCCACCAGCAGCGCCGCGCTGCCCAGGTGCAGCCACCCGTGACGATGCTGCACGAAGCGGTCGAGCGGCAGGCGCGCGAGAAGCAGGCTCAGGCCCAGAATCAGGGCCGTGTCGCAGATGGTCGACCCCACCGCGTTGCCGAGGGCAAGGTCCGGCTCGCCCTGGACGGCGGCCAGCACCGAGACGAACACCTCCGGACTCGTCGTGCCGACGCTGACGACCGTGGCCCCGATGATGACCTTGGAGACGCCGAGCGTCGCCGCCAGCCTTGCCCCGCCCGCCACGGCCCGGTCCGCGCCGAGCACCAGGCAGAGAATGCTGCCCGCCGTGTAGAGCCAGAGGACGGCGCTGGGCTGCTCGAAGAAGGCGTCCGGGATGAGGTGGGCGAGGATGGGCGTCACGGCGGCGTCCCGTTAGCACTACAACGTTCACTCCTGCGCGGCGGGCCCGCCTCCGGCGGGTAAATCTCCGTACCCGCCGCGCAGACCTGGAAAGTGCGTTTCGAGCGCGGTGGGTACGGAGACCCACCGCGCAAAACGCGGGCACGTTCCGTTGGGGGACCGCCCCGCAGTATACCCCCATGAGCCGCCGCGCCCAATACCCAACGCCGAAGGCCTGATGCCGACCGTGTGTTGTTTGAGCCCGTGAATGCGAAGCACGCACCCTGCGGTCCCGGCGTTTTGTCGTTCCCGGCGGCTTGGCGTCCTTGCGTGCGGCCCGCCGTTTCATATTCACAGCCCTTGATGCCACGGATTTTTCTCGGCGAGTGGGAGGCCGAAATGGGGCCTTGGGGGGGTCGGAATCGCCGTTTCTGGGCCGTGAGAGGCAATTCGGGCCTGAACTGTTAAAATGGGCAAGGCAAAAGGCGCGACTTTTTTGGCCTTTTTTGCGAAAATTGATCGATTTTTTCGGAAATTGATCGATTCCTGCCCGGTTTTTCACCCGCTATATGGAGTAGGCTCGATATAGATCGGCGGCCGGTTTTCGCCGCCGGCGGCGCGGCGGGCCGCCCGAATCCGCGTGCGGAGCACGCACCCGACGGCTCTAACACTACAACGCTAGAGCAGTTTTCGTAAATCATGTCGCGTATCCGCAGCAGGTGAACCAGCCGAGCAGGTCGGGCATCGTGACCTGGTCCAGGGCCATCCCGATGGCCGAGATAAGCCCTTCGAACGTGCGGGC
>Ga0180433_10010472_pt1 | contig 11155 bp, 8 predicted proteins | sample SS_ome_8_FD_132980 | JGI IMG/M metagenome (GOLD analysis project Ga0180433, IMG submission 132980) | Hypersaline lake sediment archaeal communities from the Salton Sea, California, USA - SS_1_D_1 metaG | ecosystem: Environmental > Aquatic > Non-marine Saline and Alkaline > Hypersaline > Sediment...
CGGGCCGGCAAAGCTAAGCCCATCAGCCGCTCCCCCTCACGTCTTCAACCGTGGTCATGTCGGCCAGCGATAAGGGCACATCTCGAAGAAGGCGCTGCGATCCATCGAGATCCACCGTCCGTTGTAGAAAATTGTCAGTGAAAAGGAGATTCCACCGATTGAGAAGCGTCAATAGCCTCCGGATAATGAAAACAGGAAAAGCACCGTACTGAGAAGTGCATACCAACGTCAATTCAGGAGGACGCATGGCGGACAAAGAGAATTATGTGCGCTGGTTCGACGCTATAGCAAACGATGATGTGGCCGTTGTGGGCGGTAAGAACGCTTCGCTGGGCGAAATGGTGAGCAATCTTAGGGAGGAAGGCATCCGCGTACCCGACGGATTCGCAACGACCGCGGACGCATACTGGGCGTTTCTCGAGGCCAATGAGATGAAAGGAGACATAGAGCAGCTGCTCAAAGAACAAGCCGACGGCACGAAGTCGCTTGCCAAAGCCGGAAAGGCCATACGAAGACTCTTCCGCAAAGCGGATTTCCCCGACGCAGTTGCCCGGGAGGTCCGCGAGGCCTACCGGGCTCTGTGTGAGAAGTACGAGACCGATGAGGTGGATGTGGCCGTAAGAAGCAGCGCCACGGCTGAGGATCTCCCCGGTGCGAGTTTTGCGGGGCAGCAGGAGACGTTTCTCAACGTGACGGGCGAGGACGACCTGCTCGAAGCCTGTCTTAAGTGCTACGCCTCGCTTTTCACAGACAGAGCTATAAGCTATCGCAACGAGAAGGGCTTTGATCATATGGACGTGGCCCTCTCGGTCGGGGTACAGAAGATGGTGCGTTCCGACCAGGCATGCTCCGGTGTGATGTTCACCCTCGATACCGAAACCGGCTTCCCTCACTCGGTCTTGATCAATTCCGCCTGGGGACTCGGGGAAAACATCGTCCAGGGTATGGTAACACCCGATGAATTCATGGTGTTTAAACCCCTCCTTGGTAAAGACGGCTTCACCCCGATCATAGGCAAGGTACTCGGGGATAAGGAGAAGAAGCGTATCTATGCTCCCGGCGAGGGTGCCGGTACCAAGAACATAAACACGCCCACCGACGAGCGTCGCTCGTTTTCGCTCTCCGATCGTGAGGTACTCAAGCTCGCACGCTGGGCGGTGGCGATAGAAAAACACTATGAACGGCCCATGGATATCGAATGGGCGAAAGACGGTGAAAGCGGCGATCTTCACGTGCTGCAGGCCAGACCGGAAACGGTCCAGTCACAAAAGGAGGCCACTTCGCTCAAGACCTACAGGCTCAAAGAAAAGGGAAAGCGAATACTCACGGGAATCGCCATTGGCGAGGCCATAGCGGCCGGAAAGGCCTGTGTGATAAAGGATATCGACCGTATCGATAAGTTCGAGGATGACAGCATCCTGGTCACCGCAATGACCGATCCCGATTGGGTGCCAATCATGAAAAGGGCGGCCGGCATAGTGACCGATTACGGCGGGCGGACATGTCATGCCGCAATAGTAAGCCGGGAGCTCGGCATACCGGCCATCGTGGGGACAGGTGAAGCCACGGAGAAGCTAGAAGACGACGGCGAGATAACCATATCCTGCGCAGAGGGCGACGAGGGCTTCGTATACGAGGGCATACTTGACTACGACGAAGAGAAGGTGAGCCTCGAGGATCTCCCGAAGACCGAGACCCGGATCATGATGAATATAGCAAGCCCCGCCGCGGCGTTCCGCTGGTGGCGGCTGCCCTGCAAGGGGGTGGGACTGGCAAGGATGGAGTTCATCATCAATAACGTGATCAAGATCCACCCCCTGGCTCTTGTCCACTATGAGGACCTCGAGGACAAGGACGCCAAGAAGATGATCCGGGAGTTGACCAAGGGGTACGAAGATAAGACAGAGTACTTCGTCGATCTCCTCGCCAGGGGCATATCGAGGATAGCGGCCTCCCAACACCCGGAGCCCGTGATCGTGCGTATGAGCGACTTCAAGACCAACGAGTACGCGGATCTCATTGGAGGCAAGGCTTTCGAACCTGAAGAGGCCAATCCGATGCTCGGATTCCGCGGTGCCTCACGCTACTACAGTGATGAATACCGTGAGGGTTTTGCCCTGGAGTGCAAGGCCATCAGGCGGGTGAGGGAGGAGATCGGTCTCAACAATGTTCTGATTATGATTCCCTTCTGCCGCACGCTGGAAGAGGCCGACCGGGTGATCGAAGCCCTAAAAGAGAACGGTCTCAAACGCGGCGACAAAGGACTTGAGGTATATGTGATGTGCGAGATCCCATCGAATGTCATACTCGCAGACGAGTTCGCGAAACGTTTCGACGGGTTCTCCATTGGCAGCAACGATCTCACCCAGCTTGTCCTGGGCGTGGACCGGGATTCATCCCAGCTGGCGAGCATCTTTGATGAGAAGGATGAGGCGGTAAAACGCATGGTGGCTGAGGTTATCGAGGTTGCCCATCAAGCCGGACGTAAGGTGGGGATCTGCGGGCAGGCCCCGAGTGACTATCCGGAATTCGCGGCCTTTCTGGTGGAAAAGGGTATCGATTCCATATCGCTCAATCCGGACAGCGTTGTCGGGATCATTAAACGAGTGGCCGAGGCGGAGGCCTCGAGGGAAGAAGCGGCGGCGGGAAAGAAGGGGTGATGAGCATTCAAGATTAGTGAAAATTTATCAATCAGCACATGTCCCCGTGAAAGGAGGATCGTCGAATGATGAGGAAAGTCGCCATCAACGGATTTGGCCGGATAGGGCGATTGGTTTTCAGGCAGCTGATGGAGGACGGCCGGCTGGAGGTCGCGGGGCTGAATGACATCGCCCCGCTGGAAAATCTGGCGTATCTGCTCAAGTACGATTCGGTTCATGCACGCCCCGAGGCGGAAATCGCCGCCAAGGGCAATACCCTGAAATGGGATAAGTCCAAGATAGACTTCACCCAGATCAAGGATCCCGCCGACCTGCCCTGGAAGGAGAGGGGTGTGGACATAGTAATAGAGGCAAGCGGGGTCTTTACCAAACGGGAGGACGCCGCCAAGCATCTGGACGCCGGTGCCAAATGGGTAATCATAACAGCCCCGGGCAAGGGAGAAGATGTCACCATTTGCCTGGGTGTAAACGAGGACACCTTTGATCCCAACCAACACTTCGTAATATCCAATGCTTCTTGTACAACCAACTGCCTGGCTCCGGTGGCCAAAGTGCTAAACGATGAATTCGGCGTGGTATCGGGTGTAATGACCACTATCCATGCCTATACGGCGTCCCAGGCCATAGTCGACGGGCCGAGTAAGAAGTGGCGACGCGGACGTGCAGCGGCAGTCTCAATAATCCCCACTACAACGGGAGCGGCCGTGGCGACCACGAAGGTGCTTCCGGAGCTCAAGGGCAAGCTGGACGGCATGGCAATGAGGGTGCCGGTAGCGAACGGTTCGGTAATCGACTTCACGGCGCAGGTCGAGAAGAAGGCCACGGTTGAGGACATAAACGCGGCCCTCCGTACCGCCGCGGGTTCCGATCGTATGAAGGGGATACTGGGTATCACCGATGAAGAACTGGTCTCCGCCGATATCATTGGGACGGAGTTCTCGGCCCTTGTGGATTCCAAGTCCACAATGGTGGTCGGGGAGAGTACGGTCAAAGTGATCGCCTGGTATGACAACGAATGGGGCTACGCCAAGAGAGTAGTGGACTTGGCACGGTTTGTAAGCGAAAGAGCATAGACTCCATATCGAAATGGACGCAGGGAGGTAATCGCAATGCAGGTAACAAGCGAAGCTTTCAAATCCGGGCAGGCCATTCCGGAGAAGTACAGCCAGGAGAAGGACAATACGCCTCCCCCACTCGCCTGGGAAGGGGCTCCGGAAAGGACCAAGGAGTTCGTCATAATCTGCGAAGACCCGGATTCACCCGGATACCAACCCTGGATTCACTGGCTGGTCTGGGGAATTCCGGGGGATAGGAACTCCATCAGGGAGGGTAACGGCTCTGTGTTCAAGGAGGGCAAGAACAGCAACGGTAGGACGGATTATACGGGCCCCATGCCCCCGCCGGGCCATGGAGAGCACCATTATCACTTCAAGGTCTTTGCTCTCGATGAACCGATAGCGCTAGAGAGCGGAGCCAACAGAGAGGATCTCATCAAGGCTATGCAGGGACATATCATCGATCAGGGGGAGCTGGTAGGCACTTACAACAGGCGGTGAGAAACGGGATCCCTCAGTGCTATACGCCGAGTAGGTGAGAGGGGCGAGGATGTCGAATGGCTAAGACATCTCCGAGTAACGACAAGGTCGCCGAGATCCTGAAACGGGTCGCCGGCCTGCTTGAGACCCTGGGTTCCAATTCATTCAGGGTGAGAAGCTATAGAAACGCGGCCCAGGCGGTGCGCGAACACGACCAATCGGTCGCAGTGATGGTCGACAGCGGAAAGACCGGGAGCCTCCAGGAGATACCCGGAATAGGCGAAAACCTCGCAGGGTCAATCGAAGAAATTGTCCAGACCGGTCGCCTTGGTCTGCTTGACAAGCTCGAAAGCGAGGTTACTCCTGAGCGGGTGCTGGAGCGTGTGCCGGGCATAGGAGAGAAGCTGGCGTCGCGCATCCATAAGAAACTCAATGTGGAGAATCTCGAGGAACTTGAGATAGCCGCACACGACGGTTCGCTGGCCGAACTCGAGGGGGTGGGTGAGAAGAAAGTCAAAGGCATCAAGGATGCGCTTGCGGGTATGCTGAGCCGCTCGGCCGGGAGAAGATCAAGGCAGAGGCAGAAGAAGGCCAAGAAGACGGACCGGCCTACAGTCCGTCTTCTACTGAAGATCGATGCCGAGTACCGGAGGAAAGCGGAGGCGGGAAAGATTAAGAAGATAGCGCCCCGGAGGTTCAACCCTGAAGGAAAGGCATGGCTCCCCATCATGAAGACCGAGCGGGACGGCTGGAAGTTTACCGCGCTCTTCTCAAATACGTCCAGGGCGCATGAGCTCGATAAAACACACGATTGGGTGGTGATCTACTACGAGAAGGACGGGGCGCAGCGGCAAAATACAATCATTACAGCGCAACAAGGGCCGCTTAAGGGCAGGCGGGTCATAAGGGGCAGGGAAGAGGAAACGCGGCAGTACTATGAAATAGAAGGCGAGGACCGGTAGTTAGGCGGCTTGTCTCCCCCTCAATGGGCACAGTTCGGGGTGGTGGCCGGTGACGGCGGAAGCATCCTCGCTGGCTTGTAGGATCGAGGAGGGAGGAAGCAATGCACGAGAAAGAAGTGTTCATAGGCAAAGGTGAGAGCGGACAGAAGGGAGAAGCTATGGAAGAGACAAAGGATGCATACAGACAGAAGCGTGAGGCCGAGCTCAAGGAATTGAACGCGAGGCTCGAGCTCCTTGAATCGAAAGCCGAGAAGGCCGAAGCGGAGGCCAAGATCGGCTACAATGAGCAGATATACGAGCTCAAGGAGAAACGCGACAACCTGAGGGACAAGATCGCCGAGATGAAGGAGGCCGGCGGCGAGGCCTGGAAGGACATGAAAAAGGGCATCGAAGAGGCCGCAACCGACCTCAAGACCGCTCTTGACGTGGCCTCCACTCGCTTCAAATAGAGGAAATAAGGTTCCGAAATAAGGTTCCAGGATACTTAATTGCCCGCCTTGGGTGCATGTCTTGGGCGGGTGAGGTAGATCGGGGTGAGCTCTGCAGGGGAGGAAGAATGCCATGAAGGTCTTGCTTGTGTCCTGCGCGGCACTTTTGGGCTCAGTTAAATACGTCTTGGCCCAGTTTAGGCCGATGCACGATGGTTGGGGTTGGGACCACATGACTAGCTGGGGAGGAGGAGCCGCTATGTGGATCGCACTTCTTGTGTTGATCGGAATAGTAATTTTCCTGGCGCTCCGACGTACGGGGCCTGCTGAGACGCCGCTGGCTATACTTCGGAAGCGCTATGCAAGAGGCGAGATATCGAAGGAGGAATTCGAGGAAAGACGCCGTGACCTGGGCGTCTGACCGCAAATACGAAATAAGGTTCCAGGATACTCATTTCACAGAACAAGTAATTCAGGATATTCGATTGTGTAATTAAGTATCCTGGAACCTTATTTCGGGATCTTGGTTTGGGGGAGGTAAGTATGGAACGAGTCAAAGACAAAGTGGCAATTGTAACGGGTGGGGCTCTGGGAATCGGAAAAGCTGCGTGCAGGCTGCTGGCGGCGGAAGGGGCGCGGGTCGCTGTGACCGATGTCAAGGATAAGGAAGGCCGGGAAGTGGCGGAGGCGATTAGGGGAAGCGGCGGTGAGGCCGATTACTGGCATCTGGATGTGAGTAGAGAAGATCAAGTCAAGAATGTCTTCATAGAGGTCAAGGAACGGTTCGGGAGCATAGACATCCTGGTCAATAACGCGGGCATCTCGGGAGCCAACAAGCCCACCCATGAGATAACAGAGGAGGAGTGGGACCGTGTGATGAGTATCAACGTGAAAGGTGTCTTCTTCTGTACTAAACACGCGGTGCCTCACATGCGGCAGGCCGGGGGAGGAAGTATCATCAACCTGTCGTCTATATACGGTATCATAAGCTCGCAGGACATACCGCCTTATCACGCTTCAAAGGGCGCGGTGAGGATAATGACCAAGACCGACGCGCTGCTCTACGCCAAGAACAAGATCCGGGTGAACTCAATCCATCCCGGCTTCATCTGGACGCCCATGGTTGAACACTTTGCGGAATCCCAGCCTGGAGGAGCGGAGGAGTTCAGGCAAGCGCTTGATGAGATGCATCCGATAGGTCATGTGGGTGAGGCCGAGGACATTGCTTACGGCATCCTCTACCTGGCGTCCGACGACGCCAAGTTCGTTACCGGAAGCGAACTGGTGATAGACGGAGGCTACACCGCGAAGTAGGAGCCCTCCGGCATGGTCTAGCGGCCTCGGCGATGGGGCTTATCGCCTGCTACAAAGGGTATTCCAGCTCCTCACCGGGAGCGAGCTCGATTACCTCATCCCTGACGGCGACTTTGATCGGGTCCACGTCCTCGAGCCTGCTCTTGACCCTGAGATGGCGCTGCGTGACTTCCACGGTCAACCAGTGTTTTCTGTAAAGGATGTTGAACCAAACCTGCTTCAATTCCGTAGGTAGATCGGGGTTAAACCGAAGAGTGTCGCGTCTTGCCTCGAGCCCTGTGTAACATCGCTGGACCAGATCGACTGTCCCCGCCATTGCACCGAGATGAATGCCCTCGTGCGTAGTGCCTCCCTGGACATCGGAGACGTCACTCTCAAGAGCGTTACGGAAGAGGTTCCACGACTCGTCGCGCGCGGTCCGGGACATGACCCAGGAATGCACGATAGCGCTCAACGTTGAGCCGTGCGATGTGCGTTTCATGTAGTAGTCGACGTTCCTCGGTATGGTATCGGCGTCGAATTCGTAGCCCAGCCGCTCAAACAGCTCACCCAGCTCCTCAGCTGAAAAAAGGTAGAAGAGCATCAATGCATCGGCCTGCTTGGAGACCTTGTAATTGTTGGGGCTGTCCCCTTCGGCTTCCAGGATGCGGTCGAGGCGGTGGATGTCATGGTACTTCTTACGATAGCCCTCCCAATCGAATTCTTTCAAATCGTCATATCCTTCGAACTGGCTGATTATGCCGTCCCCGTGGAAGACTACGCGCATTTTCCGGCTTATGTCATTCCAGAGGTCGAGCTCATCTCGTTTGATCCCCAGGTTCTCCATTGTTGCCCGGCGGCGCGCCTGGGGCAGTAGCTCCATAGCATCAAGCGCCCGACAAAGCACCCAGGCGGCCATCACATTGGTATAGGCATTATTGTTGAGGCCGGGTTCTTCCGCGCCCGGGTATCTATCGTGAAACTCGTCGGGGCCCATGACTCCGAGGATCTCGTAACGATCCAGTGAGGGGTTGTAAGTGGCGATACTGGCCCAGAACCGGGCCAACTCGAACATCATTTCCGCCCCGTAGAATTCCATGAAATTCGAATCGCCCGTTACCTGGTAGTAATGCCAGATATTGTACGCCACGGCCGCGTTGATGTGCCGCTGCAGGTCGGTGTCGTCGGGAATCCAGCGGCCTGACCTGGGATTGAGGTGTAGTTTTTGGGCCTCTTCCCGGCCGTCGCTCCCGCTTTGCCAGGGAAACATCGCTCCCTTGTAGCCGGCCTCACGTGCAGCCTCCCGCGCTTCCGGCAGTCTCCGGTAGCGGTAAGTAATGAGCGATCTGGTGAGATCCGGTATGCGGAGGCTTATGAATGGGAAGATGAAGAGCTCGTCCCACATAATCAACCCGCGATAGGCTTCCCCGTGAAGGCCCCGGGGAGGGACGCCGGCGTCGAGGTCGATAGAGTTTACCGAGACCGACTGGAGCAGATGGAAGATGTGCAGATTGAGTACCTGCTGTATCCTGGGCCCACCCGCCGAGGCCCTTATACAACAGCGCTCCCACAGATGGTCCCAGCTGAGAACGTGGGATGCCCTCAAGACCGAGAACGCTCCCGCTCTACGGGCGGCTTTCGTGGCCTCGATCCGGCAATTGGATATGGCGCGGTCTCTCGAAGTGTAGAGGGCGGCTATCTTATCAATGCGGATCACTTGGTCTTTTCCGGCGTCGATCTCCATATCCTGTGCTATATAGCCGGGCTCTTCGATTGTGTGGCGCTCGAGGTCGGCTTCTTTGCCGTCACAGAAGACTCTGGTACGGACCGCTTCAGTAATTCGAATATGAGATTGGTTTGTTTCGGCTTCCAACCATATGATTTCAGGGTCCGTGACGCCGGTATCGACCTGGTCGAGGTGCTTGTTGTCGAGCTGGCGGTATCGCCTCACCAGGGAGTTTTCCACGCGGCCGTCTATGGCCGTGCGAATGGTCAGTTTCCCCGACCAGTTCTCGGGCTTTATGGCGACCTCCAAACCCGCCAGGTGGGGGTCGCCCATGTGTGCAAGCCGGCGTTGTATGATCTGGGTTCGGCGGCCATGCTTGTCCTCAAACTTCAGCGTCCGGCTCAACACCCCCTCACGCATGTCGAGTTTCTGCCTGTATTCCCTGAACTCTGTATCGCTCTCCCCAAACCACTCTCCATCCTCAATGCGGAAGGTGAGGGGCAGCCAGTTGGGGGCGTTCACGATGCTCTCATTCTCGATGGATTCCCCCGCGACGTCACTCACCCGCCGGTTGTAACAGCCGGCCAGGTAGGTTCCCGGGTAATGTGTAGACCCCGCCTCTGACTCGGGTGCCGCACCCCTGGAAGCGAAGTAACCGTTCCCAACGGTGCAAAGAGCTTCCCTCAACTGTTCGCGATCGGGATCGAAGGCATCGTACTTGAGTACCCACGCGCCTTCGGATATGTCGCCGTCGTATTTCTCAACCAGGGCGTCAAGAAACTCGGCAACCTCGGCGGGGTCCTTGACCTTGTAGTCCGCGGCGGTCTTTCTGTCGCCGTCTTCCACTATGATGCCGATACCACGGCCGGCTATGGCCTTAAAGGCGTCCTCATCAGTGGTGTCATCGCCGATATATAAAGGCACCACGCGTGAGGTGTCCACATGCATGGTACCGATAAGTGAAAGCAGGGCCTGTCCCTTGTTCCAGTCGGTATCCGGCCGGAGCTCGAAGATCTTCTTGCCTTTTTCTTTCCTGAGGTCCCCATGCCTGTCCGCCACTCGGCGGACCTTCTTCTCGAGCTCAGGCACCACATCAGGGTCGGCCTGCCGGTAGTGGACCGCGATTGCGAAGCGCTTTCTCTCTACCCGGATGCCCTTCATGCCCTCGACTGCGGCCTCCAGTTCCGATTCGGCCTTGTCGAGCGCTGGCAGGTAGTCGTCGCCTTTGCTCAGCCTGCCGTATTCCTCCTCGGGGCCTGCGACATCGAAGCCGTGGCTCCCGGCGTAAACTATAGAATCAAGGCCGATCATATGCCTAACGTCCTTAAGGTCACGGCCGCTCAAGACCCCGACAAACCAGCGGTCGCCGAGTTTCTTGAGGATCCGCCTGGTCTTCTCTGGAAGCGTGGCCTCCTCAGGAGTGCCTACGATTGGGGTCAGGGTACCGTCATAGTCGAGAAATATGGCGGGCGTGCCTTCGTCCAGGCGTTCCAGGATTTCCGCCTTGTTATCCAGGGCGCTTGGAAGGTCCCGGATCTTGGTCGGTCCTCTGGCGGCGGCCCCACTGATATCGATCTCCGACAGGTCCTTGACTACAATGTCGGCGCCGTTCTCCTTAAGCTCCTGCGCCTGTCCTTCCCGGTCAACGCCGACTACCAACGCGAACCCGCCGGCCTTGCCGGCCTTGACGCCGGCGAGAGCATCCTCCACGACCACGCTTCGATCCGGCCGTGCCTTGAGTCTCCGGGCAGCCTCGACGAAGACGTCGGGTTCGGGCTTGCCCTTGAGGCCGAGTTTGGCGGCCTCCACGCCGTCCACCTCGGCATCGAAAAGCCCTCTGACCTGTGCCGCGTCCAGTACGGCTTTGGCATTGCGGCTTGCTGATATAACTGCGACAGCGATATCCGCCATTTTGAGGTGGCGTATGAGCTGTACGGTCGAGGGATAGCTTTCGACCCCTTCGCGCTTGAGCAGCCGCAGGAAATACCGGTTCTTTCGGTTTGCCAATCCGCAGACGGTTTCCCGGTCCGGCGAGTCCTGCGGATCGCCCTCGGGCAACGATATGCCGCGTGACTCCAGAAAGCTCCTTGCTCCGTCATACCGCGGTTTTCCGTCCACGTACCGAAGGTAGTCGTCATGGTCGTCGAACGGTTCATACTTCTCGTCGTTTGCTTTGGCCTTTTCTTGAAGAAACTCGTCGAACATCTGCTTCCAGGCCATGGCATGAGTACGGGCCGAATCCGTAATCACTCCGTCCATGTCGAAGATGAAAGCGTCAATTGCCTCTAAATCGATCTGTGTGGTTTGCTTTTTCGGCATATGCACCTCCCGTCGCGAGGTTAGCAGCAATTCGAGCCGGCAAGCAATGGCAGGCTTCGCTTTAGTATTGACAATATTCCACTAACCGATATAAAAAGGGCCGCCCCCGGAGGGGGCGGCTTCGATGTAGCCGCTTCCTACAATACGGTTATTCTTTGACCGGAAGCAGGGGGCAGGAGAAGTAAGGTGGCGGAGCATCGGGGCCCTCCGGCGGACCCTCGGTGATCATGAG
>Ga0180433_10010473_pt1 | contig 11153 bp, 9 predicted proteins | sample SS_ome_8_FD_132980 | JGI IMG/M metagenome (GOLD analysis project Ga0180433, IMG submission 132980) | Hypersaline lake sediment archaeal communities from the Salton Sea, California, USA - SS_1_D_1 metaG | ecosystem: Environmental > Aquatic > Non-marine Saline and Alkaline > Hypersaline > Sediment...
CATCACTTCATCCTTCCGCCTGTTGTTGTGTTCCAACATGCCAAAGGCGACATTTTCCCACACAGAAAGAGAGTCGAAAAGCGCCGCGCCCTGGAAAAGCATTCCGAACTTCATCCTCACGCCGTTTAGGGCCCGACCCGCCAGTCTGGTTATATCCTTCCCGTCTATAAAGGCCTGTCCGGAATCCGGTTTCAGCAGTCCTATGATATGCTTGAGAAGAACGCTTTTCCCGCATCCCGATCTACCGATTATAACCGTCGTCTCGCCCGTGTTTATGGTAAGGTTCAGGTTATTCAGCACCACGTGGTCCCCAAAGTTTTTGCATAAATTTATAATTTCTATCATCCTCTCACCTTAATCATCAATATCATTCGTTTACGGCCTGCGGCCCACCCCTATCTGCCTATGAAATACATGAATGCCGTCAGCAAACAATCGCAGGCAATTATGAGTACGAAGCTTTTAACCACGCTCGATGTAGTGGCCTTCCCGACCCCCTCGGCTCCTTCCTGGGCGCGCATCCCCTCAAAACATGATATGATGCATATTGCAATGGCAAAAACAACACTTTTATAGAGCCCGTTGCGTACGTCAGAATGCCTCAGCGGATCGAATGTCATTTTCACATACATGTGGTGCGTTATGCGAAGCTTGTATACCCCAACAATATAACCGCCCAGCATGCCTATGCAGTTAGCGTAAATCGTCAGCACGGTAAGTGAAATCAAAAGCGCCCAGAATCTCGGCGTGACCAGATAGTTTATCGGGTTGGTCGCCATCGTCTCCAGCGCGTCGATCTGTTCGGTCACCTTCATCGTCCCTATTTCCGCCGTTATTGCCGCACCGCACCGTCCCGCCACAACAAGGGCCGTAAGAACCGGTCCCAATTCTCTCACCATCGAAAGCGCAACGAGCGAGGCTATGTACATCTCTGCCTGGATTTTTTGCATCTGATAGGCGCTCTGCAGAGCAAGAACCATCCCCGTAAACAGGCTTATAAGAGACACTATCGGCAGGCTCATCACGCCTATTTTTTCCGCTTGCTTAAAAATCTGTTTGATCCTGAAAGGGGGATGAAAAAGCCAGAAAAACACCTCTCCAGTAAATATTCCCAGCCCGCCCACATAACTTATGAGCCCTATTGCTTTTTCGCCTAATGCCCGGATCCCATTTTTGATATTTAACACGTTTTGCCCCTTAAAATTTCATTTTGTGTTCAATGCCGAAAAAATGTTTTTCCTGCTTTTCCTGTTTCTGCTTATCCTCCGTGTATGACCTGAAGCTTAATCTGAAATCCTCATCCAGATATTTTTCGGCCACAACCGAGGATTTTTCACCGGCCTGTGTAACATTCCAGCCCTCCCAAGCAAAGAAATTCTCCCCCGGGCCAAGTCGAATGCCCTCAAATGCTTTTTTATCTTTCAGTTTTGAGAGGTCGATCGTTCCGCCAAGGTCCATATGGCCGTTTTCCTTGATAATCCTGGAATCGTCCACTATAGAGATAATGGGAAGTTTTCCTTTCAGATTAGCTATTATCGAATCAAACTTGAGCCCGATCACACTACCCTCCCGGACGGCAAGATGTCCCAGAAGACGCGCTTCTTCTATCGGACCATCAAGCGTAAATTTTCCGTCTATTATGCCGGAAGCAATCGAAGAGTCCCTTTCGGAAACGAGATACCTTTTCAGGTCAAGATTTGTAATTGTGCATTTCAAAGACACATAATCCCGGCTCGGCATCCCCACGTACCCGCAGCCGTCTATTCCATCACCTATGCTGAACCTGGTTATGTGTAGAACACCTTTTTTCCTATCATAGCTTAACAAGATTTCCGCTTCGCAATTGAAAGGTGCGTAGTTAACGATCACATTCTTAATGACAATTCGTGAATTTACAAAGCCCTCACTACCCGTTTCGATAGTCGCCTCACACTCGCCGACAATGTCCATATCGTTAAATTTCATATGTCTGATCTTGGCGATTGCCAGCGAAAGATTTTCGTCTTTTTTGTCCACCGTCACGTCAATATAGCCCTTCTCTTTCACAACGCGAAAATGGGAGGGTTTTTTCTCTTTCCCGTTAGGACGCGCCAGGAAAGGAAACTTTTGCAAAAACGGGTACCACAGCTTGTAGTTTATTCGGGCCTCTTCTATCTCCAGGCAGGCATCCGTTTCGCCGGTGTAAATACGGATGTTTTCCGCGATCAAGTTTTTAAAAATTCCTCCTCTTACACTGCCCATTTCGACGCGGGCGGCCTCCGGGAGTATTTCCTGCAGCCGCCGGCCGGCGAGTTCCTTGAAAAACATACCTGCATGCGTTTCGTAAAACAAAAGCGCCGAAGCGAGAAAAATCGCGTTCAAAAAATACACCCTTCGACGCCTTGCAATTTTGATCCGTCTCATGCCGTTACTTCACTTTTTCTTTTTTTGCAGGTTTTACCGAGGCAAGACTGAACTCCAGATGATCACCCTTTACGTCCACTTTGACATTTCCGCCGCTCTTCAGTTTTCCTGAGATGATATCCTCGGCCAACGGATCTTCCAGGAATCTTTGGATCACCCTCTTAAGGGGCCTGGCGCCGAACGTTTTGTCAAATCCCTTTTCAATCAGAAAATCCTTCGCCTTTACACCAAGCTCCAGCCTCACGTCCCGTTCCTTAAGACGTTCCTGCACCTCCCTGATCTCAAGGTCAATAATTTTCTGCAGATCTTTCTTTGTAAGGCTCCTAAAAACAACTATGTCATCAACCCTGTTCAGGAACTCCGGTTTAAAAACCTTTTTAACCGCCTCGAGAAGCCGGGACCTCATGTCTTTGTACGTTTCTTCCTCTTTTTCGGAAGAACGAAATCCGATAGAGCCCTGTTTTTTCAGCATTTCCGCGCCTATGTTTGATGTCATGATGAGTATCGTGTTTTTAAAGTCCACTTTTCGGCCGAACGAATCCGTAAGACGGCCTTCCTCGAGAACCTGTAAAAGCAGGTTGAAAACATCGGGATGCGCCTTCTCTATCTCATCAAGAAGGACAACGGAATACGGCCGACGCCTTACTTTTTCGGTAAGCTGGCCGCCTTCTTCATAACCGACGTATCCGGGCGGAGCGCCGACAAGCCGCGACACATTGAACTTTTCCATATACTCGGACATGTCCAGCTGGATAATGGCATCTTCATTACCGAACATGAATTCGGCAAGTTTCCTTCCGAGAAGCGTCTTGCCGACGCCCGTCGGTCCCATAAAAATAAATGAACCGATGGGCCGGCGCGGATTTTTTATTCCGGCCCGCGAACGCTTGACGGCACTGGCTATGGAGCGTATGGCCTCCTCCTGTCCTATAACCTTGGAATTGAGTTCCTCGGCCATCTTGATAAACTTGGCGGATTCCTTTTGCTCAAGTTTAAAGAGGGGTATCCCCGTCCATTTGGCTACTATGGAGGCTATGTTTTCTTCCGTAACCATAATAACTTTTTTGCTTTGCGCCTCCCGCCACTGCTTCTTAACCTTCATCAGAGATTCTCGCGCTTTTCTTTCCTCGTCCCGGTAACTGGCTGCCTTTTCAAAATCCTGGTTTTTTACCGCGTCTTCTTTTTCCCCTCTGTAACGCTTTATTTTTTCTTCTGTTTCCTTTAAATCCGGCGGAGCGGTCATGGTGGAAAGCCTCGCACACGAACCCGCCTCGTCTATGATATCGATAGCCTTGTCCGGCAGAAAACGGCCGCTTATGTATCTGTCTGAAAGTTTTGCCGCCGCCTCAAGCGCCTCATCGGTAAACTTCACCTTGTGGTGCGCCTCGTATTTATCTCTCAGGCCCTTTAAAATTTCGATTGTTTCATCAACGCTGTTCGGTTCGACTACTATCGTCTGGAACCGCCTCTCGAGCGCAGCATCTTTCTCTATGTGCTTCCTGTATTCGTCGAGAGTCGTAGCACCGATACACTGAATCTCGCCTCGCGAAAGGGCGGGCTTAAGTATGTTGGAGGCATCAATGGCGCCTTCGGCGCCGCCCGCCCCAACCAGAGTATGCAATTCATCGATAAAAACGATTGTATCGGTAGAGCCCCTTATCTCGTTCATCATCGCCTTTATACGCTCCTCGAACTGCCCCCTATATTTTGTACCCGCCACCATAAGGGCAAGGTCGAGTATGATGATCCTTTTGTTTTTCAAGATTTCCGGTACGTCGCCGGAAACTATATCCTGCGCCAGCCCCTCGACTATCGCTGTTTTACCAACGCCGGCTTCGCCGAGCAAAACGGGATTATTTTTTGTGCGGCGCGCCAAAATTTGTATGACCCTCTCTATTTCGTTTTTTCTTCCTATCACCGGATCGAGCTTGCCCTCTTTAACGAGCTTCGTAAGTTCCCTTCCAAAGGCATCAAGCGCAGGTGTTTTTCCTTTTTTAGTTCTTTGCGGCGCGCCGTAACCGGGAATAGAGGATCCCAAAAGGTTCATGACCTCCATCCTTACCCTGTCAAGGTCCAGCCCTAAGTTCAGCAGCACCTGCGAGGCAACCCCCTCACCTTCGTGGATAAGGCCAAGCAATAAATGCTCGGTGCCTATGTAATTGTGCCCCAGGTCCCTGGCCTCTTCCATGGCGAGCTCTATAACCTTCTTCGCCTTGGGCGTAAACGGAATATCTCCCGATACAATGGTAGCCGGACCGGGCTGCACAAGTTTTTCCACCTCGAACCTTATCTTGTCCGGACTCAGGCCAAGGCTCGCAAGAACAGCCGCGGCTACACCTTCGCCCTCGCGTACAAGACCCAAAAGCAGGTGTTCGGTCCCTATGTAATCGTGATTAAAACGCTTTGCTTCCTCTTTCGCCAAAAGAATAACTTTTCGCGCTCTCTCGGTAAATCTGTTAAACATCGCCATTTTTTTATTTTCCCTCCGTCAGTTTTTTCCGTATTATGTCCGCTCTTTTGTAGTCTCTTTGATTCGGGTTAAGAAGTTTTCCCTCAATTTTTTGAAGGTGCGCCGGCTGTGTCAATATGAACAGCTTGTTTATCAGCGCCTTGTCTATCTCATCCGCTATGCCGAGGTCCACACCAAGGCGTATGGCGGAAAGAAGTTTAATGGCTTCATTGCTGGTGATTATTCGGGCGCTTTTAAGCGTCCCGTAGGCCCGCCATATCTTATCGGAAATCTCATCCTTGTTTTTCGATAAGAGCATGTTGCGCGTCGATTCCTCGCGTTTTACGAGTTTGTCGACTATGCCACTGATCTTGTCTATCAGATCGCTTTCCGAATGCCCCATGGTAACTTGATTTGAAACCTGAAAAAAATTGCCTATGGCCTCTGTGCCTTCACCGTAAAAACCGCGCAGTGTAAGCCCTAATTTTGATATCGCCTGGAAAACCCTGCCGATCTGGTTTGTCATGACGAGGGCCGGCAAATGCAGCATTATAGACGCGCGAAGACCGGTACCCGTGTTCGTGGGGCAGGCCGTAAGATAGCCCCACTGCGGAGAAAATGCGTAACGCACCCTTTTGCCCAGATCTGTATCAATTTCGTTCGATATCCGCCATGCCTCAACAACGTTAAAGCCGGATTGCAGAACCTGTAGTCTCAGGTGGTCTTCCTCATTTACCATGATGCTTATGGTTTCTTTGTCATCCACAAGCAGCCCCTTATGCTCCGGTTCGGCAATATGTTCCGGACTCATAAGATGCCTCTCCACAAGAAACTGCCGGTCGAGTTCCGTCAGATCCCTCATTTTAAGAAAAAGTGATTTTTTAAGAAATCTACTTTTTTCGAGCGTGGTCCTGATGGCGCAAAGAATTTCCTCTTTTTCCTTCGGTTTTGCCCAGTTAAAAAACTGGAAACCGTCTATGTTGCGCGCGAGGCGGACACGGCTCGAAATCACGATGTTGGATTTAGGACCGGTTCCTTTGAGCCACTGGCTTTCTCTGTATAAAAGATCTTCCAAACGCATTTTTCGCTCTCCTATGGACTTCCGCCCGTTTATAGCGTCCTCGATTATGTTCCCCGCGTTAAGACGCGGGGTCCTCTCCTACCTTCCCTTTTTCTTCTCAAGCGCACGTATCTGATCCCTCAGGTGCGCCGCCTGTTCAAACTCTTCCGCTTTGACTAAAGCCTCAAGTCTTGCCTTCAAGTCATCAAGAAGCGCCTGTTTGTTCCCGGCCGTTTCCGCTTTGACCGGCGTTTTCCCTATGTGAGTGTCAGAGCCGTGAATCTTCTTAAGGAGGGGACTCAGCTGCGCCTTGAAAGTATCATAGCATTTGGGACATCCCAGTCGGCCCATTTTTCTGAAATCCTGAAAAGTAAAACCGCACAGGGGACATTTCAGTTTTGCATCAAAGGCAGCATTTTGTTTTTCACCCACAACCGGCACGAGGTCCGCCAGGCCCGAAAGAAGGTCCGCCAGTCCGAAATGCTCCTCCATCTCCATAGATTTTTCTCTGGCACACTGCTCACAAAGGTGGAGCTTTGTCACTTTATTGTTGATGATCTCGGTAAGGTGCACGGTCGCCTCGTTCTTATGACAGACGTCACATCGCATAACCAACTCCTGGTTTAAATTGAAAATTCAAAATCAGAAACACAAAACCTACGTATCTTGGTCGCCCCTGTGTCCGGGTACGCGGAATATCTCTATTTTTCATTTTTTGTTTTGCATCTTGCATTTCGGTACCTTACACCGTCGACCTTCGTAAGCTCCCGAAATGCCTGGAGAAGCTTGCGCGTAACGGCGCCCGGTTTTCCCTTGCCGATCGTATGGGCGTCTATCTTTGTAACGGGAATGATTTCCGCCGCCGTTCCCGTAAGAAAACATTCGTCGGCCCGGTAAAGGTCCTTCAAAACAAGCATCCTTTCTTTAAAACGCATCTTTTTCTTTTTGGCGATCTTTATAACGGAATCTCTCGTAATGCCGTCAAGCGCGCCTATATTTGTCGGCGGAGTAATAAGCGTTTCGTTGTCAACTATAAATATGTTGTCGCCCGTGCATTCCGCCACAAACCCGTCGTGGGTAAGCATTATGGCCTCTTCCGTGCCTCCGTCGATGGCGTCTATTTTTGCAAGGATATTGTTGAGATAATTCAACGATTTTATCCTGGGGTCTATGGCCTGTGGCAAATTTCTACGTGTCTTCGCCGTTATGATTTTTAAACCATGCTCGTAGAACCTTTTCGGATAGAGGGTGACCTTATCCGCGATCACAAACATGGACGACCGGTCCCTGCATTTTCGGGGATCGAGACCTAAATCACCCGAACCCCTGGTAACCACCAGGCGGACATAGGCATCGGCAAGGGCATTCTTTTTCAGGGTGTTTACGACTATTTGACTCATTTCTTTTTTTTCGACCGGGATTGTGAGCCGGATTGCCTCCGCCGACCTGTAAAGCCTGTCAATGTGCTCCTTCAACCTAAAAACAAGAGAATCATAGCTTCGTATCCCCTCGAACACACCGTCACCGTAAAGGAGACCGTGATCAAAAATAGAAATGTTTGCCTTGTTACTGTCTACAAATTTGCCATTCAGGTAAACTTTCCGTACCATTCTTTAACCCCTCTATTCTTCCGTCGCACATTCTAAAACGTTTGTCAAAATCATCGTGTGTATGTTCGTCATGCGTAACAATAACTATGGCCATGCCGTGTTTTCTTTTAAGCGCGTCGAGACACCCCTTTACCTCTTCACCTGTCTTTGAGTCAAGATTTCCCGTGGGCTCGTCGCACAAAAGGACCTCCGGATAATTCACCAGGGCGCGCGCTATCGCCGCCCTCTGTGATTCACCGCCCGAGAGCTCTGATGCTCCGTGGCGCGCCCTGTCTGCCAGGCCAACGGAAGCAAGGAGCCCTTTTGCCCTCCGGCGGATTTTCTCTCCGCCCCGAAGACCCCCTTCACCCCTAATAAGCGCAGGAAGCATCACATTTTCCAGCACACTAAATTCGGGAAGCAGGTGATAAAACTGGAACACAAACCCTATCTTTTTATTTCGTATCTCTGAACGTGCCTTATCAGTCAGCCCATAAAAATCCGCTCCATCGAAGAAAAGTTTTCCTTCCGTGGGCCTGTCAAGCCCTCCCAACATGTGAAGTATGGTCGATTTCCCCGCCCCGGAGGGACCCGTAATTAAGACAGATTCTTCCCGCCGTATTTTGAAACTCGCATTTCGCACGGCCTCTATCTGCGTCTTTCCCTGGTAATAGGTCTTTCTCAAACTTACTGCCTGTATCATGCTGTCACACTATCGATCGGCCATTCACTCTGTGAATAGCGTTGCCCCTCGCCTCTCGGTGCGGGTATGTTTTTCATCCGGTCATTCATATCGTATTGCCTCCACCGGATTAAGTCGTGAGGCTTTCCACGCCGGATACAAAGACGCCGCGACAGCAAGTACAAGCGAAAACCCCGCTATAACGGCTACGTCCTGTGCCACGATCTTAACCGGTATGTGGCTTAAGTAATATATGTCGCTCGGAAAAAGTTCAAGCCCCGTCAATTTCTCTATGTGATTCGCGATCGTATCAATATTTTTCGCTATTAATATTCCGATTCCGCTCCCAAGAAAAGCGCCGACAGCTCCTACCGAAAATCCGAGAAAAACAAATATCATTTTTATATCCGCCCCCTGCGCCCCTATCGCGCGCAGAATACCTATGTCCTTGGTCTTCTCGATAACCTGCATTATGAGAGAACTGGCTATATTGAAACACGCCACCACGATTATGAGCCCCAATATTATGAACATCATCTTCTTTTCTATGGCCAAGGCCCTCATCAGATTCTTATCCAGTTCCATCCACGTTTTAACGGTAAATGGGTAACGAAAAACCGTCTGAAGCGCGCGTTTTATGGCATACGCGTTAAACTCATCGTCCACCCTTACGCCGATTCCGGAAACCGAATCCCTCTTAAAAAGCGACTTCGCCTCATCTATATCCGTGAAAACGATATTGGCGTCGTAATCATACCTGCCCGAAGCAAACGTGTCCGCAACAATGAATTCCTTCTTCCTGTTTACATAAGGCGAAAAGAGCGTGATCGCGTCACCTTTTTTAAGCCTCAGCGTTCTGGCCAGCTCTCTTCCGATTATAACACCGTTTTTGCCGAATGAGAGCTTTCCGGAATCGACATATTCTTTCACATTGCTTACGGCACCCTCGCGGTTTTCGTCAAGACCGCGCAGGAGAACGCCCACAATAACGTCCTTGTACTTAAGGAAAGCCTGGTCGTCAAAAAAAGGTGAACTCGCCACAACGTGTTCTTTCGTACTTAGGGTGTTCATAACCTTTTCGGCGTCCGCTATACCGCCTTCCCTGAGAACGATTATGTGCGAGTAGGTGCCGATGATCTTTTCCTTGATTTCTTTGTCAAATCCCGTCATTATGGATATGACAACCACAAGCGCGGCAACACCGACGATAACTCCGAGAATAGAGATAACGCTTATCGTAGAGATAAAACGTTCCCGGCTTCGCCTCCTTAAATATCTTAATCCTACGAACAATTTCCAGTTCATGATCCAACGTTAGGCCGCCGTTTTCGGCTATAAGCAAGAGATCCTCCGGCTTATGACCCGCGGCTTACGGCTATTTCTCCTGTTTGAGCTGCGGAAACAGTATTACCTCGCGTATATTGGCCGAATTCGTAAAAATCATTACAAGTCTGTCTATTCCTATCCCGAGACCGCCGGCCGGCGGCATCCCATACTCAAGTGCACGCATAAAATCCTCATCGATCTCACCGCCGGTTTCCTCAAATCTTCTTCTCTGCTCAATAGGATCGTTAAGCTCTGAATAGGCATTCGCGATCTCGATACCCCCCATGTAAAGCTCAAACCTGTCGGTGAGTTCGGGGTTGCCTTTTTTGGCCTTCGCCAGCGGACAAAGCTCCTTGAACATGTCGACCACAAAAACCGGACAATCGTGCGCTTTCGGTTCGACAAGTTCGCCTATGATATTGATGAGCTGCGTCCTGGAAACCTCATTTTTCTCTAACTTTACGCCTTTTCGGCGTAATTTCTCCGCCCATGTTTTCTCGCCGTCACTCGGTAATATGCCAAAATTCTCTTCCATAAGACGTGCGAAAGACACCCTTTCCCATTTCGCAAGGTCAATGATTTTCCCCTGATATTCTATTTTTTCCTTACCCAAAACAGCCTTTGCCGTTTTTCGCACTATGTCCTCGGTGAGTCTCATCATGCCCTCACAGTCCGAAAAAGCCTCGTAAACTTCAAGCATGGTAAATTCGGGATTATGCCTTACAGAAATGCCTTCATTCCGGAAGCTGCGGTTTATTTCATAAACCTTCTCGAACCCGCCCACGAGCAGCCGCTTTAAATAAAGTTCCGGAGCGATACGCAAATATAGATCCCGATGAAGCGCGTCATGATGTGTCTTAAAGGGCTTGCCTGCGGCCCCGCCGGCGATCGACTGCATCATCGGCGTCTCGACTTCCAGAAAACCCCTCGTGTCCAGGACTTCCCGTATTTTGCCTACGACCCTGCTCCTTATTTTAAATATTCTCTGTACATCCTCATTGACGATCAAATCAACATAGCGCTGTCTGAATCTCGTCTCAACATCTTTAAGGCCATGCCACTTCTCCGGAAGCGGCCTCAGGGACTTCGCGAGTATTTTGATGTCTGAGAGCTTTATGGTTGTCTCACCCGTTCTTGTTTTAAAAAGTTCGCCCTCGACCCCTATTATGTCCCCGATATCAAGTTTTTTAAGAAATGAAAATTTTTCATCCCCGAGCGGGCCCGCCCCCGCGTAAAGCTGTATGCGGGATGTGGAATCCTTAAGGTCGAGGAAAACTGTTTTTCCATGCGCCCTCTGGGCCATGATTCGACCCGCCGCCCGGACATTTTTGCCTTCGGTGAAATTTTTTTTCAACGCCTCAATGGTGCTGTCTACGGCATAGCTTTCGCCGAAGGGGTACACGCCCGACTTTTCTATTTCCTTCAGTTTTTCGCGCTTTTGCTTCTCTATATCGCTTGCGTGGCTCATATTGTTATACAATTATATACAATGATGGCCGTAAAGTCAAACACATTACTCCCCAAGTGGTGTCAAGATAATTGGGCACTTTCATGTTTGGGTTCTTCAATTATTGTAAACGTGTAATTAGGCATACTCTTTGGCTGTTGCCCCTCTCGTATCTGGCTTACTATGCCGAATGTCCA
>Ga0180433_10010474_pt1 | contig 11152 bp, 10 predicted proteins | sample SS_ome_8_FD_132980 | JGI IMG/M metagenome (GOLD analysis project Ga0180433, IMG submission 132980) | Hypersaline lake sediment archaeal communities from the Salton Sea, California, USA - SS_1_D_1 metaG | ecosystem: Environmental > Aquatic > Non-marine Saline and Alkaline > Hypersaline >...
AGAGAGGGAGCGGAGTCTTTTCGGCTGGTGGGGCCGGTCGGTCAGGTTCTGCCAGGGGAACGTTTGTAAATCTGCATTATATGAATTGAACGTGTCAATAAAACGCAAAGTCCGCTCCAATTAGTGTGGAAATGAGGGGAAATGGCGGGTCAAATATATTTTAGTGGATTGGCATCAGGGCTCGATAGCGATGGCATTATAGCGCAGCTTATGGCGATCGAACGCGCCCCGATCACGAGGCTGCAGGAGCGCATTAGTGGGCTCGAAGAACAGCGCGAAGCGGTCCAGTCCATCCGACGCGCTCTGCTCACACTGTACAACCGCGCCCGGGATTTGAGCCTGGGCACCGTGTTCGACCAGCTTGCGGCTACCTCGAGCCAGGACGATGTGTTGGCGGTCGAGCTGTCCGGCCAGAATCCTGCGCGCGGCTCGTTCGTCGTACAGGTCACCTCTCTTGCGAGCGCCACCGTCGGGACGAGCAGTCACTACCTGGGACAGGCGATTGATCCGAACGCGGCATTAGACTCAGCAGGCTTCAGCTTGGCGCCGACAAGCGGCACGTTCACGATAAACGGCACGGAGATAAGCATCGATGTCACCACCGATTCGCTGAACGACGTCATCGCCAGGATCAACGCGAACACCAACGTGACTGCGGCGTTCAGCGCTACTACGAACAAGATATCTCTCACGAACACCGACCCCGCTGACACAGATATAATCAATCTGGGGGCGAGTGCAGATACCAGCAACTTCCTTGAGAGCGCACGACTCATTGGTGCCACCCAGACCGGAACTCCTACGACTCTCGAGAGCACCGTCAACGTCGCCGTCGTCAATCCGGGCGAGACGCTGGACAATATATTCGGTGCCGGTGTGGTAACGGCCGGTACGTTCCAGATTAATGGGACAACGGTCACGATAACCGACCCGAGCACCGAGACGCTGTACGACGTGCTGAACGCGATAAACACCTCCGATGCCAACGTCACCGCTTCGTTTGACGCGACCACCGATACGATCCGGGTAGTCTCCGACACGTTGGGCAGCCGCACGATCGATTTCACCGACGGCACAAGCGGGTTTCTCGCGGCGGCGTACCTCGATACGGCGACTCAGACGGCGGGCACCGACGCTCAGTTCAGCGTGGACGGTCAGGCTATGACCAGGAATACCAACACTATAACCGACGCGATAGGCGGCCTCAGCTTCACGCTCCTCAGCGCAGGAACCTCAACGATCACTGTGACGGAGGATTACGACGCGACGATGGAGGGTGTCACGGAATTTGTCGACGCCTATAACACCGCCGTCCAGACGATGTATGATGAGTTAGCGGAAGACGGCGATCTGGAAAACGACCTGTCTATCCGGATGTTCGAGAGTTACTTGCGCAGCACCATTTTCGGGCGGCCTACCGGTGTCATCGGCGACTATCAGAGTCTTGCGGATATAGGGATCACAACAGGCGAAACGTTTCAGCGCGACGTGCTCAGCATGCTCGAGGTGGATGAAGGAACGCTGCGAGCGGCTCTGGAAAGCGACCGGGACGCTGTCGAAAGCATCTTCGTTAACGCCGCCGAAGACGGCATCGCCGACCTGTTCGAGACGTACCTCCAAGACGTGACGTCCGCCACGGGGTTCCTCCAATCACGGGCTGGAGCGAACGGTACGATCAGCAGCCAGATCGACTCGCTGAATGACCGGATAGAGGCAATGGAACGGCGGCTGGAGATGAAAGAGGCGAGGTTACGGCGCCAGTTCACCCAGATGGAGGTAGCGTTGGCTCAGTATGAGTCGTTGAGCTCGTTCCTGGCGTCGCGATTTGCGGCGATGGAGCAGGAGTAGAGGGGAGGAAGTTCGGGGTTCCAAATCCCGACTGCAGGGTGTATACTATAGGGGCACACGGTGACGGCCGCGTCACGAGAGGAGGGACATGTGCGGTTTCTCTTCTTGGTACAGGCTGTTCCGTGTACACTGAGTGAGGGCAAATATGGGGGCAACACAGATACAACGAACATATAAGCAGGTGCACGTAGAAACGGCTTCCCAAGGGAAGCTGATCGTGATGTTGTACGATGCAGCTATAAAACGTATCGAGGAGGCAATCAGCCTGATCGGGACGAAAAAGCTCGATATGGTCAACAACAACCTCGTCAGGGCGCAGGACATAGTCGCCGAGCTGCGTGCATCCCTTAACATGAAAGCCGGCGAGATAGCAGCAAATCTCGACCGGCTCTATGATTACATCCACAGGCTTCTCGTACGCGGCAACGTACGCAAGGAGGCGGCTCCTCTCCAGGAAGCGCTGCAACTCATGAAAGTGCTCCGCGAAACGTGGAAAGAGCTTTTTGACAAGTTGCCGGCCTCCGAAATCCCGTCAACGCGCGATGAGGCGGCGCGCAGCAACGCCATGCTCAACGTGCGCGGCTAGCCGTTAACGCATCCGGATCGTATTTCTTTTCCTATGTTGTAGACCGGTAGGATGCAAACGTATCCTCAGGCAGAACCTTCATTCGGGTGCTGGGTCGTCCTCGCCGGCAGAGACAACCGCCGTGTCAGGCCCGCCTCGATCAGCGCCGGCGCGCCCCGCCGAACGATGACCTCGACGCGGACCTTCCCATCGATGACACTCTCGTTGATGGGCGTGCGCTCACAGAACGTGATCGTGGCGAGACACTACTACCGCGCGATGCTGATACGCGTGTCGCCTGATGCGACGTGCTACGCGTTCTCACCGACGAACTGCGCGACGGCGATACGCGTGTCGCCTGATGCGATGCGCCGCGCGTCCTGACCGAGGTATCGGGGGACGACGATACTCGCGTCCGCTCTTGCGTGGAGCTACCGGACCTGATCTCCGATCGGGTGCGAGGTGCACTTCTGACCGGATTGGGCGCGGGAGCGTCCCGTACGGTGGGGCTTTCTCTGCGCTCGGGCACAACCCGCTGCCGTTCGGGAGACCGCGTTCGCTCCGGAGGCGAGGAAACCTCCGGTCTCACTCGGACACGTTGCGTTTCGTCACCACGTCTCTCTACAGTATGTCGCGGGGATGGCGCCCCAACCGTCTCTCGGGACGTCCGCGGTTCGGTACGAACTCTTCCTGGTCCTGTAATCGGGCGTCTCTGGTGGGTGGGGGCGACCCGGGTGCGGGTATCGTGATGTACGACCGTTCGGGTCCGCGGTGCCACTCGTATCGGATGAATCCGCCGACGGTAGGTGCACCACGGGGTGTAGTAGAAGACATACCGCGTAGGCGGTCTCACCACGTAGATGGGTTGCCGCCAAATCCACCATATCGGCCGCGGCCAGATGTAGCTGTGTCGGTACCAGACGGTGTAGTGAATATCGTAATCGAAATTCCCGCGGTACGATTCATACACGCGGACTTGCTCGCGGTCGCTCAGATCGGTGTCCAGTTCCCGAGGTTCACCCTTTTCGAAGTACAGGAACTTCCTCAAGTTGAGGATGTCCTTTTGCTTGTCGTACTCGCCGATAACAGTGATCTGCCGTTCAAGCTCTTTCTGAATATCGGCTATCTCGGAGCACTCTCGGATCCGGTCTATGTTGAACCCGCTCTCGTAACAGAGAAGCACGTGACTTTGCTCGTCGGGAAATACGTCGTCGGATATTACCAGGTTCCAGGTCATGTAGTCGCTGCCATCGCTGCCGTACCATTCGGTATGGCTGTCAACTACGTAGCCGCTGACCACAATTTCCCGCTCGTCGTAATAGGAGGCGTTGTCGTGAACCGCCCACACTGACAGCGGTTCCATTGTTCCCTGGACCGCCGCGATGGGTGACATGAGCGCCAGCGATAGTGCAACTCCTATTACCTGTGTCACCATCTTCATCACCCCCTATGTCGTATGTGCGAATCCTGGTGGTCGCACCGCTTGGACTGACCTCTCCAGTCCACCTCCAGTATGACACACGGCGAAGAGTTTGTCAAGAGATAATCTCCGCCTTTTGCCCTGTCCGGCGGGTACTCACCTGCCGGTTACTCCCTTTCCACTAGGTTAATCGCACAGGACTCGTATATGGTTCCCTGCTGCGACGAGATGAGCGTTAGGGGTTCAGTCCGGACTAATCGTCATTGTTGCCTTCTTCCAAGAGGGATCCGAGCGAAACCGTAAAGGGCTAATTTGTTTAGGCTTGTGGCTGAGGAGGAATCGGAGGTTTTGGGCGGGGAGTTCTGCGAATTGTCAAGAGCGGGGGTAGGCGCAAGGGCGCGAAGGACGCAAAAATCTAGACGTAGCCCGGCAACTCACTTGCAGGGTCGCGCCGGCCGGCTGGTAGTGGCTCGTGACACTTCTATTTGTGTGCAGGTGCAACTGAACGTTGTGCTGCTATCAAGAACGGCAGACCTCGACTCAGAGCTGCCAATGTGACTACCTACCAGCCCCGCAGGGGCGACAGGATTTAGCCCAGGGCGACGCGAAGCGAGCCCTGGGTTACCGACGTCCTCCAATCCCGAGCCCCCGAACGGGGACGACAGAAATGGTTCCCGACAAGGTAATGCTGCAGCGTCCAAGTCATTAAATCGAATGTCACACCCCATTAATATCACAAGAACCCCGAGGACCGACGCTCCAGCGTAACGCACCTTGATTCAGGGGCTTGAGCACGATTATAATGGGCCGGTGCGGTTTCCTCGGCATGACATAAACGTACGGAATTCCGAGGGGCGTCGGTGGTGCGTCCCCGAGTGGTCATGCCCGCGATCATAAACTCATTGGCGGCATACGCGCAGGATACAAGGAACGATGAGCGACGGGTTCAAACTCATCCGACAGTTTAGCGCGACAATAGCGATGGTCGTGCTGCTCGAGGCGGCGATCGCGTTGTGTGCCGGACCTGTGGCGCGTGCGCAGGACGTCTCAACACCTGATGAGGCTGGAGTTACGACACAGGCCGCGGCAGACCTCCCGAAGGTGAGGATGCTCATATTCAAGTCGGAGGATTGTCCGGAATGCGTCGAGGTGCTCGAGACGGTGCTGCCGGATCTCGAGCGTGAGTATCCCGGACAGATCGAGACCGAGCAGCTCGAGATCGGCGAGGCCGATCCGAACAGAATCGAGAACGTTACGAAACTGTTTGCGCTTGAGGACAAGTTCGGCGACACGGGGAACGAGGTCCCGGTAATCTTCGTCGGAGAACACGTTATCGGCGGGCCTGACGAGGTGCGCGAGCGGCTGCCCGAGATTGTGCCCGAGATACTGGTGCAAGGCGGATGCGACTACCCGGAGCTTACCGACGAGGAGCTCGCGGTTGCCAGCCGGGTGGAGCAAGGGAGGAAGTGTCTGGCCTATTTTCACCAACCGGGGTGCAAAGACTGCGACCGCGTCACCTACCTCCTGCTCTACCTCGAGCAACACTTCCCTTCACTCGAGGTCCGTGAGTACGACATAACCGTCCGCGAGAACAAGGTGCTCAACGAGGCGATGTGTCTGGCGCGAAACGTGCCCCAGCATCAGAGGCTCGTCGTGCCGGCGGTATTCATCGGGGACGGGCACCTTGTCGAAAATGAGATTACCTGGGATGCGGTGAAAAAGCTCCTCGGCACCCCAGCAGCCGCTGACCCGTCATGGAACGTGAGCGACGAGTTGTTGGTCAAAGCGCGTGCCTCTATAGGCGGGAGGTTTCGCTCATTTAAAGTGGTCACGGTGGCTGCCGCGGGTCTCCTGGACGGCGTCAACCCGTGCGCGTTCGCGACCATCATCTTCTTCATCTCGTACCTGACGATGATAGGGCGGACTGGGAGAGAGCTTATCTCGGTCGGCGCTGCATTCAGCGCTGCGGTGTTTCTCACCTACCTCGCGATAGGGTTCGGTTTCTTCAAGTTTCTGCAATCTGTTGCCGATTTGATGCGAACGCTCTCGTTGGTCCTATACTTTGTCATCGCGGTTATCGCCTTCGTTATCGGGGTAGTGAGCCTGTACGATTTCGTGCTGATACGCAGAGGTGACCTGCGCGACATGAAGCTCCAACTACCGGCTGCGCTGAAACGCAGAATCCAGCTCACCATAAGCAAGCGGTCCCGCATGCGCAACTATCTGTTCGGGGCGGTAGTGGCAGGTGCCATCGTCAGCGTTCTGGAACTGGCGTGCACCGGCCAGGTCTATCTCCCGACCATCACCTGGGCGGTGCAGGATCCGGCCCTGCGACCCTATGCGTACCGACTGCTGGTTGTCTACAACCTTATGTTCGTTACGCCCCTCGTCGCGATCATTGTTCTGGCATACTACGGGCTGAGTTCCCAGCAACTGTCCTTATTTCTTCACAGACACGCCAGCGTGGTGAAGCTCGCGACAGCCGTGTTCTTCTTTGGTATGGCCGGCCTGCTCCTATATAATATCGTCGCGTAGCGCCGCCGCTTCGCATGTGTGGTCAACCCCTGGCGGTACACGGCAGTCGGTCATCTGTCTGCTAAGTGGATGCTAGCCAGGAGATGCCTGCGACGCGTGCCGTTTCGCGTCATTCCAAGGCCGATTGGGACCGCCCAACTTGTAGCAACCCTCGCAGTAAACTCCTCCCGTTGGTCGCGGGATCGAACCGCGGCGGGCGAAAAGGCTCCGCGCATATGTATGCTGAGGAGAATTCCACAAGCTGCGCAATGATTGATCTGCGAACCGGCCGAAGTCGTCCTCCTCGTAGTACTCCATGCAGCAGGGCGCTATACGAGCATCCCAGTGAACCACGAGCTGTTTCCACAACCAAAAACATTTGCGGCTTCTTATCTCTTTCGGCACTTCGCCGGGCGACACCCCGCCCTCACTGTCTGTGAATCCAACAAGCGTCTCGAATACGTCAACACCTAGATCAGCTGCCATCCTGAGAGCTCTATCCGTCAGATGTTTGTTATGCTCAAAAAGAAGAAACCGCCAGCGAACCAGGGGGGTGCGTGCGCGTAGTCTCCGTCTTGTTTCGAGGAGCCGGCGGGTGTTTTCCACGACGAGCCCAAAGTCGCCCCCAGACCTATAGGCCTCATAGCTTTGCTGATCTACGCCGTCGCCGGATATGATCAACTGGGACAGGCCCGATCGCACGAGGGCCTCCATCTTTTCGTCGTCCAACCGGACGCTGAAATTCGTGCTTATTCTTGTGGAAATCCTGCGTGATTCCGCGTAGCGCGCCATCTCGATGATATTGGCATTCAAGAACGGCTCGCCCCAGTTGTATAAATACAGCAGGAAAGCGTACCTGCACGTGGCGTCGATAATTGCTTCGAAAGTTGACTTGCTCATTGCGCCCTTGTCTCGACCATGTTCCTTGCGGCCTGTGGGACAGAATCGACATCCGAGATGGCACATGTTCGTCGCGTCAATGACAAGTTCGTAGGGTCGTGAGGCTAGCCTTGACCTTGAGAGGGCGAACTCGAACCTATTCACCACAAGATTGAGCCATTTCACCGGCGTTCCATACCGGAAAAGGACTAGTATTGGCGAATCACGATTAAACCTGAAGTAGGTTCTCCTCATAAGAGTGTCTCTACATATGCTCGTCAGGACCGGCTTCTTCTTTTCTAGCCTAGCCGCCATGTCGTCAATCAGATTATACGAGTGTCCGTATTATAAGGTCAAGCGCCGTGGTGCAAGAGGTCGAGATCGGACAGGCAAATGTTGCCGCTGGCTCGTGCGCATAGGTCCGGTCACGCACAGGGGGCTTTCCAACGTTTTTAGGAGCCTAGGGAGGAAGAAACGCGTCCCGAAAGGCTTGACACGAAACGCGGAAACCAGCTCACCATAAGCAAGCGATCCCGCATGCGCAACTATCTCGTGGGCGCGGCAGTGGCGGGTGCTGTCGTCAGCCTTCTGGAACTGGCATGCACCGGCCAAGGCTATCTCCCGACCATCACCTGGGCGGTGCAGGATCCGCCCCTGCGACCATACACATACCGACTGCTCGTTGTCTACAACCTTATGTTCGTTACGCCGCTCGTCGCGATTATTGTGCTGACATATTACGGCTTGAGCTCGCAACAACTCGCCTTGTTTCTGCAATGACGTGCTGCCGCTGTGAAACTGCTGACCGCAGCGTTCTTCTTCGGCATGGCCGCCATCCTCCTTTACAACATCATTCCCTAATCTAATTCCGTAGTTCCCCGTGGCATCGGTAGTTCCGGGGACATCGCACCTATTTCTCGGGACATTCAACGAGCGTGCGGCTCGAGCGGGAATAGTGCCGGAGAGAATTATTGAATAGTTGGGCTTAATCTGGTGTATAATAGGATGGAAGCACGTGCAGGGTGGTCTGAACCTGCCATCTAAACGCGTTGGCGGGACAGAACGGCGGAAATAGGTGTGGTGTCCCCGAAACTCAAGGAAATCATTTGACTTTCGGGCGGTTTTAGGGTATACTATTAGGGTCGGGTCAGAATGATACGGTTCGGTAGTGAGACGGCGCGTTGGTCGTGTGGGGGCGTGCTGTCTCTTGGGTATCTGGCAGTCACCGTGAAGCGGCTCTTTCGGGCCGATTTCGTGGGGGAGGTAGATCAGGCCGGATGCAGATTTTCGTAGCTGTCGTCTTAGCTTTTCTGCTCGCGTTCTTACTCTTCAAGCTGATAAGTCTGCTTGTGGGCTTTGTGTTTTCGATATTTCTTGGTCTGGTGAAACTCGCGTTTGTTGTTGCGTGCGCGCTTTGCGTTGTCTATTTTGCGATTCACTTTTTGCCGCTTCTGTAGAGACTTTCCGGGACAATCCGCCGGCTTACCAGTAACGCCGCACTCCTCAGGAAAGGTGTTCTCTATCTAGTCTAGCCGTCTGGCGACGCAGAACACGCCTCCGCACGCTATCCATGGGGACAGCATGTTCAGCCCTGTCGCGACCAGCACGCCGAGCCTGTTAAGGGTGAACTTCGCCGGGTCGCCAAGGCGGTTGCGGAAGTCGCGGCACAGTCCCATAGCATAGGGCAGCGTGAGATCGTCGGGCACTATTTTCAGTGGTTCAAACCCGTTTTGGGTGACGAGTTTCCTGAGTTCAGTTCTGCTGTATCTGTATTCGTCGAAGACGAGCTCGACACCGCGCGTTCTGCGCACCCTATTCTGCATGAGGATATATGGATGGACGAGGATCCGTCGGAGCAGGTTGGTGTGGGGTACCGCCAGGAAGAGCAGGCCGCCCTTTCTGAGAACCCGCCGCATTTCCTGGAACGCTGCGTGCATATTCTGTTCGAAGTGCTCGACCACCCCGAATGAGAGTATGGCGGCGAAGGTGTTGTCGCTGAATGGCATGTGTAAGACGTCGCTGGTTATAAGCGGGATGTCGCTTGCGTGCCGGCGTGCCGTGCGGAGCGCCTCGTGCGAGACGTCCAACCCGACGACGTCGAACTCTTTCGCACGGAGGAATACGACCCATCGCGCGAGACCACACCCCGCCTCGAGGATCGGGCCTTCCTGTGGTAGGTAATCGAGAAGAAGCTCGGTCGTGAGTTGCGAATCGCAGAGCGCCAGATACTCTTCAAACGTCTGGCCTTCCCAGTATTCGCCGCGCTGGTCAGCCTTCCTTATGTATTGCTTGAACGGCATGTCGGAATCTTGGGCTTACCTTAACCCCAGCTCCTCGAACGGTATCTCGCAACTGGTGAAACCTGCCCGCACACCCCGAAACCGAAAGGCGTACCCTCGAATGTTGCCCGTCACCGCTTTCCGAAGGAGCCCTACCGGCAGCGAGACCACCAGCGAAACGATAAACTTCAGCCACTCGTGCGGACGAGCGTGCTTCTTCGCATAGAGCACGCTGTTGCGTGCTACCAGGTACCGGAGCGCCGGATTGTAATAGCTCTCGAAACCCCCCGTGGACGCGCATCCTTTGTGCCACATCAGCGCCTTTGGCGCATATACTACACGGTACCCCTTATCGCGTGCCCTCTTGCACCAGTCAACTTCGTCATGATAGGCGAAGAACTGCTCGTCAAACTCGCCCACGTCTGTTGCCGCCTTCATCGAGAGCATCGTGCCGCATCCGACAACGAAATCGACGTCTTTCTGTGCGGAGAACTCCGTGACCGGCTTATTGTAGCCCCAGACCTTCACGAGCTGCTGGCAAAAATTGACCGCGCCGTACACCGCCCATATTCTATCGGGCGCGTCGAGCTGCATAACCTTCGGCCCGACGGCCGCTATTCGCGGGTCGCTCTCCGCCACGTTGACAAGCTCCTGTATGAACTGTGGGTCAACGGTGGTATCGTTGTTGGCGAGCAAGGCGTAAGCGGCGCTGATGTTCCGTGCATGACGCAGACCAACGTTGTTACCGCCGGAATAGCCGAGGTTCTGCTCGTTGCGGATAAGCGTGATCTCGGGAAAGCTGTCCGTGATCGGATCGGCGCTTCCCGGGATCGAACCGTTGTCAATGACAAGAATATCGAAGTTGTCATACTCGACCTTTCTGAAGCTGTCGAGGCAGCGCAGTGTGTCGTCGGTGCCGTTCCAGTTGAGTATGATCACGAGCACTTTTGGCGATTCTTTCAAACGATACCCTCCGTGATCTTCAGCGCAATCCGAGCCGCTCAAGCGGCGGTTCCTTACCCCTGACACCGTCACAGAAACCGTGCAGTTTCAGTAGCGCACCGCGCGCTTGTCCTCGCGGCAGCTCCCGAAGGAACGCGAGCGGCAAGCTGAGGAAGAAGAGCGTCACGAACTTGACCCATTGGATGAGCGTGGCGTGTTTCTTCGCGAACAGCACGCTGTTCCTGCCGACGAAATATCGTTTTGCGCTCGCGTACCGTTCGCCGCCGGTCGAGCTCTGACCGACGTGCCAGACGCGCGCGGTGGGCACCAGGACTATGGTGTGCCCCTTTTTCCGGGCGCGCGTGCACCAATCCACTTCGTCATGATACGCGAAGAACCGCTCGTCGAACGTGCCGACATCCTCTACCGCCTCTCGCCTGAGCAGTATAGCACATCCGAGCACCCAGTCCACCGCCATCGTGCTCGCGAACTGCCCGTGACTGTCCGCATTCCGCCCCCTGAGTTTCACTATCGCTTCAGAATAATCAACGCTGCCATACGCTGCGTACAACCGCGTCGGCTCGGCTCGCCAGAACACGAGCGGGCCGGTCGCAGCGGCTTCTGGCTGCTGCTCAGCGGCATCCACGAGACGCGACACCGTTTCCGGCGCGACCGTCACGTCGTTGTTCACGAGGAAGACATAGG
>Ga0180433_10010475_pt1 | contig 11151 bp, 27 predicted proteins | sample SS_ome_8_FD_132980 | JGI IMG/M metagenome (GOLD analysis project Ga0180433, IMG submission 132980) | Hypersaline lake sediment archaeal communities from the Salton Sea, California, USA - SS_1_D_1 metaG | ecosystem: Environmental > Aquatic > Non-marine Saline and Alkaline > Hypersaline >...
ACCCGATGTCCTACGAGGAGGCATACTCCATCGTATGGAAGATCGGACGTGCCGCTACAGGCCGGCCATTCTAACTGGCACAGCCAGGGCGCCTGGCAGGAGCGTGCAACAGAATCCTGCCTATCCACATAGATTCATTCATTGAATGGGTCTATTTGGGTATTAACTAAAAATAGGAGGTGTAACCATGTTTACTTCAAAAGAAATCCGTAATGAGCACAGGCTTTCCACTCGGAAGGTCAGTACTCGATGTTCACGTCGTGGTGGACGTCAGTGCGTACCACTTACACTGATGGGAGAATCAATTCGTTCGTTCCAGAGGGGTGAAACACCTAACCAGAAAGAACTGGTTGAGGAGATTCGCCGTGGTTCTACCATTAGAAGGAGGTTCTCATGAAACTGATTCTGGTAATACTCGGTTTCTTGGTATGGAGAGAGCTCCTTGTTTCATTGGTTGGAGAAGAAGCCACAATGGGTTGCTTCTTGGTACAAGCTATCTATTGTAGGATCCGATACTGGCGTGACGATGTAGTTTTCGGGACGCCATCCAGTCCTATCCCGATCACTGCGGAGGTGGTTGAATGGAATTCTACGAATACGATCCACTAATGTTTCCAGTAACAGACGATGAGAATGAAAAGCATCGTCCTATTGATAACGAATTTGAGATTGATCCTGACGAAGGATTCGATCGAGAGGAGGATGATTACTATGAGTAAACTCGAAGGCCTCAAGAAAAAATTGGCAAGGTTGGAGCGCAAGTACGAGAAGGCTGAGGGTAAGCCTCTTGTGCAGGCTCGTATTATGAAATCGGCCGCATCTGTACAGGATCAGATTGACAGGCTGGAGAGTAACTAGTAGTACGAGGTAGCCGTTTGGCTGCCTCAAAGACCGCCTCAGGAGAAAGGTTAGGTGTCCCTATGTCAACTTTCTCTTATGATGAAGAAACTCAGATTATCAATATGCTTAATCTGAAGGTAGGCCAGGAAGGTAAACTGGCATGCTATGACATGCTAGATGGACTTCCGAGTGATACCAAAAACTGGCTTAAGTACATGAAAATCGGAGAAATGGATCATAGATTCTCTGATGACCTGTTGATTGTGCTTATGATCTGGAAAGATGGCGAATTTCCGCCTGCTTACTGGCATTAAAACGAGCGCCTGAGGCGGTGCTTGAGGTAACTAAACAAAGGAGGTGATACCATGGCAAAGAGATCCTATGCACACGTTGACTATACTGAAGCAAATAAACCTAAAAAGAGGAAGCTTGAGCGCATCAACGCTTCAAAAATCGATAAAAAGGGTGGTTTCTTCGGTATTACAGGCCCAAATCCGGTTGATCATTACAAAGCCTATAAACACATTCTCAGAGAAAAATCGCCGTTTAAGATCTACGAGCAGACACCTGAGACTGCCAGGCTGATTAAGCGACGTACCAAACACATAAAAGACCCTCGCTTGAGCGTTACTATCGGTGATGTGTTTGACGTGGTGAAGACAGAACCTAAGCCAGGTAGGCCGCCCCTGTTTGTATACGGTCATTTAGATTTCTGTACTACGGCAAAGGTTCTCTGTAGGGATCACGATTTGAAGAAGAACCTAGAGGCACTGGCACAGTGCACTAATCTCAAAAATACGTTCTTCTTGGAAATGACGTTCTCTATTTGGGGCGACAAGAAGTTCAGCACTGGTAAGAATATGAACCTGTTTATCTTGGAGAAATATATTCCTATGATATTCAGGCGATATGGTTGGAAAGTAACCAATCCAAAAGGCCACGCACAAAAGAGTAAAGGATGGAAGTACTCTAGAACGTATAGAGACGGCTGTCCTATGATTAATGGATTCTATAAATTAGAAAGGAGGTGGTAAAATGAAGTTCTTTGTTGGACTATTTCATGCGTTGTGGATGAGTGGCATCATCTACATAACAGGAGGTTTGACATGGCTACTCGTCACGAAGTTACTTGGGTAGACCACGACATTGTCGTATGTGACAACTGTGGTGCTCACGCAAACAAAATCAAGAACATAAAGCATTATCCCACATGCACTCCTGGCGAAAGCAAGAAATGGGAAGCATACTATGATGAATGGGATGATGAGTATGACATCGATTGTCCATGCACCGGCAACTGCCATGCATGTGATCAGTACGATTATTGCAATCCGAGTCCAAATTCCTTATAGAAGGGAGGTGATTTAGCATGAGGTGGCTTATTCGTGTACTAATCATAATAAGCATATTCGTATATTCGAATCTGGATTCCAGCTACATGGATAAGCCATATGTTCCGGAATATCCATGTGTAATAATGGAAGCTCCACACGTAAAGTATGTTTTACTCAAACCAGGCGGTAAGATAATCGCCATATACAAGGAGGAATCAAAATGAATAATACAAAACAACCTTTGGGCGTAATCGCTGGTCGTCTTGGTAAAAACCCTGTGCAGTATACTCGTAACCTGAAAAAAGGTGGTACGGCGAAGGTAGCCAAGTTCTCTTTGGCAGTAACGGTTCTGGGTCAGGATGGTGCTGAGACTGTATGGTACCAGTGCTCCGCCTGGAAAAAGCGCTGTGAGCTGGTTATGAAGCACCTGCAGAAAGGTGATTCTGTACAGCTGCACGGATTCGCTCGTCGCTCTACGTACTTCAGCAAGAAGACCAATCAGGAAGAAAGCGTCCTGGAATTCGACGTTATGTTCATTACCTTCCTGGGCAAGGCTCTTCGCAACATCAATACGGAAACTCTGAATCAGCAGGATCAGCCTGCTGAGCAGCCTGCAGTACAGGAGGCCCTGCCTGGTGTTGCATCCACAAACCCTTTCTAGCTGCGGTACTTCCTTCGCCAAGGAGCCTTAAATGGCTCCTGGCGTTGTACCTTTTAACATGGCTAGTACTCTCAGGAATAAATCTAGGAGGACTCTAAAATGACATTAGGTGAACTCAAGGCATTTGCCGAAAAGAACAATCTGGCTGATGAAACGGATCTTGGTATTGATCTGGAAGATCCTAGGCCTGTACACATCACTGGTATAATCAAAGCTGATGTATACGTTACTGGTGACAACAGGCGTCTTATTTCTTTCCTTCCTGCCAGCTGTTTGGTACGGAAGTCCATGGAGGAGATAGCCACCAAGCATCTTACTGGTGGCGTTACACCTGAGGAAAAATCCGCATTATGGAGGAAAAGCTAATGGGAAAATCTGACGTGGAAGCAAACATTCGGCCCGAGGATCTGGACAAATTCTGTTTTTGCTGTCAACGCTTACAACCAACACCTATTGGTGAGGAAGCTGTATGTACTCAGTGCGAGAAGGATCAGAAGTGGTATGAGACAGGTAGCCATAGCGTACATGAGGCTATTCGAATCTCTGCTCGTGACATCAAACACGTAGTTAAGATTCTGCCCCACAAGCAGGGCTGGGTCGTCAATGGTGAAAAGATCGAGGTGTGATATGAAAGTAATCTGCTGGTGCATCATCGGAAAGAAAGATTGCAAGTATTGCAAAGGCAAGGGATGGGTCAAAGTTAAGGTTATTGGAACACCATGCAGGGAGGAATGATATGAAACGAGGCAAACCAGCACCTATACCATTCGGTGCCAAGGTACATCCACGTGTATACCTGAGACGTATCCAGGTCGAAGCTTACTGTTTGAAGCTTTTTATAAATTCGTACTACGCCAATCAACCAGGAGACAAACCAGGCTATAGGAAAGGCAAGTTTCCTATCAGTTTCAACCCTAACTAGGAGGTTGCCATGATCTGTTGGACACCTTTCAAAAAGTACGACATACACTACTGGACACACATTACTATGTCTAAACGCCTACATAAAAGAGTGTTTAGGCCGAACTCCGATGTCAATGCCGTGCTGTGGACAGTAATTGGTGGACACTGGATTCCAATACTGGATAAACGATAGGAGGCAAGAATGAACGTTAACAAAACTAACCTATCACCGGACGTATGGAAGAGCCTGCTACCACAGACTCCGGCCGTACCTAACAATACCATATGGGATTCACTACCACAAAGGAATCTCATAGTAGACCTTCTGCCTCAGATACACAAGATCCAGATGAACTGGATTCAGCTTAAGCTTTCCATGATCAATGGTGAGAAGGTAGATGAGACAGAAGCACATGAGTACTCTAAGTACCTTGACTACCCGAGCAAAGAGATTGAATGGCTTGCTAATCAGATCGTCGAACCTACTGACGATAACGACACCAAAGCCTACAAGATCATGCGCTGGGTACAGGATAACCTGGAGTACGTATCTGATGACAGGCAGTATCATACACCTGAGTACTGGGCACTACCTATGGAAACGATTCAGAGTATGAAAGGTGACTGTGAAGACGGCGCCTTCCTCATGCATAGCCTGATGCTCAATGCTGGTATACCATGGGACAGGATAAAAACCTATGGTGGAGAAGTATACGCTGGGCCTAATGCGCCAAACGGTGGCCACGGATGGACTGTCTACCAACGAGAGACAGATGACGAATGGGTCGTACTCGATTGGTGTTATTATCCCAGTGAGAAGCCCATCGATGAACGTGTTCCTATGAGAGACGATCTCAAGTACATCGATGATTGGTTCTATATAACTGAGTATGAAACCGTAATGACGGACTTTGTCAATACGATACGTGATAAGCTGGCGGCATACAGTTGGCAGAAGAAGACCAGCTTTGTGGCCGGCCAACGAGTAAATATCATGGCATGATAAGGAGGTTGGAAAAGCAACTATGAAAGTACATGCAATCAAGGCGTATTTCGCCACGCAGGCTCTGACACGGCCAAGAAAGCCGGTTGTGCATATACAGAAGCCTAAGGTAAACACACAGAAAATCGAGGTAGGTAAGATCTCTGTAGGTACAAGAGGTCGAATCATAAACATAAAAGCATAGGAGGGCGTCATGGATCTTGGACCAATGGAAGCTCTCGAGCTGAAAGGCTTGATGGAGCGAAACGATCTGGCCAAAGCTGCTGTATACGAGGCTTTGAACAAAAAGAGCTTGCGTGCCTTCTATGCGAAGAAACGTGAGTATGAGGAAACTTGTATTGATCTTTGGCTTTTCAACATGAATCATGGCAAGTTTCCCAGGGTACAGGTGAAAATACCGGACACAAGGAGGGCGTGATGTCAGACGTCGTTCAGCTCAGAGAGTGGATAATGAAAAAGATTGAGTCCGGTAAAGTGGAAAAAGAGAGTAAACTCAATCATCTCTATCACCACTATCTGAGAATGAGAATCTACGAGGCAGAGGTTCGTTCCACAGGAACGAGAGAATGTCCAAAAAGAAACTAGGAGGTACGATGATTCCATATCTCACAACATTACAAGAACAAGGAAAACTCCGTGTCCACAGCCATGTGGAATTACACCAAATCCGAGTTCACGGCTACAACCTTCTTACCATAGAAGCGGTGTGCCGCAAGCGAGATGCCAAATTCGAATTCACATTGCTTGGCAAAGATCATGTCAAGACATTCCTGAAGAAATTCAGGAAAGGTGATTTCATTAACGTGGTATCTGAGGATTGGGTTGTACGCAGATTAACCAAAGGTATAGACGTGGAGGTGTAATTATGAATAATGTCACAATCTTTACAAATCTGCAAGTGGTAGATGCACCAAGGCTGTATCAAGATGGCATGGTTATGGAAATGAAGGTAATAGATCTAAATTCGCCACGCCGTATTCCGGCACAGATCAAGCTCTACTACTACGGATCTTTTGCAAGAGAATATCCGAGCCGATTCAAGGTGGGCGATGTGGTTCGTGTTCTTGCCATTCCTGAGGCCTACCGAGCCAAAGTGTACGGTTTGCGTGGTAAACCCATCAAAGCTTCCAATGGAAAATGGCGATGGACGAACAAAATCCGGTTTCACGTGGTGAAAATCCGAGAAGGTGCCGGTATGGGAGATCTGATCGACGGATTCAAGGAGGTGCTTTATAATGGGTAAAACACTCTGCTTTACCGGACATCGGCCTAACAAACTCGGCGGATACACAGGCGAAAGAGCAAAGAAAACACAGGATGCCATCTTCGAAAAGCTCGTTGCTGTGGTAAAACGAGCCATCGATCATGGATTTGACACCTTTATCTCAGGTGGAGCACTTGGTATCGATCAGATCGGTGCCGAGGCAGTCCTGTATTGGAGAAGGAGACCGGAATATGCCAATACCATCAAACTGGTCATCGCAAGACCTTTTCCTTCGCAAGCCTGTAAGTGGCCGAAATCGAGCCAAGAGGCATTCGAGGTACTTTGTGCCAAGGCAGATGAAATTGTTGACGTTTCGGATGATCCATATGAACCGCAGAAGATGCAAATCCGGAACACTTACATGGTGGATCGGTCAGATGCTGTAATCGCAGTATTCAATGGAGGTGGCGGTGGAACAGGTAATTGCATTCAGTATGCTCAGAGCAAGTACAAGCCGATCCTTCTCATCAACCCTTACACGCTGGTGGAGAAATGGCAACTGGCCCCTGAGACGGTCAGAATGTAACAGGCGCGTGGTCTCAGTCAGCGGGGACGGACTACAACTTCCTCCGGAAGCACTTCGTGTGTCTCTTAACAGCTTTCTGAGGGTTGGGTGGGTAAAACAGTCGCGTAAAGAAGAATAGTCGCGTAGACGGGTGTCTCTTTACCGTCGTGCGATGAGAACAATTACATAAGGAGGTTAATCATGGCAACGCAAATGCAAAAAGTCGAGGATAGGGTTGGGATGATCGATAATGTGGTCATCTTTGGCATGGATCTTCTCCACTCCAGACAGATCGACATCATCTCCTACGCATTAAAGAAGATGCCGGATAACGATCTGCAGGCTCTGTTCATCCTTGACCACGGATTGAGTGGTGATGTGGGTGAGTATTGTAGAGCCACTCGTTCGGCTGCCATCTCTCTGCATGAGATCATGGTACAGGCCATGGAGAGTTCGTTGAAAGAAGATAACGGACTGTCCTTGCCGGCGCAATGTTGGATCGGGTTCATCTACACTCTCTTTCATGAGCTGCATCACAATGTAGCTCTGTCCATCGCCCGAGCGGAGAATATGACCGACGAATGGAGAAAAGATGAAGAGGAGCTGGCGAAGGAGTATGCGTCTGAGATGGTGGAGCCTTGCATTATCGATCTCAACGCCGAGGTGCCGGTGCCAGATGAGTTTCCTCTGATGGATCGGCTGCTTATGTTCATGGCGGAAGAGCTGAAATCCAATCCGGATTCCACATGGGCAGGCGTGCAAAAAGAGAGAATCGATGAAGGTATCATGTTCATCAATCAGGCTGACATCTTCGATTCACTCGTGTCCTACATGCGTGAGACCACGGAGACGCCTGAGAAGTATGAAGGCGAGAATCCTGGTGCTGTGGTGGAAATCAAGCAGGCTGAGGAAATGCCGAATCTGTTCGATCAGAAGATCCTTCCTGGCGAGCAGGGCAATCTCTTCCTGCCTCAGAGAGAAATTACGACATGTGCAGATGTGGCGAAACAGGCCATAGCCAACACCGGTGGTGACACAGGTGCGGTACTGGCTGCCATGGCGGCTCAGGTGATGGATGAGGACGGCGACATTGGCGATGAAGATGATCTGCCTCCGGAAGCATGCGCTGACGAAAGCTCAGAAGCATTGCCTGGTGTAACACCGAGCGCCGATCCATTCGCTCCTCAAACCACTCCGCCTCAAATAGACACAGCAGCGTCAGTGGAAGCAGTGCAGCAGTCTGACACAATTCATGCACCGGTGGCAACAGGTGGACGTGACATCTTGATCAACTTCTACACGAGATGCTACCAGCAGATGTTCACGGGTGGTGTACTCGAGCCGTTACACCTGACGGACGCCGAGAAAGAATTGAATGCCATCGTAACATGCATGGTGTCCAATCCGGCCGGTTCCGGATACATTCAAGGTGATGTAACGCAAGCCGGCTATGTCAAAGGCGTACTGTACTTGAACGGAACTCTGCCGGCATACGACCTGTACCTGAACTGGGGTGGTGTACGTCGTCACATGAAACTTATTGCGCAGAATCCTGCCAAGCAGAGCAAGTACGGCGAGATGGCGCGTAACGGTGCCAAGATCATGTGGATTCTGGACGCAGATAAAGAAGGTCACGACAGCTTCGTGGCCAAGATCATCAACGGCGAATATTCAACGTGCGGGAGGTAATAATGGATCCGATTCGTGGAGTGGTGATCAATGAGAAGCAAATCGAACTCAAGGGCGGTACAATCATTACGCCGGAAGGCATGGATGGCTTTCCCCTTGGAGCAAAGGTCTTGGTTTGCTTCGATTTCTGCAATATGGAGCCTAGAAGGATCTGGTTGGCGCGTTCGGTATATCCGGGCGCGTCAGAATCAGAGGAATTCGATGACGGAGTGGTGGAAGAAGGCATCTGTCTCGAGCATGATGAGATCGACGAGATATGCAGGTGACGGGTGTGTTTCTCTTTACCGTCGAGTGAATCGGTGGTCCGTCGTGGGACCTGAGAAGTTCCGTCGCGAGAAATAAGTCGACGGGTGTGTGTCTCTTCACCGTTGGGTGACGAGGTTGGCCGTCTTCGAAGCCGTCGCATAGATTACGGTGCGGTAACGGCGAGACATAGTGACAACATAAAAATGCATTGGCGCTCTGTGCGAGTGTCGTCAGTAATGCAGAAACGTCACGCAATACGGATGGCCGCAAAATGGAGACGTAATCACAAAAGCAAACGTTGTAGACAACATGGAGGTGTATTATGGCAGGCACAAGCATTGGAATGGGCACAGTGACTTTGGTTGGTCTTCGAGTATCCGTACCCCCGACCTACATCCCCGGCTATACCAAGCCAGACGGAAAGAAAGTCAATCCGTGCCTGAAAGTTCGGGCGTTCATCAACAACAAACGTGGCAAGAGCGACATCTACGACATCCGTATGTGGGGTCCTCTGGCAGATACCGGCGCCAAGAGCCTGTCCGTCGGTAAAGAATTCCATGCCACGCTTCGTCCGGAGTCCTATGAAGGCCGTGTGTGGAAAGACCAAGGCAGCTCCCTCGTGCTGAATTCCGATGGCACGGAGCTCAAAGTCCTGAAGCACTGCTTTGTCGTCGAAGACATCGTATTCGGCGCCGAGAGCAACAAGCACATTCAGGAAGAGATCGCTTCCGGCAAACGTCCGGCCACCTGGAATGACGGTGGACAGGGCACCGCAGCGTGGAAAGCCATCCTCAATTCGAGGAAAGAGTACAAGTACGATGGCAACGCCGAGACCTTCGGTTATGCCAAGGTACGCAAAAATGGTACCACGCATTCCGGCGCAAACCTGCAGAATCAGGTCGCCGCTGCAGCCGACGGCAACAAGGCCGTTCAGGATGCATTCGGAAACGCCGCCGCCATGGCCAACACGAATCCTTTCTAGTAGATTCGTAGCGTAACCGTAAGGGTAGGGTGAGGTCCTTTTGGGCCTTGCCCTACCCTTTTTTTTTATTAAATCTCTCTAAATACCGTTCTTTTTTACTTTTTCGATTTCTTTACCGGCCGCACAAAACTGCTTTGAACTGGACAGGAGGTGAAACAAATGAGATGTCCTAAGTGTCAGAAAGAAGGAAGCATAGGGCTTGTACATGACGCGCTTGTAATGCCACACGATACTTCTGGCCCGCACCACATACTGGGCTGTACCAAGTGTGGATGGACGCGCCCTACCGTAAACAAGGGACTCCACAGACTCGTGCAACTGAACGAGGTAATTAAGGAGGAACCGAAATGATTGACAATTTCAAAGATGATTACGCCTTCCTTAGTAACTTCTACCCTTCTATAATAGTATATAATACTATAGAGTATCCTACGGTAGAACACTTCTTCCAGGCAATGAAGACGATGGATGAGAGGGTGAGAGTGTTCATCGCGTCGTTACAGTTCCCTGGACAGGCTAAGAAGGCAGGTCGGCAGGTGGATCTACGGTGTGATTGGGAGGATATCAAGCTTAAGGTAATGGCATTTGGTGTGTTGCAGAAGTTCAAGACTCCGCATCTACGCGCCAAGCTTATTGAGACTTATCCACATCATCTCATTGAAGGTAACTGGTGGCATGATAATATCTGGGGTGATTGTCGGTGTGCTAAATGTTCTTCCACGCCGGGCAAAAACTATCTTGGACAGCTGCTGGAGAAAGTACGCATGTCTGCCATCAACGAACAGAAGGAGCTCGGTCCCGATCCCTCTTTTTGAGTTCAATGTAATGCTTCAGTAACATGTCAGAATTGAAGTTTTCGCCGACCAAAGCCAACGACATACGGACTGCATCGGTTATGGTACAGGTAGTTTCATCCTGCATCCACTTCAGTACTTTATCCTCTTCGGGACTGATTAATACGGTAATTCTCCTCATTTTTCCTCCTATGTGAGTCCATACGCGTCGATGTTAGTCTATGTGAGTCTATGTTATGTGATTAGAGTCTACTAGAGTGGACTAACATGGACTATACTGTACTCTATCTGACGCGCATAACAACAAAGTAAGCACTATCTGGCAGATGTCAAGGGCTTTTTGCACAAAAACCGAATTTTTTTCATTAACAGCTTCATTTTTCAACAAAAAACGTTTTCTAGGCCATTTTTTGAACGATTTCGACTCAAAAACACGAAATTTTTCGATTTTTGGCCGAAAATCCGCTATTTTAGCAGTAATATAGTATAATATAGAGTAAGGAGGTGGTACAATGCCTGAAATGAGTATGGTAGCTTTCTTCCATAAACACTACCGAGGAAACACTCAAACACGACGTCGTCTAGCCGCCTCGAGAAAGAAAAGTAAGCCTAAAGTAGACCCCAACTGGCAGAAGTGCGATAAGTGTGAGGAATTACACAAAGTAGGCAACCTTTTACACGACAAGATCTCTGGGTTGACCTTTTGCTCTGATTGTATGAATGCCGTTAACATACTACGCGACACATACTAACACTTCTACATTATTATATATACTACTAGACTAGGCGCGACAGGAGTGCACGAAAATAGAGTCGATTTCATTAGCCGCGACACGAGTAGAATATAGTGTGCGCGATCGCGTGCCAAAAGCGTCCAATACACGCGCGTCCAGTGTAATACACCCGCGTCCAGTAGCGTCGACGCGCCTC
>Ga0180433_10010476_pt1 | contig 11151 bp, 8 predicted proteins | sample SS_ome_8_FD_132980 | JGI IMG/M metagenome (GOLD analysis project Ga0180433, IMG submission 132980) | Hypersaline lake sediment archaeal communities from the Salton Sea, California, USA - SS_1_D_1 metaG | ecosystem: Environmental > Aquatic > Non-marine Saline and Alkaline > Hypersaline > Sediment...
AGTGCTGAGTGCTGAGTGCTGAGTGCTGAGTGCTGAGTGCTGAGTGCTGAGTGCTGAGTGCTGAGTGCTGAGTGCTGAGTGCTGAGTGCTGAGTGCTGAGTGCTGAGTGCTGAGTGCTGAGTGCTAATGTGAAAATAGACGTTGAGAGAAAAGAGTCAAGAGCGGGAATTTGTACTATAATGACTATTGCAAAACGCGAATAGAGAATTTCGGCTTCCTGCATTCCCCACTACCGAGCCATTCCTACTAAGAACTCAGGACTAAAACCGAGAACTTGCATTCACTCATTGCTCATTGCTCATTGCTTTCAACCAGGAACCAGTCAGCAGTCTTCAGTAGGCAGTTTTCAGTCGATCTACGATCAGCCGTTCCAACTTCTGACTTCCGACTTCCGACTTCCGGCTTCTTGCTTCCGGCTTCCGGCTTCCGGCTTCCGGCTTCTGACTCCTTGCTTCTGGCTTCTTGCTTCTTGCTCCTTCATTCCGGCTTCTTTATGTCAGCAGCAGCTCTTTGAGCGTCCTGATACCGGCGTGCTCTGCTTTAGCGAGCAGCATCTGAAACAGCCGGGCAGTCAGAAAAGCGTCACCGGCAGCAGTATGTCTGTCATACATTCGAATATTGTAACGATCCAGAAGCATATCGAGCCTGTACTCGCCGCTTTTGTGCGCGAGATTGAAGTAGGGGCCTTTTTCCAGTCTTTTCGCGAGACTTGCCGTATCGATAACATGATTGAACAGCTCAAAGCCATAGTAACGGTGAAGCATACGATTGATCATGGCGACATCGAAATCCGCATGCTGTGCCACCAGGACCCCGGTGCCGACATAGCTGATGAACGCATCGAGTGATTCCTGTTCTTCACCGCCCTCATCAAGGTCTTTGCACAAAAGCCCATGGGTTGTAACCGCATCTTTCTCCCCAACGTTATCGCGACGAATAAGCACCTCAAAAGAATCTTGCACGTCGATATGCAGAGCATTGACAGCAACGGCTCCTATCGAGATAACAAGATCTCTGCTCGTGTCGAAACCTGTCGTCTCCGTATCGAAGACCACAAATCGAACATCGCCCATAGGGAACTGAAGATCAGAATGCCCGGAAAAAGCATTGATATAGCCGCAGACAGTATCCGGAAGCTCTCCCCTCCGGCATCGGCGTACCGCTTTTTTTTTCGCCAGAAAGTTAATCACGAAAATAATCGAGCTGAAATCGTAAGTTGAGCGTTTTCTGAACCTTGTCTATGGTGGAAAATACATTCCTTAGGGTCTGACGTTCGATCTTGTTCAGGGTTTCCGGCTTGATGTAACGACCTGATGAGTTGTTTACGAGTCCGTTAACCGCACGCAACCGCATAAGAAACTCATAACCGGCCGCGGCCTCCGAACAAAGCTCCTTCATTCCGGATATCAGCGAGCCAAGACGTTTGAAGCGCTCAACCGTGCTGAAGTATTCCGGAATCTTCAACTCATAGGACAGGACACGTGCGGCATCAGAGAGAGGCATCATTGCTCTGGCCTTGATATCAAACTCATTGGCATGGTTGCGGCTCTTTTCGACAAGAAAGTTTCGGAAAAAACCGAGCGGCGGCGGGTTCTGCAAAGCGTTTTTGGCGAAGAAACCCAGAAATCCGCGATTTTGCGAGATGAGCGAGAATATTTCCTGTTTCAATTCAGAAGCAAGTTTCGCCTCTCCGTAGATCGGCCTGAAATCGAAAAATATCGTCGAATGCATAACCGCTTTCGGTTCGGGGGTGACTATCCATTTTGAAAAGTAACCTTTCCACGCCGACATTGGCTGACACCATTCAGGATTGCTGGCCATGATCTCGGCGGGACACACGACAAAACCGCAATGCTGCAATATGCCGGTCACTTTTCTGCCAAGCGCCAGATAAAAATCATGTACCGCTTCCGCCTGATTTGCAGGAGGCTCAGCGTAAAGAATAGCGTTATCCTGGTCGGTACGCAACAACTGCTCTTTTCTGCCTTCACTCCCCAGAGAAAGCCAGCAGAACGGAATATCAGGTCGCTTGAACGTCCCTTCAGCTTCAAGCTCCTGCAGTGAAAAATCTATCGCTCTGGTTATGATCGCGTCATTTATTTCCGTGATGATATTGGAAATAAAATGTGTTGCCACCTCCTGACCGATATACACCTGAAGAAGGCTTTCAGCGTTATCTCTTTGCTCCTTGAGCTGATCCTGATCAGAAGCCTGCATGATAGCTTTCATGATCACCGCGGGATTGTTCCCCTCGGACATAATGATATCGTGCTCGGAAATAATCCCGGTAATAGGGCTGCCTGAAGAACCGTCTTCAGTGATGCAGAAATGCCTCAGTTTGGTTTTCACCATGAGCATAACCATATCCGCTATGGTTTTGCCGTCACTGATTGTGTAGACGGGAGTGCTCATGATAGTACCTACAGGCTGATCCTTGACAGATCCCGGTTGGGCTACAACCTTTCTGGTAAGATCCGTGTCGGTAATGATACCGAGAGGGTGATTCTCCGACGAGACAACAATGATTGAACCGATATGGCTATCGGACATGATCTTTGCGGCTTCCTGTATAGAGATATCAGGAGGACAGGTGATTACCGAAGTAACCGGCTTGACCTCAAGAGTTTCATTCTGCAGGAAATTGTTGTATGACTGCTCACTGTATCGCTTCTGGCCAACATCAAACGCTTCGGAAAGGGTATGCTCGATTTCTTCGACACTTCTGGCAAAAGCGCCCGCAAAGAAAAGGGAGACCCTTGCATCGGTCTCGAGCAGATGTCTGATTTTGTCAACCGGAAGTTCAAACAGAAGAGACTCTTCGGCAACCTGGGCTGTCAGCACATAGTCGTGATGAGCAAAAACAGCTCTGACGCCGAAAACATCACCTTCGTCACAAAGGTCTACAAGAACCTCCTTCCCGTCGATAGTGTCGAAAAGACGTACGGCACCCTTCATAACCATGAAGGCATGCTGTTTCAGAGAGTCGCCTTTGGCAAATATTACCTCACACTCCTCATGATAGGAGAGAGAAACAGATTGAGCAAGATCCTGCAGAACCGCAGCATCGAGCTGGTCAAAAGGAGGATACTTGGTGAGATCGGCAGCCACCCTTTCAACAATAGTGTTTGAAGGCATATCCCGGTGTTTTAGAGCAACCCTTCTTTTTTATACCATTCGAAAGCCCGCCTGATACTGAACTCAATAGGTTCAGTCCGCATATCGAGCTCACGAATTGCTTTCTCTGAAGAGAAATATAAAAACTCTGAGGCAACTCTGAACATCATGGGGTTGAAAAGCTTGGAGATACGGGTTTTGAAGGGGGAAACAGAAAAAAAGCGGTGCACGAGAATTGCGATCGGATAAGGCAGAGGAAACATGAACCTTCGCGTCCCGGTCACCCTGGATATGATATTCGAAAGCTCTTTGTAGGTCACATTGTCTCCGCCCAGAATGTAGCGTTCACCCGTCCGCCCGACCTCCATAGCACGAACAACTGCATCAGCGACGATCTCCACGTCTACGACACAAATACCGCCAAGAGGATAAAAAGGAACTGTTCTATGGTAGACATCCTTGATTAGTCTGCCCGCGTTAAAATTAACGTCACCTGCACCGAACACAAAAGCGGGATTGACAATAACACAATCCAGACCTTTCTCGACAGCTTTTTTAACTTCGACTTCGGAGAGCCTTTTGGTTTCGGCGTAATGCAGCCCTATTTCCCCGAAATTCCAGGGAGATGATTCATCGAAGGGTTTGCCGTTTTTTTTCGACATACCGACTGCCGTTATGGAGCTGACATGTATGACGCGGCGTACATTGTTCAACAGTGCCGCGTTCATGACGTTGCGTGTACCGTCTACATTAATGGCATCAAGAAGCCTGTCCTTTCCGTTCCTGCCGCCCATATAGGTAAACCCCGCGGCATGATAGACCTGGTCCATCCCACGAAAAGCGCTTTCAAGAGATGACGCCACCGTTATATCCCCTTCGATAAAGTGGAGCCTGTCTTTTATATCCGAAAGAGCATCTATGGACGAACGCTTCCGGACAAGAGCATAGACCTCGCTATCTTCACGCAGTAGTCTTCTTACGAGACGAGAACCAATAAAACCGGTCGAACCGGTTACAAGTATTTTTTTGGGCACCTATTGCTCGGAGTTAATCGCTTCCTGAACATCAGCCGCTTCAGGGAGGTTTGTTGGTTCAGGGAAGTCAGCAGGTAGTAACCGGTCAGGCTGACTCGAAAGAACGAAAGTATTGAATGTCACTCGCTGATGCATTATTTCATTTTCAACTCTCCATGAATAATCTGCTCTCTGATCTTCTCAACCCTGACATGTGTTTCAGTGTTGATCAGGTCAGCATTGTTGTCATTGTAGACATAATCGGTATACCGGCCCTCAAGGCCGAAAACATTCACCTTGCCTCCGGAAAATTCCCCTTTCAGAAGCTGCTCGGCCGTCGTAAAAACCGCGCGATCAATCGCTTTGGTGACGCTTGTCAATACATAGCCGGGAGCAAGATCCTCCTGGTTGCGATCTGTTCCGATAACCAGGTTATCAGTCTCACGCGCTGCCTCGACTACACCAAGACCGCTCGCTCCTGCAGCCTGATAGATAATATCCGCACCTTTTGCATACTGACCGAGAGCAAGTTCTTTGCCTTTAGCAGGATTGGTGAACGCGCTGCCGGTCATGCCGATATAGCCTGATATAACAGTAACATCCGGATTCACCATTTTCGCCCCCTCGGTAAACCCCTCCTGAAACCGCCTGATGATACTCGATTCCATACCTCCGATAAAGCCGACAAGACCTGTTTCAGTCTCGAGACCGGCAATTGCTCCGGCCAGAAAAGAACCCTCTTTATCCTGAAACACTATGCCGGAAAAATTGGCAGGAATCTGCTCGCCCGGTTGAGAGAGATAATCGATACAAGCAAATTTCTTGTCAGGAAATTCTTCAGCTATTGCAGCAATATCTTCACTGAAAAGCAAACCGACGCCGAAAATCAGACCCACATCCGGGTCTGCAGCCAACTGGCGCAATGCAGCCTCTCTATCAGCCCCTTCACCGGACGGCTCAATATAAAGAATCTCCACTCCGAGAGAATCTCTGGAGAGTTCCAGGCCATGATAGGCCGCATCGTTGAAGGATTTGTCTCCACGACCGCCCACGTCAAAAACCATTCCCACAGTCATGACATCCGAGGCTCCGTCAGACGGAGTCCTGGTTGAACATCCCCATCCCGCGAGAAAAACAACCAGCATACTGAAAAATATGAACCAGCGTCTCATGCAGCTCTTATGAAAAAGTTTGGCAATCGCCTGAAAAGCTCGAATAATAAAGGCTTAACTTAAGAAAAACCGTGTCTTTTTAAAAGCGTGAAAACAACTATACGAAGCATTAACAAGTTTATAGCATCTACGGCTGCTGCGGGGGCTTCCCGACAGGCGAATCACCGGCGCTCATTCAGACGTCTGGCAATACATTCAATGAAGTAATTGCTATATTAACGACAGAGAGTGAGGCTGACAGCAATAACTTATTTCTCATGATAACACATCTCGTTCCGGTAGTATTCAGCATATCAGAAGTCTTTGATATCGAACGAATTACTGAAAACCCAGACATTTCTTTTTCTTTCGAAGCGCAACCGCAGAAAAAAGAGCCCTTACACCTCTACGATACCTTTGACTGGAGAGCATGGAATAAAAATACCGCCATCATCCTGAGCCGTAATCAACTGAACCTCATTGCTATCGACAACGGAAAAAAAGTCAGTTCAGTCGGTTTTCGAAGAACTCCGCAGAGCTTTTTCCCGGAAGAGATTCCTGATGACAAAACAAGATCTTCCCTGCAGGCGTTTTCAAAACCAAGAGCCTTTCTCCGGTATGGAACTGTCAGCACCCTGAGTCAGTCCATGCGTGTACTGGACCGGAACATGAAAACCGTCGCGACCATCGAAATTCGTTCAATTCTGCCTTCATCCGCGCAGGAGCAGGAGCAGAAACGATTCATCACACTTACTCCCGTAAGAGGCTTTCATAAAGAATTCGGGAAACTCACCCGACACATTCTTACAAAACCTTCGTACGCCGAGACTACTACGTACAGGAACTTCTTTTTGGCACTGCTTGATGCCGTCTCCTGCCAACCTGGAATCAATGCGTCAAAAACCCCTGTCAAACTACATCCTGATAACACCATAGTGGATTCAGCCCGTGAACTGCTGCTTTCAACACTTGCAGTCATTCATGCAAATGAAACCTGGATACCAAAAAATATCGATACTGAGTTTCTGCACGACTACCGTGTAGCGATCAGAAGAACACGCTCTATTCTTGCCCGTCTGCAAGGCATTCTGCCTCCGGAAGAACTTCTCACCTACAAGCAGTCGTTCAGGGAACTCGGACGCAGGACAAACGATCTCCGGGATCAGGACGTCTACCTGCTTGAAGCTGATCGCTTCCGGGAGCTTCTTCCGCCCGCTATGCGCAACTCCCTGAACCTTTTTTTCACTGATCTCCGAAATCGCCATAAAAAAGAGTTGCGTTCTTTCTCAAGGCACATTGCCTCCGAAAAACACAAACGATTTCTACAGGAATGGGAATCATTTCTCAGAAGTGACCCCCAGTCTGATCCGGATAGAACCCCGGAAGCCCGGCGCATAACGTCTGACGTCGCTGTAGCATCTATAAGAAAAGCATGGAAAAAAGTACTCCGGCACGGCAGAACCACCAGCCCTGAGGCCACAGACACTGAGCTGCACGCGTTACGTCTCGACTGTAAAAAACTTCGCTATCTTCTGGAGTTTTACTCGTCTCTTTTTCCCCGGAAAACACTTCGCCAGGTTGTTCGACAGCTGAAAAACCTGCAGGACAATCTCGGCCTGTTCGTCGATCTCTCGGTTCAGCAGGACTATCTTACGACGTATCTTTCATCTCTGGAATGCGATGAAGAGGTGATTCCGCTGGCCGCGTCTATCGGTGGCCTGGTAACAGCGCTGCATCATAAACGGGAAGCCGTACGCAAGGAGTTTCATCACAGATTCGAAAAATTTGACCGAACAGAAACAGAAACCATGTTCAACGAGCTCTTCAAACCTTACCGTCAACCATGAAAACCATTGCGCTCTACAGCATCAAGGGAGGCGTCGGAAAAACTGCTTCCGCAGTCAACCTTGCCTACCTTTCATCACTGACGGCACCACCCACGCTGATCTGCGATCTCGATCCTCAGGGTGCAAGCTCCTTCTACTTCCGTATCGTTGCCGACAAAAAATACAGCAGCAAAAAATTTCTCAAGGGAAACAAAAAAATATATAACAATATCAAGGGGACGGATTTTGACAATCTCGATCTTCTCCCTGCAGATTTTTCCTACAGAAACCTTGACCTTGAACTGCAGGAAGAAAAAAAACCTCAGAAAAAGCTTAAAAGCAATATTCAGGAACTGAATACCGAATACCCGTATATCTTTTTTGACTGCCCCCCCAACCTCACGCTGCTTTCTGAAAGCGTATTTGCCGCATCAGACGTCATTCTCGTACCGTTGATCCCTACCACGCTCTCACTTCGCACCTTTGGACAACTGCTTGAATTCTTTAAGGAAAACAAGCTTGATACCGGCAAAATCAGAGGATTTTTCACCATGTTCGAGCGTCGTAAAGCGATGCATCGTCAGATTGTCGAGGAATACGGAGGAAAAAAACGTTTTCTCAGTCAGATCATTCCCTATAACTCGGAAGTTGAAAAAATGGGTATCTACCGGGCGCCCCTCAATGCCGTCCGGCCACACGCCCCGGCAGCCCTGGCGTACAAAAAGTTATGGGAGGAATTGATGCATGAAATAGCATAGCCAATTATTTGCACTGCCGTGATTTGTATTCATTGATCTTTTTCTATACATTTATCACCCTGTATCAAGGGCGAAGTGGCCGAGTGGCTAGGCAGAGGTCTGCAAAACCTTCTACAGCGGTTCGAATCCGCTCTTCGCCTCAGCAAAAAGCCCGCAAAACGCGGGCTTTATTCGTCCATCAAACTCCTGCTAATCCCTTTCTTCTGATGCGTAGCCAGAGTTTTCTGCCGCAGAACAAGCTGCTGTCGCAACAAACATTTGCAAAGCTTGCAAAGTATTGTTAAATATTTTTTTACAGAAAATTCAGGTCTGACTCTGATAGTATAAAGAACCCTGATTCTACACCCCCACGGATACCGCAGAGTATGAGCAACGCTCTATTTTTCAAAGCTTAAACCCGGCAATCTATGGGCCTCATTTATTCCGACTTCCAGACACTTCCGGAACTATTTTCCCATGTTTTTCGCCATTACAGGGGTCAGAAAAACGCTTTTCCTGTTTCCCGCAAGGTCAACGGCGTCTATGAGCCCATCTCTTACGACTCTCTCAGTGACGATGTCTCATCGCTTGCCGCATTCCTGAAACACAAGGGAATCGAAGCCGGAGATCGCGTTGCCCTTCTCTCGGAAAACCGTCCGGGGTGGTATCTTGCCGACATGGCCATTCTGACTCTGGGCGCCATAGATGTCCCGCTCTACCCTTCACTGCCGCCCAACCAGATAGAGTATATCCTCAAGGATTCGGGATCAAAAGCGATAGTTGTCTCCAACATGCTCCAGTTAGGCAAGATTCTTTCCATTTGGCAAAATCTTACCGATCTTGAATTTCTTGTCGTTCTGAACCGGCTCGATGAAACTGTCGAAGGTGCTACAGAACTTTCCGAAGCAAAGAAAGCCGGTCGTGAAATCCTTGAAAACTCACCGGATTATGTGAGTTACACAATGATCAAGCCAGACGATACCGCGACTATCATTTATACATCAGGGACTACCGGTCTTCCGAAAGGCGTCATGCTCACACACCGTAATATCTGTGAAAATGTCAAGTCATGCTCTTCTATCCTACGAATCGATGAGACAGACAGAAGCCTTTCTTTCCTGCCGCTTTCGCACTCCTATGAGAGAACCGGAGGCTACTACCTTCTCTTTGCATGCGGTGCCCGGATCTACCTCGCGGAAAGTATTGAAACCGTCTCACTGAACATTGCCGAGGCCAAACCCACCATTATATTCACCGTTCCAAGACTGTTCGACCGGATCAGAACAAATATTCTGAAACAGATCAAGACACAAGGCCCGACAAAACAAAAAATCTTCGACTGGGCACGCGCTACAGGAATCGAGTACCATAAACAGCTGCAAGAGGGAAAACCCTCTATGATACTTGCCTTGAAACACGGCATTGCCGGTAAACTTGTGTACACAAAAATCCAGGAAAGATTCGGAGGCAATCTTCGATACTTTGTTTCTGGCGGAGCCGCTCTGCCCCGGAAAATCGGAGAATTTTTCCAGGCTTTCGGCATAACCATACTTGAAGGGTACGGCCTTACCGAGACTTCGCCGGTAACCAATGTAAATCGCCCTGAAAAAGTAAAATTCGGCACTGTAGGGCCGGTACTGGATAATGTCACCATAAAAATCGCGAGCGACGGCGAAGTGCTGTTCCGGGGACCGAATATCATGAAAGGCTATTGGAACGATGAAAGTGCGACCAAAGAGGTCATCCATGACGGCTGGTTCCATACCGGAGATATCGGGGAACTCGATGAAGACGGTTATCTGAAAATCACTGACAGAAAAAAGCATATCATAGTAACCTCCGGCGGAAAAAATATCGCCCCTCTTCCCATCGAAGAACTGATCGCAGAAAACAGCTATGTCGATCAGGTTATGGTTATCGGTGAAAAAAGACCGTTCCTTGTAGCGCTTATTGTTCCCGTATTTTCAGAACTGGTATCGTTCGCGGATGAACGTCAGATCACCAGCAAAACAAGAGAATCTCTTCTTGAAAATAAAGAGATCCTGAAAATCTATGAATCGCTTTTGCGCACCATATCGAGACAACTTGCCACGCATGAAAAGGTCAGGAAGTTCATTCTCGTACAAGAACCTTTTTCGATTGAAAACGGCTTTCTGACACCGACTCTCAAACTGAAACGAAAAACAATAAGCAAGGCCTTCGAAAAGGATATCAGTGAGCTCTACAAATCGATGAATTCGCTCTATAACTCGGATTAGCCTTTCAGCTCCAGCCATTTCAGCGTCTTACTCCCGAATTCTGTAACAGGGTGAGGAAGCCTGGCCTGCAAGACGCTCCACGAGCTCTTCCTCTTCAAGCTCGGCAAGAGCTTGAGTGACCGGCTCACCATATCGACCGATCAACGTTTCAAGACAGAGCATGTCAACAGCAAGAAGCTCCTTGATAATTCTTCCCCTGTACCACCGCTTTGAACCTTTGAATGAAGACTGTCGGGTAAGAGGGCGTATTCCTGTTTTCCTCCCGGTCAGATAAAGAGCGCCATAGTCCATAAGAGCATTATGCCACTCACGACTTCTGCCCTCAGGCAGCATTTCTTCAGCGAGAGAAAGCAACTCGCCCGGTCGAATATTTTCCGGTAATCCGAGTTCGTGGATATAAATTCTTCTGATATTGGTATCGACAGTCGCAATATCGAGATTATCAGCAAAGATCGGTACAGAACGGGAGGTGTAGGCACCTATGCCGGGCAATTCAATCAGCTTTTCCTGCGATGGCGGCACAACCCCGTCGTGCTCTTTGAGGATAGTCATGGCGCAACGATGAAGACGCTGCCCCCTTGCATTATAGCCAAGACCGCTCCATGATGCCAGAACATCTTTCAGGGACGCCTCTGCAAGAGCAGGGATATCGGGAAACCGCTCCATCCATGCAAGATACTTCCCGACAACCCGATCCGCCTGAGTCTGCTGCAGCATCACCTCACTTATAAGAACAGCATAACGATCGACGGTTTCCCTCCAGGGAAACCGCCTTTTGTTGTCACGATAGAAGGCAAAAACCTTCTCCTGCAAACACGCAATCTTTTCCCTCTCACACCGCACAACACGCTCCTTTTTATAAACAGTCCTCAACACGGGCAGACACAGGGGTCTGCCCCTACACGCTCATTGCTCAGCAAGCAGTGACTAGTGACCAGTAACCAGTGACCAGTAACCAGTAGGCAGCTTAATAGCCCTCATTCCTCAACACTTTGAACTTTGAACTTTGAACTGTGAACTTTGAACTCCCCACTCCCCCTCTTCCCTCCTAA
>Ga0180433_10010477_pt1 | contig 11150 bp, 8 predicted proteins | sample SS_ome_8_FD_132980 | JGI IMG/M metagenome (GOLD analysis project Ga0180433, IMG submission 132980) | Hypersaline lake sediment archaeal communities from the Salton Sea, California, USA - SS_1_D_1 metaG | ecosystem: Environmental > Aquatic > Non-marine Saline and Alkaline > Hypersaline > Sediment...
CTTCGCTACCACCGGAGCGCGAATTGCGATGGAGTTTGATAGCAACGGACACCCAATGGGGAGCGAACTGCCAGAAGACGGTAACCGACGGTTCCACTTGAAGATTGACGGCACGGCAGAGTTGTCCTCGGTTGAACTCTTGCGTGACGGCAGCCCCTGGCTGCGGTGGGCGCCAGGAGAATCCAGTTTCGCAGCAGAAGTGGAAGATGAAGAAACATGTGAGAGTGCATTCTATCTCATTCGCACTACACAGGTCGACGGCCACAAAGGATGGACCAGTCCGATATGGTTTGGCTCAAGCAGAAATAGAGATGAGTAATGAAGCCCACCTGCAAAACGTGTGGCAGCCGAGAATTCACTGGATATCAATCTGCAACGCACCGCGGTCAGTTTCAAGGCACAGTTGGTACTCGAGGAACGACCAGATATCAAATTGAGGACCAGTCGTGACAAGACATGGCCAGATCTCACAAGCAACACTGTTTGAAACTTGGTAGAGCCAAGCTGTTCGTTCACAGCGGCGTTTAACGGTGTTTCCTTCGGATGCAAAGAGAATGAAAGTGACAGTCAAAGCAGGTGAAACCATCAATTCTGCCCCGGGGCAGAATGAAAACCGGGTGAGCACGGCCTTACTATCACGGCACTTACGTCAACGCATTCCAGACGCATACATACGATCCATGTCACCCTAGACAAACACCCCATTAAGCCTCTTTCGTGTGAATTGCGACAAATCGCTCTCTTCTTTGGCCCGTGGACATTCTCAACAGCTAAATCTGTCAGATATTGCGCCAGACGAGATTCTCGGGAGTAGAATCAGTCGCACCACAGCTCTCACTCGACCGCTCACATTATTTTAGTTGTTTCAGTCTTGATTGAAATCACTAACGTGCCTATAATAATGATGGTTTGGGAAATGAGCCTTATGAGTAAAAAGAGTCTATCGAAAAAAAGCGAATTCGCCGAAGACCTCGGAATCTTGTTCGAAAGAATGGGAATCCCGGCCATGGCCGGAAGAATCTGGGGCTGGCTACTCGTCTGCAATCCTCCTCATCAAACCGCTGCAGCTCTTGCCGATGCTGTGGGTGCCAGCAGAGGATCCGTAAGCACTATGGCCAGGTTGTTGGAACAGTTGGGACTCATTGAACGTGTAGGACTGCCAGGAGAGCGCAGCAGGTTCTTTCGAATAAGGTCCGGAGGATGCACGGAACTGCTAAAAGCAAAAATGCGTCTGACAACAGAGATTCGCAAGATGTCTGAACGCGGACTGGAACTGCTGAAGAAGGAAAGCCCTGAAACACGTCGCCGGTTGCTCGAGTACCGAGACTTCTATGCCTTTTTTGAAAGAGAATTCCCCTCCATCATAGAGAGATGGGAAAAAGAAAGGACAAGCCAATGACGCCCTTAGTAGAGCGTGCACGTAATCTTGAGCTTCTCTGTGCGGCGTTGGCCATTGCCTTCGTATGCCCATCATTTGTGCTTGCACAAGAAATTCCGGATGAGCAGGTTGCCCCCCCCGTCGAGTGTGACGCGAAGAATTCTCCATTCGAACTTTTATCTGAAAAGTCGGAATTCGATCTGGAAGCTGCGGTTGAGTATTTTGAAGACATGTATCGATCTGACAGCAGTATTTCCGAAGCGGAGTTGACTGTCACCAAGCCCCGCCGGGAAAGAACGCTCCGAATGAAGGCATGGACTTCGGGACAAGAAAAGGCTCTCATTGTGATTCAGTCTCCCGCCCGAGAGCAAGGCACCGCGACATTGAAAGTCGGCAACAATCTGTGGAACTATCTGCCGCGGATCAAGAGGACAATCCGTGTTCCTCCTTCAATGATGCTTGGTTCATGGATGGGAAGCGATTTCACCAATGACGACCTCGTCAGAGAGTCCTCGTTCAAAGAGGACTATGCATACGGTCTTGAAGGTCGTTCGGAGGAACCCGCCGGATGGCTGATAAGATTTGATGCCAAGCCAGATCTTGTGGGTCTCTGGAATCGTATCGAACTAGTTGTCTCTGAGGATGGTCACATCCCTTTGCAGGCTCGATATTACGACAGGAAGGACCGTCTCTCAAGAACCATCTACTGGAGCGAGGTGAAGGAGTTCGACGGAAAGAATATCCCGTCGCGAATGACAATCGTCCCTGAAACTGAGGAAGACCAGAAGACCGAAATGGTCTACTTTGATATTCGCTTTGACGTCGATATCCCGGAGAGCACCTTTAGCCTCTCAAAGCTCGAACAAAAGCGTTGATGAACTGAGGTCCTCAAATGCAATCCAGTACTCTGAGAATAGCCTGGCGCAACTTGGGACGCAACAAGAGGAGGTCCCTGCTGGCCATCGGTGCTATTGCTCTGGGACAGCTGACTCTTGTTTTCATAAACAGCATGATGGCCGGTTCATTTGACGACATGCTAAAGACGGTAACCGGCCCGCTTGTGGGTCACACGCAGATCCACCACAAAGATTGGCGAGAAGAGCGAGCCGTCGACCTCTACATTGATCAACTATCAAAGACCAGGTCCGAGTTGAAATCTTTGCCAAATGTGGAGAGCATTTCTCCCCGCATATACTCCCCGGTATTGGCTGCATTCGGAGCGCCGTCCGACGTTCCCGCCGACGCGGAGCCCGCAGCGGTATTAGGAGTGGATACAACTATCGAGTCACAAAATGGTGGGGTATTGGAGAATGTAGATCCCAATGACCTGCCTGCCAATAGATCTGTAGTCATAGGTAAAGTTCTCGCAAACAGGTTGGGCGTGCAGGCCGGACAGCCCATCGCTGTGCTCGGGCAGGACGTTGACGGTTTCCCTGCCAGCGATCTGTTTGAAGTCACAGCTATCATCGATAGCAAAGTGGACCTGGTCAAGACCATGGGAATAATAATGTCAATCGCTGACGCCGGGGAATTCCTTACAATGCCTGATCAGGCGCATGAGATCATAGTGCAAGGCAAGGACTACCGAAATGCTGAAGCTCTGGCTCAAAGCATCTCGAACCTGTCAACGTTAGCTGACAATGAAATTCTCACCTGGAAGGAGTCAATGCCGGAGTTAGTCAGAATTATCGAAATGAAGTGGTGGGTAGACCTGCTCTTTCTCGGCATAGTCTTCGTCGCGGCTGCCGCGGGAATAGCAAATACTGCTGTAATGTCAACCTTTGAACGAAAACATGAGTTCGGCATGCTGCTCGCGGTCGGATCAAGGCCAGGTCGAATTGTGGGAATGGTGCTTACCGAGTCTATCATCCTCGGGCTAGTGGGAGTTACGATTGGATCAATTCTGGGTACTGCCGCGGTGCTTGTCACATCGCACACTGGCATCAACTACGCAGCCCTTGGCGGCTCAGGTGCTGAGGATTTTGCCTTCGCTGGTATCAATATTTCTTACGTAATTCACCCACGGTTCGAGTGGCGCCACGTTATCTTTGGTCTATGCGCTGTGACATTCACTTCAGTTGTTGCATCAGTATGGCCCGCTGCTCTGGCATCCAGACTTGAACCCGTTGAGGCTATGCGATCATGATCGGTACAGTTTCATCAAAATATGCCCTCAGGAGCTTATTCAGAAGTCCCGTGAGGTCTCTCCTCTCGATTATCGGAGTGGGAGTAAGCTGTGCAATGGCCCTTTTTGCTGCCTCATGGATTCGAGGCGGAGCCGAGATGCAGATACGCGCTGCATCAGAATGCGGGTCCGGTCACCTTCGCATAGTGCCCGATGAATGGACTGAGAAACGCCTGAACTCTATGAGACTTGCAGATTGGGGACAGGCTATTGAGGGGGTGAATTCGATACAAAACGTGAGAAGCGTGTCAATGAGAGCGCGAGCCAACGGCCTCGTGGCCTTCGGAATTCGCACATCCGCTGTCGAAGTGGTTGGCGTTAATCCCGAGGAAGAGTTCAAATCAAACCGAGTGGTTTACAAGAGTGAATTACACGGCAGATATCTCAGAGAGGATGACATCAACAAGGTTGTGATAGGTCACGCACTGGCCAAAAGGCTAGACGTGGACATCGACGACGACCTCTATGTAACAGTTTCAGGACGCGACGAGATACAGAGCGTCATGCTGACAATCGTAGGTATTGTCAAAACCGGAAGCAGAGACATCGATGCTTCGATTTGTCACACAACTCTGACGGAAATCGAAAGAATGACCGGCTACGAAGGCCCAGGAGAGATCAGTGTCTTGCTTGACAGCCACAAACTCATCGACTCAAGGCAGAAGGAATTGGCACAAAAGATAGGCAACGGCAATACCGTGATTACATGGAAAGAGGTTAACCCAGCTCTCGCCGCCAATGTGGAAGGCGACACTGCATTCACTAAGGGGTTGGTCGCAATAATAGTAATCGTCGCTTCCCTTGGCATTGCCAGTGCTCAGCTCACCGCAGTGCTTGAGCGAAAGCACGAGTTTGCCATTCTCTCTGCTCTTGGCATGAAAGTCAGGCAAGTAATTGGTCTGATCGTGCTCGAAGCGCTCATAGTGGGAATAGGTGGGACGGTTGTCGCCCTCATGGTCGGAGGTTCACTCGCGTATTATCTCGCCACGCACGGCGTTAGCCTTGCAGCAGTAATGGGGGATAATTTTTCGATAGGAGATGTGCTTCTGGACCCATACATGTACGGCGATTTTGGAATCTGGCTAGTCTGGTACGCTGTGGGCATCTCGGTTATGTCCACGGTAGTCGCCTCTCTATACCCTGCATGGTTGACGACAAGAATCAACCCGGCAGACGCTTTGAGGACAGCATGATATGAATGACTCGCCCAGCCACGTATTGGTATCTGCTCGCAACGTAACGAAAGTCTACAACACGGACAAAATTGAATCTCATGCTCTCAGAGGAATTACTCTCGAAGTGAGATCGGGAGAATTCATAGCAATCGTCGGTCCATCTGGAAGTGGAAAGACAACCCTTCTGAATCTGGTGGGAGCACTGGACTCCTCCACAACAGGAGAGCTAAGGGTTCTCGGCAAAGATTTATGCGCCATGAACAAACGCTTGCGAGCCGACATGCGTCTTCACTCACTGGGCTTCGTCTTTCAAGCGTACAACCTTATTCCCGTGCTGACATCACAGGAAAACGTCGAGTTTGTCCTTGAGCTTCAGGATGTCGGAAATGAACGTCGTCAACGCGCCACCGAAACCCTTCAGCAGCTCGGCCTCGGCGAATTCGCCGATCGCCGACCAAACGAACTTTCCGGCGGACAACAGCAACGTGTCGCAGTTGCACGAGCAGTAGCTTCCAGACCGAGACTCGTACTCGCAGACGAACCGACCGCCAATCTCGACGGAGAGAACGCCGAAATACTGTTGAAAATGATGAAGGACTTGAACCATGACCACGGTATCACCTTCATATTCTCCACTCACGACCCGCGTGTCGTGGCTCACGCACAACGCGTCGTGACCCTCGTCGACGGGCGCGTGTCGAAGGATGAGAAAAAGGAACCATCAGTCGCAGATCACAGCAAAGAGGAGTAGGAATGTGAGCATGAATAAGGTGCTCGCCGTCATGCGTGCCGTTCTTTACTTCATGTCAATAACTGCCCCCTCGGTTGCGGCCGAAATACAATCCCACGAGACTGACGAGCTGACCTTTTCCATTAACACGGCAGCAAAGCTTAGTTCATTCATGTCCTACGCGTCGGATGACCCCATATTGTTTTCGGATCAATGGAGCGGAATCGCATTGTTCCGATTTCGCTTGAGCTTTGACACGCAGTTCAATGACTGGATCAATTCAGAAATCGCATATGAACACCGAGCACGTGTGGACACAGGGGATTCCGGGATAGGAGCTTCGGCAGGAATTCTGCCATCGTTAGTACCTGCTCCATACCGGATATCACAGCTCGATTGGGAAATTGCCGAAAGTGATACTAAATTTTCTTACCATCATGAAATTGATCGTGCAGTCATTGCCTTCCATCCTCAGTGGGGAGAGGTCACGTTCGGAAGACAGGCCATAGGACTCGGACGAGGTGTCATTTTCAGCGCAGTGGATATCTTCTCCCCCTTTTCCCCGATAGAGGTCGACAGAGAGTGGCGACGAGGAGTAGACGCCGCGCGACTCGAGTATCGAATTTCTGACACAACGTCAGTGGAACTACTAGGAGCATTCGGTGAGACATGGGATGAATCTGCCTTCCTGGCGCGGGCGAGAGGCTATATCGGCAACATGGATGGTGAACTGATCATTGGCAAGAGAGCAGAAGACATGATGTACGCTGGCACGATGTCTACCACAATTGGAGACGCCGAAGTACATCTTGAGCTTGCTCTTTTCGACACTCCTGAACCACTTCCTGACGAAGGCATATTCGGCAGTGATCATCTAGTGGGGAAAGCTGTACTTGGTTCATCATATACTTTTGACGTGGGAAGCGGCCTGACGTTGCTGGGCGAATATCACTACTCGGGCTTCGGAGTTGAAGACGTCACAGAAACTACGACACTCCTTGTTGATCCTGCCTATCAGGAGAGATATCTCAGAGGGGACACACAGATTCTAGGCCAACATGCTCTCGCATTCCAATTGAGCTACATCGATGATCCATTGGGCTATTCTCTGCTTTTTCTCCAAAGCCCGGTTGACGGTTCCGGCCTCGCTTCCCCTTCCCTCACTTGGGATGTCTCAGAGAATATTACCTTTCTTCTGAGTGCCTTTATCCCGTGGGGAAGCAGTTCGTCCAACGGTCAACTCAACAGTGAATACGGGGCAACACCCGCAAGTCTCTTCATGCAACTGAATCTGTACTATTGAAAAACTCCACACAAATCGGATGTCATGCCCAGATATACTGAGCCACTGAGAAACTATACCAGAGAGATTGGCAATGTAGAAAGGACGATGACAATGTCCAAGCAAGAGTTGTCGCACACCTGAATGGCAGGAGGTGGTGGAACACTCGGTGCCGACAACCACCCAGTCAGATGGAGAGAGCGGGACTTTCGTCGTCGCCAGGTTCCCGTTCCTCACCAAAGATCCGCGGCAACGGGCACCTCAGCGCGCTCCTGAAGACGGATCGCCCCCTTCTCGCACACGGAACGGCAGACCCCGCAGCCATAGCAGCATTCTGCGGCAATGACCGCCTTGCCGGTTGATGCGCTATAGGCAACGGCACCGAATTGGCATACACGCATGCATTCCCGGCAGCCGACGCACAGGTTGGGGTCTACTTCAGCAACATATTCGGCTCGGAACATGACAGGCACTGAATGGATCAAGGTCGAACGCATGGCCAAACAGTCTGCTCGGTCGCAGTTGCATATAGCCCCGATGAACGGTGTCCGGAAAGTCCAGATGGTGTGGCAGAGACCTTCCCGCTCGTGCTTGCGAAGGGCAGACAACGCTTCTTGTTTGCTGATAGTCTCCAGTCCGACCCCGTTCGGTCCACTGAGAAAGCTCTTGTCCACCCCGCGGATAATGCCGGCGAGCTGTCCCCCGTCGGATCCCAGGCTGATGCCATAGCAATAACGTTTCTCTTCATTCAGCGAGATATGCCGGCAGAGGCAGGCAACGCGGACCACGGAGTTGACGAGCTCGAAGATCTCCTCAATGTCCTCCATCGGTACGACCTGACCGAAGTGTAGCTTCTTCATCTTCCGGGTGAGAAGTGTCCTGGAAATGTCCCTGATGATTCTTGGTGTCTTGTTGAGGCGACTGACACGCTCAAAGCCGCGCTCGATGACGTCAGGGTGAGAGAGAAACTTTTCGATAAGCCGACGCCGGCGAATATCACTCAGCATGTCCTCCGAGTAGTTCTTCGCCTGCAGGTACCACTTCTTCCCCTCGCCATGTTTGATGCAGAACTGGCACATGTGATGGCACCCCAACAAGACAGCAAAAGGATAGAATCGTCTTCCCGCGCCCAGCAGCAAGGTCGTGCGAATCAAGACCCCTTGAAGCACCGCTTAACAGCAAAGGGTAATTCATCCACATCTATCATGGTGATGCACTTCCTAGGAACATACCACAAACTGCGGAGGCGAGGCAACCGGCTCCATCCGGCGGAAAGGCGCATGTAAGAGGCTCTGTTCTTGCACATCGGTCCGGCTGGTGGTATTGTGCATCACCGGAAGACCGACTACCTAGCCTCCGATCGCCCGTCAGTTGCAGATCAAATGGAGTCGTCCAATCGGCAGAGGGGAGAATGGACCGAGCAAGAATCCGTGCCACGCGTCTCGTCGCAACTCTTGCAGCAGCGTGTTTGTTTGCCGCTGCGGACACCCGATGCATCGCTGATGACTACGCAGAAGTGGACTTTGTCCCTCGCGTTCGTGCAGCACTGAGCCGCTTCGCAACGTACGGCGACATTGCTGGTGCTGGTGGGGCATCCGCTGCCAACAACTGGCCAGGCTCTATCAACCCCGCCTCAATTGAGTGGCTGGACCCGTTCGGGCCACTTGGGATCATCGTGAGTCCACAGTACTCTTCGATCAGCTTCAGTGAAGGAACAGAGCTCGACATCTGCATAGGGGCAATCAACATAGATGTGGGAGATTGGGGCACGATCCAGCCCGCCGTGGCCCGGATTCGCAGCAATCGGCGAACGGCAAGGAACGGGCTGGATTTCCGCTACGACATGGATCTTTTTCAGATTCAATGGGCAAAATATCAAGCCAATAACTGGGCGCTGGGCGTAAACTTCAACTTCGCTTTCACCGAAATGCGCTATGACTTCGGCCACATTCAGGTATCAAAGGCCGCGTTCGAGACTTATGGTGTCAGAGTCGGTGCCCTGGCCCAGGCTGGAGAAAGGCTTCTCATCGGGGCGATTCTTGACTACGCTGCTTCCCCTTCGCACACTGTTACGTACTGGCCGTTCAGTCTGGCAGAAGGTGATCTGAAAGTCACTGACACCACACACCAATTCTACCTGCGTCCCGGGCTTTCCTACGAGTACAGTAAGGGTTCAACTGCGTATCTCGACTACCAATACGGCCAGTTCTGGAACGATCTGAGCACGCTTGAGGTCCATCGTGCATATGTGGGAATCGATCACCGGATCTGCGAGTGGCTGTTTCTGCGAGGAGGAGCTACCCTCGACGATCGAGGGCATGTGGCATGGACGGCCGGGGTGGGGATTCACCCTCCTGGCCTGTTCAAACTCGATGTTGGCTACCAGGATGACATGTTCCCAGAACTGGCGCCTGAGCTTGGTCATTCGAAGGTCCTCACGGTGTCCCTGGGATTGGGGTTCTAAAGGGTGACACTGTGGACAATACCTTTTGCCTTGCCCCGCCTGCAAAGAATACCGTCCGCCTTGGTCAGACAACAACTTATTGATCACAGGGAAAGGCACAATCCTGGCCATTCCCCGACATGAACACTTCATCTCACGCCAATCGCATATCGCTACCGAAAACTCCTACAGCTGCGTCCAGCTTGGTAACAACACTACATTTGAACGACACGAGCCTGTGTAGGTTGATGTTGAGCTCAAGGTCTTCAAAGATGTCGCCGCTGGAAATTGCGCGGCAATCTCATCTCTTTGCACACGCTCTATTGATTTGCCACGTTACTATCATCAGGCTCTGCCGATAATGCATTATCCACTTCCGAACTCCGCCAGACGATGTCGCCCTTATTGTCTTTCCGTTCCATTTCCTGCCCGTTGTTGTCGGCCATGTCGGGCCCGATGCTGTATAGCTCGTAGCTGACTTCCGTGCGGCGGTAGATGAAGCGGACTTGGGTGTAGCCACTATTATCTTTGGTGAGTACCGCGCCGAATGGGTCTTCCAAATTCCTTTCACCGACCATTTCAACTATGGCATCAAGCGAGTCGGGATACTTGCCATGCTCATTGCGGTATATCTCAATGGCGACTCCGGCGCGGGTAAGGCGGGACCAGGCTTGGGATCTGTAATGATGTAAAGGAATAGTGGACACGCTGGACCGTGCTAAGGTAGCGGAGAAGAGCTCTGCATGATCAGTTTCGTTCTCTGATGAGTCCACTGGCGAATTCTCGTTGGGGGGGTGAATCATAATACCGGGTTGAGCGTCTTTCATATCGTCCTGAAGTGCTTGAATCTCTACGGAGGCTTCTGGAAATGGGCGGCCGAGAGCGTCAATTACTCCTTTCATGAAGTTGATATAATTAGCTCGGCTGCGGCTATAGGCGGCATCAGATACGTCAGGCCACTTGATGTATTTTCGTTCTTTTTCGGGTCTCTGACGATCTTCGTAGGTATCAAGGAGGGCGCACATGTCAAAAGCAATAAGCCTTTGAATCTGGACAATGCGCGGGTTTTCAACAACAGTGGCGAGATCTTCACGTGTCAGCAAATGGCTTCGTCCTTTTTCGACAACAAGCGTCCGTAGGCTTTTGCAGCCGTACTGGGAACAGATTAGCGTGATGAAGCCGGGCAAGAGTGCGCGATTCTCGTGAGAGAGTTTTGGCAGCTGCCACATCAGGAGAATGTCATCCAGTGCCTTCCTGTCTTCTCCAGACAATAGCCAGAGGTCACTCCGAAAACTTAGCAGCTTGAAAAGGTCCCTGCTTTTGATAAATGGAGCAAGTTCAAGACAGACCGCAAGAGAGTAATCGAATATCATTACACAACGAGGTTTCCCAAGTGCTTGTTCTACCAGTGGCAGGATCTGATCCAGGATATTTGTGAAGTCCCGCATAGCTTTGATCTGCCCTTCCGACCATTCAAATGGATCGGTACCCCACGCCGAATTCACGCCTTCCGGATAGGGGTGATCGATTGTTTCCAATAATTCAACAGCTTTTCGGTACTCGACCGCGCCATTCTCCGAATCCTGGATCGGTTCGATGTTGAGTTCTTCAAGAGACGTGGGGAACCCCTGAGCTCTGAGAGCGGCCAGCGCATCATCGGCTCTTCTTCGCGATACTTTTTCGCTAAGAACCGGGATTCCGATGGACGCAAGTACTATGCCCAGAAGAAGTAGAATGATCAGGCCAGTGAGGAGGCATCCGCTTCGGAGCATAGAGTTCCTGGTATCGCCATTCTTGCTCTCTGCTACTTGTCCTTGCGACTTGTCTGATGAAACCTTCTCACCCTCAAACCGCTCCTCCAGCATTTCGATGGTGAAGCTTTCTTTGCGCACGCGGAGGTCGTAGTAGAACAGGATAACGGCTGTGGCAAGCAATGGAGCAATGAGTGTTCCCGCAA
>Ga0180433_10010478_pt1 | contig 11147 bp, 9 predicted proteins | sample SS_ome_8_FD_132980 | JGI IMG/M metagenome (GOLD analysis project Ga0180433, IMG submission 132980) | Hypersaline lake sediment archaeal communities from the Salton Sea, California, USA - SS_1_D_1 metaG | ecosystem: Environmental > Aquatic > Non-marine Saline and Alkaline > Hypersaline > Sediment...
TGGACTTTTGCGCCCAAAGCCTGAGAAATATCGTCATAGGACTTGGCGGTCGCATGGATGGTTTCACTATGCAGTCCAAGTTCGGTATAGCTGTCAGCTCAGAGCTAATGGCTATGCTTTCTATTGTAAGAGATTTGGCTGACCTGCGCGAGAGAATGGATAAGATTACTCTAGCATTTAATAAGAAGGGTAAGCCTATTACCACAGGTGACCTGGAAGTTGGCGGCGCTATGACAGCCTGGATGCGCAATACCATTAATCCTACGCTCATGTGCACGGCCGAATATCAACCCTGCATGGTACATGCCGGCCCCTTTGCCAATATCGCCGTGGGCCAGTCATCTATCATTGCCGACCGCATTGGCCTGAAGATGTTCGACTACCACGTAACCGAGAGTGGCTTTGCCGCAGACATCGGCTTCGAGAAATTCTGGAATGTAAAGTGTCGTTTAAGTGGATTAACACCGCATGTATCAGTGCTCACCACCACCATCAGAGCGCTCAAGATGCATGGTGGGGGACCGAAAGTAGTTGCTGGCTTGCCTTTGCCTGATGCTTATACGAAGGAAGACCTTAAAACTCTGGAAAAAGGTTTGCCCAATATGATACATCACATTAACACTATCAGGGCGTCCGGTATCAACCCAGTAGTCTGTATAAATGCTTTCCATACCGATACCAAAGATGAAATTGCCATGGTGCGTAAAGCAGCTGAGGCGGCAGGTGCCCGTTGCGCCGTGTCCGAACACTGGGCTAAGGGTGGAGAAGGTGCCCTGGAGCTTGCTGATACAGTCATGGATGCCTGTAACGAGAAGAATGATTTCAAGTTCCTTTATCCGCTGGAGATGAAGCTGCGCGAGCGGGTAGATAAGATCGCCAAAGTGGTTTATGGTGCTGATGCTGCTGCTTGGACACCCGAGGCTGAAGCCAAAGCCAAGATGCTTGAGGATGACCCGCAATATGCTGATTACATGACCATGATGGTCAAGACTCATCTCAGTCTGACACATGATCCCACCTTGAAGGGGGTCCCCCAAGGTTGGACATTACCTGTACGCGATGTCTTAATCTACTCCGGGGCAAAATTCCTCTGCCCATGCGCCGGAACTATCAGCCTGATGCCGGGCACCAGTTCTGACCCTGCCTTTAGAAGGGTGGACGTCGATGTAAATACCGGCAAGGTAACGGGTCTGTTCTAAGGCAAGCAAAAAATCCCAAGGCTGGGTAGCGCTTTGCACTGCCCAGCCTTTTTAGTTAAAATCAAATCCGAGGTTGAATTGTCTCATAAAGAAATACTTCGAGAATTCGAGCCTATATTCTATCCTAAATCCATTGCTGTTGTTGGCGTTTCTCAAAATGTATTCAAGATAAGTTATCTATGGCTAAAGGCCATTATAGATGCCGGCTTCAGCGGCTCTATTTATCCGATTAATCCACGAGGTGGAGAGCTTCTAGGCCTAAAAGTTTATTCCAGTATTAGGGATGTCCCCGAGGTCGTTGACTACGTTATTGTCTCTATCCCCAGGGAAGCTGTCCCCGAGCTGATGGATGACTGCGCCAATAAGGTAAAAGCTGTCCATTTCTTCACCGCTGGTTTCAGCGAAACTGGTGATTCTATGGGACGTAGGCTTGAGGAGGAGATAGTAAGGAAGGCTCGAGATGGTGGTTTCCACATAATCGGACCTAACTGTATCGGCACTTATTGTCCGGAAGGTAAAGTACCCTATGGGCCGAGTGGGAGAATAGGTACAGCTGGCTCAGTAGGTTTCATTTCGCAGAGCGGCGGCATAGGTGAGAAGCTAGTCGAAGTGGGGCTTGCCAGAGGTATCAATTATAGTAAAGGAATTAGCTTCGGCAATGGCATTGACCTGGACAGCGCTGATTACATGGAGTATATGACTGCTGATCCGAGCGTATCTATCATCGGTGTCTATTTGGAAGGAACAAGAAACGGCCGCCGACTATTCACGACAATGAAAGAGGTAGCCAGGGTAAAGCCCTTGGTGGTATGGAAGGCCGGTAGGACTGATGTTGGTGCTGCAGCGGCGATGTCTCATACCGGCTCTCTAGCCAGCTCAGCAGCCGTTTGGTCAGCGGCACTAAGGCAATGTGGAGCTATTGAGGTTAAAAATGTTGAAGAGCTGGTTGATACTTTGCTGATTTTTCGACAGCTCGGACAATGGAGAGGTGGTGGCAGCGGCATAGCCGTGCTTGGTGGATTAGCGGATGGGGGTGGTGGCATCTCCGTTTCAGCTAGCGATGCTTGTGCTGAACTCGGGCTTCGTGTTCCGCCACTATCTGTAGAGACAAGACAAAAGCTGACCGGTCTTCTGGGGCAGGTGGGCAGTATCTTGCATAATCCGGTTGACGTTAGTCAAGCTGGCAGCAATCCTTCTGTTATACGAGAAGCTCTCACGTTTATCCTTGCCGATTCATCCATAGATCTGGTTATAATTCAAGAAGATGCAGGAATACTCTTAAGGTATTTCTCTCAGGAGTGGGTGCAGGAGATAAATGACGTTTTTATAGACCTCAGAACCAGCCAGGATAAACCACTTGTTGTTGTCTTACCTCCTGGGACTGCTGAGCCACAACGAGTTGAAATTGAACAAATGCTGGCACAGGTTTCAATACCGGTCTTTCCCTCTATGGAACAGGCAGCTAAAGCTATAGCAAACCTCAACGAGTATTATCGGTTACATAAAACTGTAAAGAGTTAGTTGTATGGAAGGCATCGGCAAGATCCTGCTTATAGTCGGTGGTATTATAGTAGTTCTAGGGCTGCTGCTCATTTTAAGCCACAATATTCCTTTTTTGGGCAAGCTGCCCGGCGATATATTTGTAAAGAGAGACGGTTTTTCATTTTATTTTCCTATTGTCACGCTGCTTCTTTTAAGTATTCTGATAACTATAATAGTCAACGTTATATTACACTTCATGAGTAAATAAAAAGCCCTTCCTATGAAAACCAGTGATTTCGACTACAATTTGCCTTCTGAGTTTATAGCTCAAACACCTGTAGAGACTCGAGACCAATCTCGCCTTATGGTTCTTCACCGATTCGATGGCTCTATTGAACACCATTATTTTTATGATATCGTTAACTACCTTCGTAGTGGGGATACTATGGTTCTTAATAATAGCCGTGTTATCCCGGCGAGGATTTTAGGACGAAAAGACGACAGTGATACGAATGTAGAAATCCTGCTCTTGCGCCGTCTGGACAATGATGTTTGGGAAACGCTAGTTCGCCCGGGCAGGAAACTCGCTAGTGGGACAAAAGTCAGAATAGCAAATAAGGCTATTGACACGGAAATTAATGCCGAAGTTCTGGAACATGGCGAAGATGGCATAAGACTCGTTCGCTTTTCAGATGAGCGATTGCTCCAGAAATTCGGTAGAGCCCCCTTGCCACCTTATATCCATACTCCACTGGCAGATGCAGAGCGTTATCAGACGGTATATGCCGAGATAAATGGCAGCGTAGCAGCACCGACTGCCGGATTCCACTTTACTCCGAAATTGCTAAATGATGTAAAGAAACAAGGCGTCCACATAGCTTTTGTCACTCTACATATAGGGATTGACACCTTCCAACCTGTCAGAGTCGATAATCCCGGCCAACACAAAATTCACAAAGAATATGGTAACGTAACTTCGGAAGTTGCCAATCTACTCAATCGGACAAGAAAAGAGGGCAAAAAGATAGTGGCTGTGGGCACTAGCACGGTGAGGTTGCTTGAGGCAGCAGCTCTATCCGGCATAGTTCAATCTTTTACTGGTTGGGTTGACCTATTTATTCTGCCAGGACACCAATTTCATGTCACAGATGCTATGGTTACCAACTTCCATCTACCCAGGTCAACTTTGCTTATGCTTGTTTCAGCCTTTGCCGGCAGAGATTTTATCCTGGAAGCATATTCGCAAGCCAAGGATCATGGCTATCGCTTCTATAGCTTTGGCGACGCAATGCTGATTCTTTGAACATTTATCGTTCTTCATCTCAAGCCAATCCTGGTGGTAATAAACAACACTGTCATGCACAGCTTAATAATACTGCAGCTTTGCCAATTAGCCATCATAGCTATATAATTTAGTCCAGATATAACAGCGGTTAAAAACAGCTGTTCTGAAACTTAGCTGGTTAAAAATGTGCGGCATTATTGGATATTGCGGAAGGCAGGCAGCAGCTCCAATCACTTTTGAAGGCTTGAAGTGTGTGGAGTATCGTGGCTATGACTCGGCAGGAATAGCCGTCATATCCAATGGGCAGTTGTCTGTTAAGAAAGACATCGGTAATCTTGAGGAGATTGAGAACAAGCACACCTTGAGCGCATTGCCCGGCAACATAGCTATCGGGCACACTCGTTGGGCAACTCATGGCGGTGTTACTCGGACAAATGCCCATCCACATTGTGATTCCAGCGGCACTATAGCCGTTGTCCACAACGGCATAGTTGAGAATTATCAGGAACTCCGCCAATATCTTATCAACAGTGGACATCGCTTTGCTTCAGAAACCGATACTGAAGTCATACCTCATCTTATTGAAGATGAAATGAAAAAGGGGTGTTCTCTGGAAGATGCCGTTTTAGCTATAGCACCTAAACTTGAAGGCTCCTATTCTTTTCTGGCTATATCATCTCGTGACCCGAACAAGATTGTGGGCACGAAAAAGGATAGTCCTCTGGCTATTGGAATAGGGGAACACGGCTACTTTTTTGCCAGCGATGCCCTGGCTTTCTCCAGGCTGGCTAACCAACTGATGCCTCTGGCAGATACAGAGGTAGCAGTGCTGACAGAAAAGGTAATCGAGATTTTCGATGCTGCCGGTAATAAGCTGACGAAGGAGCCAAGATATATCGACCTGCAATGGTGCGATAGCGATAAACAGGGTTACGATTTCTACATGCTCAAGGAGATTATGGAGCAACCGCAGACCATAGAGGCTGCTACTAAACAAAATAAAGAAATCTTTACCAAGGTTGCCATGAATATTCTCAGAGCGGGACAGGTGATAGTCACTGCTTGTGGCACATCCAGATACGCAGCTCTGGTTGGCAGATACCTCTTCTCTAAAGTCGGCGGAAAATTTTGTGATGTGGTTATGGCCTCCGAATTTCATTATTTTGCTGATTCTGTAGACAGAAATACTGTGGTATTGGCTGTCTCTCAGAGTGGCGAGACGGCAGATGTAATCGAAGGTGTGAAAAGAGCCAGAGAGGCTGGCGCCCAAATCGTCTCTATTGTAAATAGGCCATATTCTCTGCTAGCTGAGATGAGTCATCATGTTATCCATCTTAATTGTGGGCCTGAACTATGTGTTGCCGCTACTAAATCTTTCGTCAGTCAACTGGTTGTCTTCTATCTATTGTCCTTCTCTATGGTCAATTCTTTTGACAAAGCCGTTGCTGGCCTTAAAAACATCAGAAATAAAGTGGCCAAGACTATAGAATGGAACAATGACAAACTCAGGGAACTGAGCCAAAAATTAAAGACTTCTAATGATTTTTATTATATAGCCAGGGGTATCAATTTCGCCATTGCTTCTGAGGGGGCTCTCAAATTGAAGGAAATTTCCTATATCCACGCTGAAGGTATGCCAGCAGGTGAACTTAAGCACGGCACCCTAGCACTGATCGAGCCGGGGACACCTGTGGCTGTGATCTGCCCAGATGATTACACTTACCGTGAGACATTAAGCAATGCCACAGAGGCTAAGTCAAGAGGTGCATATATTATCGCCGTTTCTGATAGGAAAAATGAGATCTATGATTTCTGGGTCAAGATTCCCAAGGTCGACGATCTCTTATATCCCATCGTTGCTGTAGTCCCGCTTCAGCTTCTGGCATACCATCTGGCGGTTAGCCGTGGATATGACCCTGACAGGCCTAGGAACCTGGCTAAGTCGGTTACAGTAAAGTGATGCTATATTGACCATGGTGGCAAAGGAGAGAAATGAATAAAGTTTTGATAACCGGTGGAGCCGGCTTTTTAGGCAGACACCTGATAAGAAAAATGTTGGATAAGTATAGCCAAATCGAAATCAGGTCTATTTCCCGCCACGAAAACGAAATCGTAGAGATGGTAGTGTTCTGTAATAACGATAGTAGATTGAAACCTATTATAGGTGATATCAGGGAGGTCGATACACTGGGATATGCCCTGAAGGATGTCGATACAGTGATACATCTGGCGGCAATGAAGCACATTGATTTATGCGAGATGTATCCATCAGAGGCTGTTTTTGCAAATGTAATCGGAACAATGAACCTGCTAAAGCTATTTGCCGGCGAGACTTTCATAGGAATGTCTACAGATAAAGCCGTGGAAGCCACGGGCAGCTATGGTGCTACCAAGCTTCTTCTGGAGAGACTGGTATTAGAACAGGCACGCAAGAATCCGGGGTGTAAATATATGATAGTCAGAAGCGGCAACATCTTCGGCTCTAGCGGCAGTGTAATACAGAAATGGAAACAGGAAATAAAGCAAAGCAACAGAGTGACAGTTACAGACGTGGGGATGACCAGGTTCTTCATTAATGTAAGCGAACTGGCCGACTTTATTATAGGTATTACTGAGCAAGGTGAGAGCGGGAAAATTTACGTGCCGTTGCAAAAAATAGTCAGACTGGGGGATCTGGCAAAAGCTATGATCGAGCTTTACGGGGATAAGAAAACCAAGATGGAGATAGTAGGACTGAGAGAGGGCGAGAAGATGCATGAAAGATTACTTCTGCCCTGGCAAAAAGACGTTATCTCTGACTTAACCACCGAGAGCTCTGAGAAGGGTGAAGCATTAAGCGTACAGGAGATTAAAGACTGGCTGGCGGATTACTAAAATTTCGAGTGTATATGCCTTGAGCAAAAAGGTGAGCGTAATTATTCCAGCCAAGGATGAGGCGCGTTCCATCGGCGACCTCATTGACAGGATAAAAACAGCGCTTAATAATCATAAATTTGAGATAATTATTGTCGATGATGGGTCGGCAGATAATACCGGGGGCATTGCACAGAAAAACGGCGCCGTGGTTGTATCGCATGCCAGCAGCCTGGGAAAAGGTGCTGCCATGCGAGACGGCGCACTTGCTGCCTCCGGGGATATACTTGTATTCCTCGATGGAGACGGCGCTCATTATCCGGAGGATATACCAAACCTGACGGCTTCTATCCTCCACAATAAAGCCGACCTCGTTGTCGGTTCCAGGGATTTTCGTGGCTCAGACACACTTGGTTCCTATTTACCGAGACGGATTACCAACAAGCTGGCATCCTTTGCCACCTCCATGATAATTTCTTTTCTGCTGCCATTGGCGACGTGGTTCAAATGTCCCATGAAATGGATTGGAATTGAAGACGCTGAATGTGGCTTCAAAGCAATAAGCAAAGATAAGTGGCATGAGCTTGACCTGATATCACAGGGGTTTGAGATTGAGACCGAGATAATATACGAATCGGCAAAGAAAAGATTGGTTATTCAAAACGCTCATGTAAGCTGTAACTGGGATTGCAGGATTTCCCGTCTCTCCATTATTCGAGATGGCTTCAGAACGCTTAGACTGCTTTCCTGTAAGCTCATTGCTGATATAGGGAGAGAAAAGGGCAATCGACCGGAGCCAGGATGAAAATTCTGTTCGTGCTGGAATACTACACTCCGCACATCGGCGGCGCTGAGGTACTGTTCCAAAATCTCTGTGAGGGCTTGACTAGAAAAGGCTATGATATAACCGTTTTGACTATTAAATTGCCTAGAACAGAAGCCTTTGAAATGATAAATGGGGTCAAGATTCACCGAGTGAAGGTTCCTCAGTGGGGAGCTAGGTACTGGTTTACGTTCCTTGCTATTCCAAAAACTTTTCAGCTTGCCAGACAGGCTGATTTAATCCATACCACCACCTACAACGGCGCTTTTCCTGCCTGGCTGGCTGCCAGATTAGCCGGCAAGAAGGCTGTGATAACCGTTCTGGAGATATTTGGCGCCCGCTGGAAATCTATGACCGGCATGAGTTGGCTTGTCGCCAAATTGCACCAGCTACTGGAGCGCATGGTCATAGCCCTGCCTTTCGACAGGCATGTATCCATATCTCGATATACATCAAAATGCTTGATTGATTGCGGCGTTAACCGGGATAGGGCAGGAGTAATATATTGTGGCATTGATTATGACCTGTTCAGCCCTGAGAAAGCCGACGCCGGAGCCGTAAGGCGAAAGCTTAACATGGACGATGATTTCATATATATGTACTATGGCAGACCGGGCATCTCCAAAGGAGTCGAGTATCTGGTGCAGGCAGTTCCGCTAATTGCACAGGAAATATCGAATTCGAAGCTCCTGCTGCTCCTGGCTGATGACCCGAAGGACAGATATGAAAATATAGTGCACATGATAAAAGACTTAAACATCGCGGACAGCGTCATCTTACTTGCGTCGGTGCCTAGAAGTGAATTGCCTGGCTATATTGCCGCCTCGGACTGTGTTGTTGTCCCATCGTTATCTGAAGGTTTCGGCTATACTGCCGCCGAGGCTTGCGCTATGGGCAAGCCTGTAGTAGCTTCGAATGTAGCTTCCTTGCCTGAGGTTGTCTCCGGAAGGTATATTTTAATTGAACCGGGAAACCCGGAGGCTATAGCCAAAGCCGTTAAGAGCGTTTATAATAATGAGCTAAAAGATAGCGATAAGAAAACATTTAGCTGGCATGAGAGCATTAGCAGGTATGTGGAAATATATGATGAGCTATCAAAAGCAGATGTGAAAGGAAGATAAAATGGGCCTGAAAAATAAGAATGTGCTTATAACCGGCATAAGCGGCTTTGTCGGTTCGAACATGGCGAAGCATCTCCTGAATGAAGGTGCCAATGTCTTCGGACTGGTTAGAAGGCGGGCTGACGGCAATATCCCTCAGAATATCAGGTATTTAGGCATTGAAAATGAGGTAGCCCTGGTGGAAGGCGATATGCGGGATATCTCCAGCATTGCCGCCGTTTTAGATCAGGCGAAGCCTGCTGTTATCTTCCATCTCGCTGCTCAGTCTTTCATTCCCAGGTCGTTTTCCTGCCCCGGAGAAACCATGGAGGTAAACTGCCTGGGAACGGCTAACTTACTCGAAGCGGTCAGAAGCAAGGAATTAGACCCGGTTACGGTTTTTGCCGGAAGCAGTGAGGAGTACGGCTTGGTCATTTTTTCGGATTCCCAGTACCAGCGGTTCAAGAGCCAGCACGGCACGATTTTTCCTGAGCCAACCAGAGTCCCCGAGTTGCCTATCACTGAGACCAATCCTCTTCGCCCCATGTCTCCCTATGCTGTCAGCAAGGTTTATGCCGACTATCTTATGCGGAACTACCACACATGTTTCAGTATGAAGACAGTCGTCTCCAGAGGTTTCAACCATGAAGGTGCCGGCAGGGGCAAAATGTTCGTAACCTCATCCATAACCCGGCAGGTAATGCAGCTCAAGCGGGGTGAAATCGACAGGATACGCATAGGCAACGTCAATGCCTTCAGGGACTGGTCACATGTCAGCGATGTTTTAAAAGGCTATTGTCTGCTGGCTGAAAAAGGTAATCATGGTGATGTTTACAACCAGGGTTCGCAGAGGACCAACTCGGTTCTGAGCTATATCTTGCTTAGCCTGGAATGTGCCGGATACGCTGTGAATAGAATTGAGACGCTGGACAGCAAGAAAGCGGTGGATAATCCCAACGAGCTGGACAGCTCCAGTATGTTCGGGCTTGGCTTTGAAAAGACTAAGGTGGATAAACTGATGCTCGATGGCAAATTGGAGTTCCAGCTTTCGGATGCAGGCATTGCCGTCATCACCGATAAAGGAAAAATAACTATAGAGTTTGACCGGGAGAAATTCAGACCAGCCGATGTCCCTATCTTATTGACCAGGACAGCGAAGATTGAGGAGCTTGGCTTTAAGACACGGCACAGCCTCAAAGACATAATTAATGACCAGCTGAACTATTTCCTTGACCAGTCACGATAAAAACTATAATTATAGAAACGGATGAGTAGATGCTAGACGAGAGAATGTTTCAGGAGATCAGAAATATTGTAGTAGAACAGAGTAAGCAGGAGCCAAATCATGGCTTTCACGTTATAAGCAATTTGAATTGGCACAGATATGAGGAACAAATCAAATCTGCACTGCAATGCCTTCCGAGCAGGGGCAAGGTTCTGGATGTTGGCTGCGGTTGGGGACACACTACGGCTATGCTTGCCGCATCTCGTCCTGATTTAGAGTTTGTTGGGATAGACATGTTGGAAGCCCCAAGCTGGGCAAAGCTGGAGCGTTATGGTGCCCGATTTATTGTTTGCAATGCGCTTGCTATACCCTTTGAAAGCGAGTTTGAAACTGTCATCGCCTTCGGTGTTATGGAACATACAGACGATGAGAAAAGGTTTTTAAATCAAGTGAACAAGAGCCTCAAGACTAGTGGCTGCCTCATCATTTTTAATTTACCTAACAAGTATGCATTGTCAGAATGGCTTGCCGGAGTGCTTGGACTATGGAGCCATGAGCATAAGTACACGATGGCACAGATAAAAGAACTACTGAAGGCTACTGATTTTAATGTCACCTCAATGAAGAGGGAATTTATAGTCCCGGCACAAGTGGATAGAGTAAGTAGAAGGCTAGGTAGCTTATTTAATAAACACTACATTCTGCTTGATAAACTTGATTCCTGGCTTGCAGCAACACCCTTCCGTCTTGTAGCAGAAAGTTGGACAATATATGCTAAGAGGTCTTGAAGTCCGAGAAAGATGATAATTGCCCATCTGACACCGACCTTCTGTAAGTTCAGCGGCATTGATAGGGTAGTGGAACAACAGGCAGCTGAGCTCGCCCGAAATGGGAATGCCGTTACAATTCTTGCCTTCGAGGCCGATTTGCTACCACCTGAGAATACCGAGCTGCACATTCTGGGCATGCCACGAAGTCTTTTCTGGCAAAGAGTATATCGATTAATTTTCCCTTTGGATATCGTTAAACCCCTGAGGTGGCTGCAAAAACTTAAGAGCATAGACATTATTTATAGTCATCAATACCCTATGAACTGGCTGGCTTACTTAGCCAAGAGATTTTACGGTGTAAGATACATCTACTATGACTATGGCATCTCCCCGCCGGAGACGTTTTCCAA
>Ga0180433_10010479_pt1 | contig 11146 bp, 5 predicted proteins | sample SS_ome_8_FD_132980 | JGI IMG/M metagenome (GOLD analysis project Ga0180433, IMG submission 132980) | Hypersaline lake sediment archaeal communities from the Salton Sea, California, USA - SS_1_D_1 metaG | ecosystem: Environmental > Aquatic > Non-marine Saline and Alkaline > Hypersaline > Sediment...
CTTTACCCTGCTTGCAGCCGACCATAAAGCAAAGAATCAGAGCCAAAGGTAGAATCAAAAGTAGTTTTTTCATTGTTCCTCCTTTTGTCTAATTTGTCTGCATTGGTGCAGAGACATGAACATGCCTGATTTTCCAACTTCCTTCTTCATTGACAAAGACCCATGTCCAAGCGTCCTTCCCCTCAAAAATATTATTTGATGTGTCTTTCATCATATAGCTGTAAAATCCATAAAGAATTGCAACATCTGCCGAGATTACATCTACTTCAACCTCTCCCATAGTGTGTTTATAATCTACTATATTAGCCATCATAGCTTTTGCATTTTTTTTATGCTCTTCCCAGGAATAGTCAATCTTCCCATGTTCAATTGTTATTGTGTTATCAATGAAATAGCTGAACATTTCATCTAAATCCCTACTTGCTGCGTTAAATATCTCTGCTGTAAGTTCTTTAATAGTATCAGCAATTTCAGATTTTTTTGCTTCATCGAGCGTTACTTCTTTAGCCACCTCTTCAGCCTTCTGGCAGCTAAAAGTAAAACAAAGCAGGAAGACCAAAGGCAAAATCAAAAATAGTTTTTTCATCCCTTATACCTCCGTTGTTGGTTGATACAAAGCTTATTTATCTTAGCCCCAGAAGTCAACCTAAGTTCGGTCTGCCTGATGATTTTGTTTAGAGCTTTAGCCTTCTGCTTCAGAGATTTATCGGAAAAATAGGTTCTAAAGTTGTCCGCTTGGGCGTACCAGGGAAGATTTATTATTTTCAATCTCCGTCACATATTTTCAGTATAATTCAGTCAGTGTTATTGAATATTTATGATCAGAAGATGAAAAGAATCTGCATTTTGTTATTGATTTGACACTCACAACTATTCCTTGATATTATTTTGCCGACCAAGCATGGGAAAACAAGGGGATGTCAATGGCAAAAAAATGTCCTAAGTGTCAGTTCGAAAACACCTCTGACTCTAAGTTTTGTAAGGAATGTGGTACTCAGCTTCCCTCCCTCGAGGATATAGAAATCACAGAAACCATGGAGGCCCCCAAAGAAGAGCTGACCACAGGTTCTACATTCGCAAGCAGGTACCAGATTATCGAGCAGTTGGGTAAGGGCGGAATGGGAAGGGTCTATAAAGCTCACGACACAAAGATAAAAGAAAAGATCGCTTTAAAACTCATTAAGCCTGAAATTGCTAAAGACAAAAAAACAATCGAAAGATTCAGCAATGAACTCAGGTTTGCTAGGAAAATTAGGCATAAAAATGTCTGCGGGATGTTTGATTTAGGAGAAGAAAAAGGGACTCACTTTATCACAATGGAGTATGTCCCTGGAGAAGATTTAAAGAGTCTGATCAGACGTATCGGTCAACTTCCAATAGGAAAAGCTATCTCAATAGCGAATCAGGTCTGCGAAGGTTTGTTCGAAGCTCATAGGCTTGGGGTCGTCCACCGTGATCTCAAGCCTCAGAACATCATGATAGATAGAGAAGGAAACGCCCGAATCATGGACTTTGGTATCGCCCGTTCCCTTAGGACAAAGGGAATCACGGGATCTGGAGTCATGATCGGCACTCCTGAATACATGTCGCCCGAGCAGGTAGATGGCAAAGAGGCAGACCAGAGGGCAGACATATATTCCCTAGGAGTGATTCTTTATGAAATGGTGATAGGCCGGGTTCCTTTTGAAGGAGATACGGCCTTTTCCATTGGTGTAAAACAAAAAAGCGAAGCTCCTCAGCCCCCAAAGGAGATCAACGACCAAATTCCTGGAGATTTGAACCGAATTATCCTCAAGTGCATGGAAAAAGATAAGGAAAGCCGTTATCAAAGCGTTGGCGAGTTACACTCCGAATTGATGAACCTTGAGAGGGGCATACCCACCACAGAAAGGATTGTCCCAACAAGAAAGCCTCTCACCTCGAGAGAGATAACCGTTCAATTTAATTTGAAGAAACTTTTCATTCCGGCATTAATAGCAATCGCCGTTGTTGTGATCGGGCTGATTATCTGGCAGATACTGCCCAAACAGAAAGCACCTTTTTTGGCTCCTTCAGGCAAACCATCTCTTGCAGTCATGTATTTTGAGAACAACACAGGAGATGAGGAATTGGATTATTGGAGAAAAGCCATAGCTGAGCTGCTTATCACAGACCTTTCGCAGTCAAAGTATATAACAGTATTAGGCAGAGATAGCCTCTACAATATCCTCACTCAAACGAATTTATTGGGTACAAAAAGCTACTCATCAGAAGATATAAAAGAGGTTGCGACTAGAGGAGGTGTTAATCATGTCCTGCAGGGGGGATTTGTTAAAGCGGGCAGAACTTTCAGGATAAGCTATACACTTCAGGAAGCTAGTTCGGGGAAGCTGTTGGGATCAGAATCGATGGAAGGAAAAGGAGAGGAAAGTATCCTTTCCATGGTAGATGGCATGACAAAGAAGATTAAAGAGAATTTCGAACTCTCGCTAGAAGTCATCGCCAGCGATATAGATAAGGATATCGGAACGATCACGACTAACTCTCCTGAAGCCTATAAGTTTTATATGGAAGGAGCGACTTATCACAACAATGGAGATTATAAGTCAGCTGTACAGCTTTATGAGAAAGCCATTTCTCTAGATCCTGAGTTTGCAACAGCTTATAGGTCCCTAGCAACGGCCTGTGGCAATCTTAGTTTATCAGCTGAATCAAGGAAGTATCGCCAAAAATCATTTGAGTTAAGCGACAGGGTTTCAGATAGAGAGCGTTACAGGAACGAGGCTGAATATTATGTTTTATCTGAAAGAACTTATGATAAAACCATCGGAGCGTATAAAAAATTGATCGAACTCTATCCGGATGATAGAGGAGGACACAACCAACTGGGTCTACTGTATAACAATCTTGAAGAATGGAATAAAGCCTTAGAACAATTTGAATATTTGAGGCAGAATAAAATAGCTACCCAGTTGAATTACGCTAACCTGGCAAACACGTATCAATACAAGGGGATGCACAAGGAAGCCATAGCAGTACTCGAGGAATATCTAAGTAACTTCCCAGATAATTTCAGGGTTCATTACAACTTGTCCGATATCTATCTTGATATGGGAAATTATGAGCTTGCCCTTGCAGAGCTAGAAAAGGCTTTTTCTCTTAACCCGACATACTATATTAACTTTCGGAACAAGGGCGATGTCTATTTATGTATGATGGATTTGGTGAACGCTGAAAAAGAATATCAGAAACTTTTGGATGAGGAAGATTCATTATCTAAAGCATGGGGTTTGGCAAGAATGGGATTTCTGCGTCAACTGCAGGGGAGGTTCCAGGAATCGGAAAAACTTTGGGGACAGTTCCTTACAATGGCGAAAAATTCAGGCCAAAGACCATGGGAAATGTTTATATTAGATTCAATAGGACAACTGAGTTTTTCCTCGGATAATTATGAAAATGCTTTAGATGAGTTCGATAGGGCTTTAGACATAGCTATTGAATTAGATCACTGGGGAAGCCAGAGAAGCGCCATATACAATAAAGGACTTGCATACTTAGAGTTGAATGCAATAGATGATGCCTTAAAAGCCTCAGAAGAACTTGAGGAATTGTGTGAGAAATCCATGAACAAGAAGCTCATGAGAATGCACCACAATCTGAATGGGCTCATTGAGCTGAAAAAGGGAAATTATGCCTCAGCCATTGAATCCATCAAAAAAGCGATATCGCTGGATCCCAATGTTTTCAAAGATTACATCGATTCGCTGGCGTTGGCTTATTACCAATCCAGTGATTTGGATAACGCGAAAGCTGAGTACGAAAAAATCATTTCTTGCCCAAGGGGGATGATGAGATATGGTTTCGAATACGTGAATAGCCTCTACATGCTCGGAAAGATATGCGAACAGCAGGGCGACACAAGCAAAGCCATCGAGCACTACGAGAAATTCCTCGACCTCTGGAAGGATGCTGATCCTGGTATAGCTGAGGTGGAGGATACAAGGATGAGGTTGGCTAGGTTGAAGAAGCACTAATCGTTCTTTATGATCCATTCAATATGGTCAGAGACTAGCTTAATTTGCGCTATTTTCTCGAGGGGGATTTTGATAAAAAAAGCAATATGAATACCATAGTATTCATTCGCCGTTTTTCTGCAGTTTTGCAGGGGTAAGCGCCAGGGATACCTTATTCTGGATTTCCTTTCCTTACGCATACCTAGGCATAGGTACCACGCAGTTTGCCACGAAAATGTGCTATATGGTGTTGTTTTAAGGCTAAAATGAGTGTTTCTGGTGGGGATAGCCTGTTTTTTTGCCATTCTGTCTAAAGCATTAGACTGCAAGATTGAAAAACCAATCACTCAGAGCCCCCCTTTGATCCAGGATAGGATAAAGTATTTTATCGACATATCTACACTATACTTTCTATAGCTTTTCTTAGATTCAATTTGACACTGTCCTAGATTCCTTGATAACATTTCTCCGGCCAACCATGGGAATATAAGGGGATAGCAATGGCAAAAAAGTGTCCTAAGTGTCAGTCAGACAATCCTGATTCCGCCACCTTCTGTGCCGATTGTGGAACTCAATTACCATCCCTTGAGGACATAGAGGTAACAGAAACCATGGAGACACCCAAAGAAGAGATAACTACAGGTTCTACATTTGCAGGGCGGTATCAGATTATTGAAGAACTAGGTAAAGGTGGAATGGGTCGTGTGTACAGAGCCTTGGACAAAGAGCTTAATGAGGAAGTGGCAATCAAGCTCATAAAACCAGAGATCGCAAAGGATAAGAAAACGATCGAGCGATTCAAAAACGAGCTGAAGTTTGCCAGAAAGATCAGCCATAGAAACGTCGGGAGAATGTACGAGCTTATGGAGGATAAAGGATCGCATTTCATCACGATGGAGTATGTTCCCGGTCAAGACTTAAGAGGATTGATAAGGCAGACCGGTCAATTGACAACCGGGAAAGCTATTGCCATTGCCAAGGAGATTTGTGATGGACTTGGAGAAGCTCATCATCACGGAGTCATCCATCGTGATCTGAAACCTTCCAATATCATCATCGATAAAAACGGAAATGCCAGGATACTGGATTTTGGCATAGCTCGGTCTATCGAGGGAAGGGCAATAACTGGTGCAGGAGTGATGATCGGGACACCTGAGTATATGAGTCCTGAGCAGGTAGAAGGGAAAGAGGCCGATCAACGTTCAGACATCTATTCGCTCGGAATCATTTTGTATGAGATGGTTACTGGAAAAGTGCCGTTTGAAGGGGACACACCTTTCTCTGTGGGAGTAAAACAAAAGATCGAGGCACCTCAAAATCCCAAAGAAATAAATTCTCAAATCCCTGACAGTCTCAATCGGGTTATTCTTCGTTGTCTTGAAAAAGACAAGAAATACAGATACCAGAGTCCAGAAGAAGTCCGCTCTGAGCTTTCCCAAATCGAAAAAGGCATTCCCACAATAGCAAAGATTGTCTCTGAAAGAAAACCTCTAACTTCGAGAGAAATAACAGTCAAAATCACGCCACGAAAACTCCTGTTCCCGGCTTTGCTTATTGTTGCGGCCATAGTTCTCGTGGCTGCGCTTTTCTTTTTTCTGCCCCAGCGGGAATCAGTCCGACATTCTGTAGCCGTCATAAGTTTCGAAAACCAGACAGGGAGCGAGGCTTTCGACTACCTGCGGACAGCCATTCCTAATCTCCTGATTACAGGGCTGGAACAGTCCAAAGAGCTTCATGTTATAAGCTGGGAAAAGATGCATGACCTCCTCCTAGCCATGGGAGAAACTGATACGCAAATAATTGATAAGAATCTAGGTTTCAGGCTTTGTCAGAATGAGGGCATTGAAGCCATTGTCACGGGCAGTTTTATCAAAACAGGAGACCTATTTACGACCGATGTCAAGGTGCTGGATGTCGGAAGCAAAGACCTCCTCAAGAGTGCCAGCGCCAAGGGGACGGGGATTCAGAGCATTATGGCCAGCCAGATCGATGAATTAGCCAGGGATATCTCCCGAGGATTGGGACTATCGGAAAGGAAGGCTGTATCCAATCGTGTCAAGATTGCCGAAGTCACAACATCATCAATGGAGGCCTATGGCTATTACATCAAAGGAAAGGAGGCTGCGACCAAAAACTATTGGGACGATGCTCGTGAATACATGGAAAGGGCTGTTCTCCTTGATCCGGAATTCGCCATGGCTCACTACTATCTTGCGAGAGCGTATGGAGTATTAGGCAATACAAAGGCGAGCCGGGAAACCTGGGAAAAAGCCTTGCGATATTCCAAGCGGGTGCCATTTAGAGAAAGGCTAGAAATCGAAAGGCTTTATGCGTTCAATATCGATGGTGATAACGACAAGAATATCCAAATTCTCCAGCAAATCCTCGAAGAGTTTCCCGAAGATACCCAGGTGCATTATTCCCTTGGATATGCTTATATCTATAACGGCATGGAGGAAGAGGGCATCCGGGAATACGAGACTTACATAAGGGTACACACCAATCCCACTCCCTGGGTTTACAATAATTTAGGCTTTATCTATGCCCGTAGAAAAGAAATGGACAAGTCATTGGAGTGTATCCAAAAATTCGTCGATCTATCTCCAGACGATGCCAATGCTATCGATTCTTTGGCTGATATCTATTTTAAAAAAGGTGACCTGGATGAATCCATCGCCCAATTTGAAAAAGCTCTGCAAATAAATCCTGATTTCTATAATGCCTATTTTAGAATAGCTTACGTCTATGCATTGAGGGAAAATTATGAAAAAGCCTGCGATTATCTGGAAAAATACTCTTTGGTAGCCCCGTCCCCGGCAACGAAAGCGGATAGCCTCGGTTGGCGCAGTTTTTTTCATTATTGGTTAGGTCAGATGGAAGACTCTCTTGCCTTGTCCCAAAAGATTCCCGGTATGGTGGAAGAAGTCGAGAACAAATGGATTGAGGTATATGCCTATTTCTTCAAAGGTTTAATTAGTATGTCCAGGGGAGAATCAGAACAGAGCCGGAAAATTATGAGAGAATCCATGGAACACATGGCCAAATTTTTCCCCAACAGGCGGGAAATGGATAGTGCCCAAAATGAATTCCTCCAAGGAATTCTTGATATCCGAGATGGAAAAATCGATAATGCCAATAGCCGGTTAATAAAAATAAAGGCCTTCCTTGAGGAAGACTTGCCAGATTGGGTCGAGTACCTCTATTGGATACTAAGCGCACACGTCGCTTTGGCAGAAGGACGTTATGAAGAGGCCCTTTCGTATGCTGATCATGGTCTTTCCATGCGGTGGCCATTTTATAACATGGCAACAAATTGGCTGCTATTTTTGAACATGAATTCAGCTAAGGATTTACCGGCATTGATCTACATGGCTATGGGTAATATGGACAAAGCGATTACCGCTTATGAGGAAATCACAGAATTCAATCCAAATAGCGAAGACCGTTGCATGATCCATCCGACTTGGCATTACGAGCTGGCTAAGCTTTATGAGAGAAACGGCGAAAAGGACAAAGCTATTACGAGATACCAGAAATTCCTCTCCCTCTGGAAGGACGCTGATCCAGATATAGCTGAGGTTGAAGATGCCAGGAAGAGGCTGACTGGGTTGAGGGGTAAATAGCTTACCCCCAGCCTGTTGACACCTTTATACATTCCTTGATAATATTTTGCCGATGATTTGAGGGGAGGTCGGCATGAGATGTCCCAAATGCCAGGCTGATATATTGGATGATTCCCAGTTCTGCAGCAAGTGCGGAACGCCCATCCATCCGGGAGATAACGCCTTCTTATCCCACACGCACACCATCCTTAGACCGATCGATGAATTGGTGCCAGGTACCGAACTTGCAGGCAAATACAAAATCATCGATGTGGTTGGGAAGGGAGGCATGGGTATCGTTTATAAAGCAGAGGATATCAAGCTTAAACGTAATGTCGCGCTCAAGTTTTTACCACCAGAGCTGACCAAGGATAAAGAAGCTAAGGATCGCTTTGTGATCGAGGCTCAGGCTGCAGCGGCTCTCTCCCATCCCAACATTTGCACTATTCATGAGATCGATGAAGAGGAGGGCAAGTCCTTCATCGCTATGGAATATGTGGAAGGAGAGAGTCTAAAAAACAAGATAGACAGAGGCCCGATCGCCATCCAAGAAGCTGTAGACATTGCCTTTCAAATAGCGGAAGGATTGGAAGAAGCTCACAACAAGGAAATAATACACAGAGATATAAAAAGCGCCAATATCATGATCAACGCAAAAAGCCAGGCCAAAATCATGGATTTCGGATTGGCTAAGGTCAAAGGAGGCACACTTCTAACACGAGCGGGGACTACTCTGGGAACGGTGGCCTATATGTCTCCTGAACAGGCCCGGGGCGAAGAGGTCGATCAACGAACAGATATTTGGTCTTTAGGCATCGTTCTTTACGAAATGCTCAGCGGCCAGCTTCCGTTCATGGGTGACAGAGAAGCTTCTATCCTCTACTCGGTCGTCCATGAAGATGCCAAACCAGTCACGGCGTGGAATCCCGCTATCCCCAGTGATCTTCAACATATCGTCGATCGCGCTATAAAGAAAAAGCCCGAAGCCCGTTATGAATCAGCCTCTGATCTGCTTAAAGACCTGCAAAAATACAAGGACAGCCTCAAAGCTGAGGAATCAGGTGCCTTTTCATGGCGTTCATTTATCCGAAAACTCCGAAAACCTATTATTGCTGTCCCTTCACTCCTAGTCATTGCTTTCATTGTCATCGCTGCCATCTGGTACTTCAACCGCCAAGCCAAGATCCGGTGGGCCAGAAATGAGGCAATCCCGCAAATCGAAAAGCTCATCGATGAAGTTTTTAATACAACTCAATGGGGAAGGAAAAGGATTTTAGCTTATTCCCTCGCCCAGGATGTGGAGCGATATATTTCTGATGATCCAAAGCTCAAAGACTTATGGCCTAGGATTTCTCGAAAAGGTACAATTGAAACGAATCCTCCCGGTGCTAAGGTATACATAAAGGAATATTCCTCTTTTCAAAGTGATTGGGAGTATCTCGGGGTAACTCCTTTAAATGAAATAAGGCTGCCTAGCGTTTACCTCCGTTGGAAGTTTGAAAAAGAAGGATGCGAGACTGTCCATGCTATGGCGGCAACAGGACAAAAAATTTCCAGGACCTTGGACACACAAGGAAATATTCCTTCTGGGATGATCCGTGTGAAGGGACAAAAAATTTCTGAAGAAATTGGTACCATTGATGATTTTTTCATCGATAGATATGAAGTGACCAATAAACAATTCAAAGAATTTGTGGATAGCGGTGCTTATCAGAAAAAAGAGTATTGGAATTACAAATTTATTAAAGAAGGGAAGGAAGTTTCGTGGGAAGAAGCCATGTCTCAGTTTGTAGATGCGACTGGAAGACCTGGCCCTTCGACTTGGCAAGCCAGTGATTTTCCGGATGGACAAGATGACTTTCCAGTTTCAGGCATCAGTTGGTACGAAGCGGTGGCTTATGCTGATTTCAGAGGCAAAAACATCCCATCTATGTATCATTGGAAAGTCGCGGCAGGATTTTATGAATCTGATTTTGTGTATTTTCCGTCGCAACTAATACCTTTGAGCAATTTCAACGGGAAGGAGCCTGCTAGAGTGGGGAGTTATAATGGCATGACTTCTTTTGGGGCGATTGATATGGCAGGTAATGTTAGGGAGTGGTGTTGGAACGATTCGGTAGTGGGGAAAATTATTTGTGGAGGTGCATGGAATGATATCAATTACATGTATGGTCGAAGTCAGCTGCCTCCGTTTGACCGTTCTCCACGGAATGGTTTCCGCTGCGTCGTGTATCTTGAGGAAAATGAAATCCTTGATGCTGTATTTGCACCGCTTAAATCAGCAGTTGTCCGTGATTATTATAAAGTAAAACCTGTATCCGACGATGTTTATAAAGTTTATTTAAGTCACTTTCAATATGATAGATCTGCGCTTAATCCAGTCATTGAGTCTATTGACGAAAGTTCAGCGGATTGGGTAAAAGAAAAAATTACGTTTGATGCAGCATATGGGAATGAACGCATGACCGCATATCTGTTTAGGCCAAAAAATGCAGCCCCCCCATTTCAGACTGTTATTTTATTCCCCGGTACGGATGTTATAGATCAGAAGAACAGCGAGAATTTGAATAGCGGCTGGTTTGATTTCTTTATCAAAGATGGTCGTGCTGTAATGTGTCCGATCTATAAAGGCACATTTGAGCGCAATGATGGTTTGACTGATGATATTATTACGCCAACTGAGGCTACACAATACGCATACGCTGAATATGTAGTGAAGTGGGTAAAGGATTTCAAAAGATCCCTGGATTACCTAGAAACCCGTCCTGAGATTGATAATGATAGACTTGCATATTATGGCACCAGTTGGGGAGGTGATATGGGGAATATCATCTTGGCAGTGGAAGGTCGAGTTAAAGTTGGCATTCTTCGTTTGGGCGGGTTGTTCTGGGATGGCATCTTCCTCCCTGAGGTCGATGAAATAAATTATGTTTCTCGCATAAAGGTCCCGGTTTTAATGCTTAATGGCCGGTACGATTCAGTTTTTCCCTATGAAACAACTGTCAAGCCGATGTTTGATCTAATGGGAACTCCAGAAGAACACAAAGATTTGAAACTATATGAGACGGACCATTTTATCCCCAGAAATGAGTTCATTAGAGAATCCATGAATTGGCTTGATAAGTATTTAGGGCCGGTGAATAAATAATAACTTCAGAAAAATAATGATCTAATAAAATAAAGCCATTGAATGCTACGAGGAATTTTATGACTTCTGGAAGGACGCTGACCCTGGATTAACAGAAATGGAGGATGCAAGGAAGAGGCTGGCTGGGTTGAAGAAACCATCTAAAGCATTATTTTCTAATCCCCCAACTCCAATTGAAAATTTCGCGGAAAAAAGTAGTCAAAATATGGTCATAGGGGCAAATTATAAAAGCCATAAGTAATTGATTATAAGATAGTTAATTTAAATAGTGCATCTGACTACGAATCAGAAGGCCGTAGGTTCGAATCCTGCCGGGCTTATCACCGCAGTTTCAGCTATTTTAGTAGGCATCACTTCTGGGGAGGATAGCGTAGACGAATAAGATTTCCGATTGTTTATCAGGC
>Ga0180433_10010480_pt1 | contig 11145 bp, 9 predicted proteins | sample SS_ome_8_FD_132980 | JGI IMG/M metagenome (GOLD analysis project Ga0180433, IMG submission 132980) | Hypersaline lake sediment archaeal communities from the Salton Sea, California, USA - SS_1_D_1 metaG | ecosystem: Environmental > Aquatic > Non-marine Saline and Alkaline > Hypersaline > Sediment...
GTTGTCCAAAAAGTATGAAAAAACTATTAACCCAAAGATCGCAGAGGGTGACACAAAACTATAAATATTTAATAATTATAAATTTATAACTTTGCGAGCTTCGCGTACTCTGCGTTTAGATTTTGTTTTTAGTCAACCCCAGGTTTCTATATATTTTAAAGAACTGTCAGGTATTACTATTAAGTTGTTTTTTTAAACCGAATGAACCGGTTTTTAGCCAGTATCATGAGAAATTCACAAAGACGCTGGTAAAATTGTTCAACGGATTCATCCTCTTCTTGTTCTAATTTTTTCCCAATTGCTTCTACTGTTTTAAATCCGTCGATCAACCGCCAGGTATTGCTTCCTTTTTCATCCAGATGAATTTTTACTTCTTCACTTTTTCCCAGTTTTACTGCAATTTTCTTCATGAACCGGTTTTTAAATCTGGGCACAACCAGAGAAACTGTTTCATTATTATCAATTACCCATTTGCATTGGATTTCTGGAATCATATCCAGAAGATTATCAGATTCTTTCATTTTCATTAATTATTTTCTTTTCTTAACTTTTTAAGAGGAATAGAGATCAGAACCCATATAAGTACAATGAAAACAACAAAATAAAGAATAACACCCAGTGGGGATTCAGAAATTGAGGGGACATTTCCGATTAATTCATTAAGGTTTACTTTAATGGTTACCAAAAGAGCCAGAAGAATACCGGTTAAGGCTTCACCAGCAACCAGTCCGGATGCCAGCAATAAGCCATAATTTTCTGCTTTTGCAACCATAGCATCAATGAAGTTAGTTTTTTCTTTGCCTTCCAGTTTTTTTGCCTCAGCTTTTTTGGCCCCAAACTTTTCAGTTCTTTTATCCATGAAGTATTTTACTATACCGCCAATAAAAATTGCAAATGTAGTGCTGAATGGAAGATACATGCCAACAGAAATTAACATGGGTGACGGTGCACTGAGAAGAATTAAGGCCACGGCAAAGAACATACCTGCGATAACCAAAGGCCAGGCCATCTCACCACCAACAATTCCCTTGGCCATCATAGACATCAAGCCGGCCTGAGGAGCAGGAAGATTCTCAGTTCCAATTGCATGTGCAGTAGGATCACCGGGAACTTTATCCAAGAGCATAATCGGCAGAACCAGTACAAGTGCAGCACCAATAACACCGATGATACCACCAATCTGCATTCTCCAGGGTGTACCACCGAGTATATGACCTACTTTCCAGTCCTGCATCATATCTCCTGCTACACCTGTACTACATGCAACCACAGCAGCTACAGCCAGTGTAGCAGCAATACCTGCATTTCCGGTAAGACCTATTATTACCATGAGAAGTGCAGAGATCAGCAGTGTGGATAAGGCGAGTCCGGAGATTGGATTTGAGGAGGATCCGATAATTCCGACCAGATATCCGGCAACTGCTGCGAAAATAAATCCGGCTATAGCCATGACAATGGCAGAAACAATTGCACCGCCCCAGGCAGGATTAGCAGGAGTTTTAATTACTTGCTGAAAGACAATAATCATAGCAAAAACCAATACAAGAATGGCCATTATAACCATTCCAAAAGGGGCATCTTTATTTATTCGCTCAACTTTATTGTCAGAGGCTCCGGCTTTTTTTATATCTTTAAAACCTTTAGAGAGACCGGTAATAAGACTGTTTCTCATTGAAAAGAGGGTGTAGAATGATCCAACCAGCATACCTCCGACTGCTATTGGTTTTACAGCAGCATTATAGGCAGAATTTGCAATTGTGACCCAATCAGAATTTTCAGCAAAGTAAGCAAGATCGCCACTCATTAGAAAAAGGGCAATAGGCATTAAAAACAGCCATCCGAATACTCCTCCGGAAAACGTTATAGCTGCCAAACGAAATCCAATAATATACCCAACTCCCAGAAAAGCTGGGGATGATCTGGGACTTTGTACTACCATACTTCCTTTTTGGGTAAAAGTTGCAATCTTATCCTTAATAGCAATAATTTTCGATTCGGAATCAAGCAATGAGACTTTAGAAACGCCCAGATTAATAAATCCTTTGAACACATCTTTAATGATTGTGATTCCCTTTGAATTTTTCAAAAATTCAATGAGTGCAGCTAGTCCCATAGTTCCGAAGACCAGACCGGCTCCGGTAGCACCATGCTGACCTGCTTTAACTATTTCCGCACAGGCTTTACTTTCCGGATAGGGGAGAGACTGATCTTCAACTAAGGTTTTTCTCAGAAGAATAACAAAAAGTACTCCCAGAATTCCTCCAAGCAGCATCAGTACAGTAGATTCAAGATATTGAAATTTATTCCATACACCAGACATTACAAATGCAGGGATAACAAACACTGCCCCGGCTGCAAGAGCTTCACCAACTGCACCGGTAGTTCGAGCCATATTTTCTTCTAAAATATTACCCTTAAAAAGACGCATGAATGCCATAGCAATTACAGCGGCAGGAAAAGTGGCAGCGACAGTCATACCAGCAGTCATACCAAGATAAGTATTTGCTGACCCCAAGATCACCGTTAGTATTATTCCCAGAAAAATAGCTTTAAAAGAAATTTCTTTCATAGATTTGTTACTGGGTACATAAGGTTTGAAGTTATTACTCATACACATCTCCTTTTTGGTTATTGATAATTATTTTAAAAATATAATGTAAAAAAAAATTATGAGAAAAAAAACCATTATTTAAAATTTTTAGAGAGAAAATTAAAAAATTCTTGATTAAAACTAAAAGATTTCTTAACATTAGTGGGATTGTCTAACTATTGTAAGAAGAAAAGGCATAAGAAATATAAATATTTTTAGTTTCATAAAAATTTGCAGGTAAGTTGACTTATATTGAGAATAAAAAAAATGATAAAAGTATTCAACCTCTTCCTGTCTGGTTAAGAAAGAAACAGAATCAGACAGAAGAAATATTGGAATTAAAGAGAAAGTTACGGAGCAAAAATCTGCACACAGTTTGTGAATCAGCAGGTTGTCCAAATATTGTTGAATGTTTTAAAAAGCCGACCGCAACATTTATGATTTTAGGTAATCGTTGTACCAGAAACTGTGTTTTCTGCGGAGTTCCAAAAGGAAAACCTGATCAGCTAGATCCGGATGAACCATTACATGTTGCCGAGGCGAGCAGGCAATTAAAGCTAAAGCATATTGTTATTACATCAGTTACAAGGGATGATCTGCCGGACGGCGGTGCAGAGCATTATAGCAAAACTGTAAAATTAATTAAAGATTTGCTGCCGGCTTCAACTGTTGAGGTGTTAATTCCTGATTTTAAAGGATCAAAAAAAAGTCTGGAAACTGTTTTGCAAAGCGGCGTTGAAGTATTAAATCATAATGTAGAAACTGTTCCGGAACTTTATTCAGAGATACGGCCGCAAGCTCAATATCAGCAATCATTGGAACTTTTAAAAAGGGTAAAAGAGATAAAACCAGACGTTATTGTAAAATCAGGATTGATGGTGGGACTGGGTGAGACTGATGCCCAGTTACATAGGGTGTTTAATGATCTCAAGGAGGCTCATTGTGATGCATTAACTATAGGTCAGTATCTAAGGCCTTCAATTAATGCTTTTCCGGTTAAAAAATATATAAGGCCGGAAACATTTGAACAGTATAAACAAGGTGCTGAGAAAGCCGGAATAAAATGGGTTTTTTCTGCGCCTTTGGTGAGAAGTTCCTATAATGCTGAGTCATTAATGAAACATTTTAAAAAAATATCTAACACATAGAAAGGTTTTCTGTTGAATAATATTTATTCTATTTTACAAAAGAGTACAGATGATTTTCCTCAAAAAGAAGCAATTATCTTTAAAAATTTTCATATAAATTATGAAAAACTGAAGCTCAGTGTTGACAGGTTAGCAAATGGATTAAAAGAACTTGGTTTTCAGAAGGGTGATCGTATTGCCTTAATGCTTCCTAATATACCTCATTTTATCATTAGTTTTTTTGCAGGGTTAAAATTAGGAGTAACAATTTTACCTATATCAATTTATTATAAAACAGATGAAGTTCACCATCGTTTAGAAGATGCAGAAGTCAAAGGTATCATATATTTGGATAAGTTTCGTGAAACTGTTTTCCAGGCAGTAAAAGGTCTGGACAGATGTGAACATTTAATTGTTCTTTCTGATCAAGCTGACCAGGGAGAAGTTATGCTTAATCGTTTAATGGAAGTAATGCCCCCTCTGGAAGAGACTCAACAGGTTAATACTGATAATACAGCAATTATAAGCTATACTGCAGGAGTAACAGGATATCCGAAAGGTGCTCAGTTAACACATAAAAATCTTCTGTTTGATATTGATGCTTTTGTTTCTTATATTAAATTAAATCATGATGACAAAGTTGTGAGTGTGATTCCATTATCTCATCCTTTAGGTTTTACTTTAGTTATGGGGGCATTTTTATATTGCTCTGCAAGTATAGTTCTTATTCCTAATATGGATGTTGTAGGGGCCTTTGACTCAATTGAAAAAGAGAAAGTAACCTATTTTATTGCTGTACCTTCAATGATCAATGAGATAGTGAAAAATAAAGAATGTTCTGAAAAGAATGTAAGTTCTTTAAAATATTGTATCTCAAGTGGTGATGCCCTGGAACCGGAAGTATTTAAAAAGTTTGAAAGTCATTATAAAGTTGCTATATTAGAAGGATATGGACTGACAGAGGCTTCTCCGCTTGTTTCATTGAATAATTCTTTTCATGAAAGAATACCCGGATCAATTGGTTTTCCTTTACCTGGTGTTGAAATGAAGTTTGTAGGCGAAGATTTTGAATCTATTAAACCAGGAGAAGTAGGAGAGATTCTGGTAAAAGGCGCGAATGTTATGAAAGGATATTTAAATAAATCTGAAGCTACAAAAGAAGTTTTTAGTCAGGGATGGTTAAAAACTGGTGATTTTATTGTCTTACATGAAAACGGATATAAAAAGGTGGTGGCAAGAGGGAAAAATATGATAGTAAAAGGTGGGTTTAATATTTACCCCCGGGAAGTTGAAAAATTTTTATCAGCGCATCCCAAAGTTAAAGAATCTGTAGTGTTCGGCATTCCTGATCCTCAGGTAGGCGAGGAGGTTACTGCATGTATTATTTTAAATGATCATGAGAAAGCTGATGAGAATGAATTTATTAATTATCTGCAAAAGAGGATGGCTGCATATAAATGTCCGCAGAAGATTTTTTTCAGAGATACATTTCCCAAGGGACCCACTGGCAGTGTATTGATCGATAAAGTCAAAGAACAAATTTTAAATAATTTAAACAATTAATTTTATTAATGGAGGCGTTACGTGAAGGAGTATACCTGTGATAATATTCGAAATATTGGATTGGCCGGCCATGGAGGTGTGGGTAAAACATCTCTGGCAGAATCTATGTTATTTAAAATGGGTGAAATCAACAGAGTAGGCAAGGTAGATAATGGCACAACAGTATCAGATTATCACCCTGATGAGACAGAGAGAAAAATTTCCATAAATACATCTTTGCTGCATGGAGAATGGAAAGATTGTAAAATTAACATTCTTGATACTCCTGGTTATTCTGATTTTCTGGGAGATACGAAAAGTTGTCTGGCTGTAGTAGATTTTGCAGTTTGCCTGGTAAGCAGTGTGGAAGGAATTGAAGTAGGTACGGAACAAGTAATAGAATTTTCTAATGATTATGATATACCCAGAATGTTTTTTATCAACAGATTGGATAGTGAACATTCAAATTTTGATAATACATTAGATGTAATGAAAAAGCGGTATGGAAATGGAGTAGTTGCTTTTCAATTTCCTGTTAATCAGGGAGAAGGGTTTAATCAGATGGTTGATCTTCTTTCTATGAAACTGATAACATATGAAGAAGGCGGGAGTGGGAAAATGAGCAGTTCCGAGATTCCGGACGATATTAAGTCTAAAGCAGAGAATCTAAATGAAAAAATTGTGGAGGCTGCTGCGGAAAGTGATGATGAACTTTTAGAAATATTTTTTGACAAAGGTGAGCTGACAGAGGAGCAGATAAAGGAAGGATTGAAAAAAGGAATACTAAACAAAACAGTATTACCCGTTTTTTGTGGTGTAGCAGATAAGGTTTTCGGCGTTGAAACTCTTTTAGATTTTATCGCACATTATGGGGTGGTACCAGACGATTTTAAAACTGTTAAAGGTTTTAAACCCGGTTCTGAGGATGAGATTGAACGCAAAATTTCAGCTCAAGAACCCTTCAGTGCTCTGGTATTTAAAACTATATCCGAAGAACATGTGGGAGAGATGTCTTTAATAAAAGTGCTGTCAGGGAGTTTGAAAAGTGGAGTGGAAGTTGCAAACTCTACTCAAAGTACCAGTGAAAAAATCGGGCAGATTTATTTATTAAATGGTAAACAGAGAAAAGAGATCGGAAACCTTCAAGCGGGTGATTTAGGAGCGCTGGTTAAACTAAAAGAAACGTCTACAGGAGATACTCTCTGTGATACAAAATCTCCAATCCAATATAAACCACCGGAATTCATTTCTCCTCTGACAAGTGTTGCCATCAAACCGCAGAGCAGAGGTGATGAAGATAAGCTGTCAAAAGGATTACATATACTTCATGATGAAGATCCGAGTTTTACTATTGTCTATAATCCGGAACTTAAGCAGACTATTCTTTCAGGACAGGGTGAGTTACATCTAAAAGTAATATTAAAACGTCTGGAGGACAGGTTTGGAGTCAAGGTGGTTGAAGAACGACCGAAGATTCCCTATCGGGAAACTATTACTTCCAAATCTGATGATAAGTATCGTCATAAGAAACAAAGTGGCGGTGCAGGTCAGTTTGCTGAAGTATGGATGCGGATTGAACCGCTGAAGGCAGGTGAAGGTTTCGAATTTGAAAACCAGGTAAAGGGCGGAGCAATATCACAGCCGTTTATTCCTGCAGTTGAAAAGGGAGTGAAAGATGTTCTGGAAGAAGGACCTCTGGCAGGCTATAAAGTTGTTGATGTCAAGGCTATTGTATATGATGGAAAAGAACATCCCGTGGACTCTAAAGAAATAGCTTTCCAAACTGCTGGTCGCGAAGTTTTTAAAAAATGTTTCCTGGATGCAAAACCAATATTACTTGAACCAATCTATGATATTAAAGTTAAAGTCCCGGAAGAATATATGGGAGATGTTATGGGAGATCTTTCCGGAAGGCGTGGTAAAATCGGAGGTATGAATACAGAAGGTAGTTTTCAGGTAGTGAATGCAAAAGTACCCCTTGCTGAACTGGATAAATATGCTACATCCCTGCGGTCATTAACTTCCGGAAGAGGATTATTCTCGCGTTCTTTCTCTCATTATGATTCTGTTCCTAAAGAGATAGAAAAAGAAATCATAAAGAAATCACAATCTGAGGATGAGAGTGAAGAGAGTTAATCAGTAATTCTATTCAATAACAGGTATACTATTGTCAGAAAAGAAAAACAATAAAAAGAATAATAAGAGTCATGATATTCTCTGGGCTCCCTGGAGACTGGAATATATTACTGATTCTCATAAAAACGATGACTGTATTTTTTGTAAACTTCCGAAAGAATCAGATGATAAAAAGAATTTGATTGTGTACCGCAATACCTATGTATTTGTTATAATGAACAGATATCCGTACAATAATGGTCATCTCATGATAGTTCCCTATCAACATACATCTGAAATGTCGAAGCTCTCTGACCAGGAGAAGCTTGAGCTTTTCAATAGTATACAGTATGCACAGCAGGTATTGAAAAAGGTTATGGCTCCTCAGGGATTTAATGTTGGAGCAAATCTTGGCACTATTGCCGGAGCCGGTATTGACACTCATATACATTTTCATTTGGTGCCCAGATGGTCAGGAGATACTAATTTTATGCCAGTAATGGCAGGTACCAAAGTAATATCAGAATCTCTGGGTGATACCTGGGATAAACTGTATAAAGAATTTCATAAAACGAGGAGAAAGAAATGAAGCATTTATATGTATCATTGCTCTTAGTATTATTTTTATCGATAATACCAATTTTACTTATTGCCCAGGAAAATCCAAAAGTACTGATGAAAACCAGTATGGGGGATATTACTATCGAACTTTTCCAGGACAAGGCACCGGTATCAGTGGAAAATTTTCTATCATATGTAAAAGATGATTTTTATGATGGATTGATATTTCACCGGGTGATAAAGGATTTTATGATTCAGGGCGGGGGATATAATGCAAAAATGCAGAAAAAACAGACAAAAGATCCAATAAAGAATGAAGCAACGAATGGATTGAAAAACAACAGAGGAACAATAGCCTATGCACGTACTTCTGTGATAAACAGTGCAACATCTCAATTTTTTATTAACCACGTGGATAATGATTTTTTGAATCACAAGTCAAAAAATCCCAGTGAATATGGATATGCAGTTTTTGGTAAGGTTGTTGACGGTATGGATGTTGTTGATAAAATTGCAAATGTCAAAGTTCATTCCTTATCAAACGGAATGCAGAATGTTCCGGTAGAGCCCGTAGTAATTGAATCAGTAAATGTGATCGAAGAAAAGGAAGAGAAAGAATAACAATATGTGAGTAACTGAGTCTTAAGGATATTAAATGGAAATTGACATTGAAAAATTATCAGAAGATGAATTGGTTGAGTTAAATCATCGTATCATTGAACGACTTAAATTCCTGCGGACAACCCGGAATCACAAAGCAATGATGGGATTTTCAATTGGTGAGAAGGTAACTTTTCAGCCACCTGGACATGAAAAATTGGTAGGTACATTGATGAAATATAATAAAAAAACTGTTACCATAGTTACTGATCAGGGACAACGCTGGAATGTATCACCCTTTTTATTAACCAAGGTTAAAGATAAAGGAGAGAATTCATCTAAAAAAGGTAATATTCTTACGATGAAATAGAAATCAAGGTCATTGATATTTTAATTATTATTTTAACCTCCCGAAGGTTTAAAACCTTCGGGAGGTTTTTTATTTCAGAATCTCTATGCGATCTATCACACTTCGATGAACTCAGTGTGACAGAATACAGTCGATTTTGTTATCCCTCACCGGTAGTTAGGGACTGTCTCTAACTGGTATAAACCCAAAACCCCGGGTGTCCGTTTTTCAGGACTCCGGGTGTTTAGTACAGTCTTAGAATAACTTCTAAAGTCAAAAATCGTCAATCCTTGTTCATAAATCCATTACTTCAGATCTCAGAACAAGGATTAATAAACTGTGATTGTTTGATTTTTTTTCTATTCCTGGATTCCAGGCGAGAAGTTAAAACCATTGTGGGATTGACTAAAATCAAAATTTAACGCAAAGTTCGCAAAGCTTGCAAAGAAATAAATTTATAATTATTATATGTTTACAGCTATTATAATCTCTGCGAACTTTGCGTTAAAAGCTTTTCCATAATTTTGAGTCAACCTCAGAGTAAAGGAAAGCAAAATTGTTAAAAAGGTCATTAACTATTTTCTGCCAAAAGCATTCTCAAAAAGCAGCCAGACATGCGGATCAAGTACTACGGAATCAGGAGGTACGGACACGTCCATGGTGAGTGTTTTTTTTGCAGAGTCCATTAAAACGTTAATAATCTCCGGATTTTGTTTATTGTCACTATAAATACCAATATCAACAGGGGAAAAATACTCAGTATTTTGCGGACAGGATTTTATCAGTGATATTTGCAGTTTTTTGTCTGATCTATCATATGTCCACGATCCTTTTAACCGTGGCTGACCAGGCTGTCTGAGCCACTGCTGAAAAAATAAAGATAAATCCATACCAGAAATTTCTTCCATAACGTTTTTAAAATCTATAGTCAATACATTGCTGTTTTTGTACTGCATATAAAAGGATTTAATTCCCTTCCAGAAGTAATCCTCACCCAGTTTCCGTCGCATCATATGCAGAAACCAGCTGCCTTTCTGATATGTGTTTGTGCTTAAGATATGGTATAGATTCGTGATCGTTGTATCAAGCACCATTGAGTGCGGTCTGCGTTCGAAATAATTAATAACCCGAACACGATCCTTTTTCATACCCTCTTGAAGTCGTTTGCAGCCGTAAGTATCCTCAAAGTAAACATGAGCCATATAGGTTGCAAATCCTTCTGAAAGCCAGACATGGAACCAGTCTTTTTCAGTCACTGCATCACCAAACCACTGATGGGCAATCTCATGAGCAAGCAAACCTTCACAGTCCCTGGTCCCGGTCACTGAATTTTCATGATAAAGAACTGCACTCGCGCTCTCCAGTCCGCCCCAGCGTGTTGTGGATTGAATATTGGCCAGTTTGGTAAAAGCATACGGCCCGATTTTTTCAGTAAAAAATTCTACAATCTCTGGAGCCAAAGCATAGTCATAAAATCCCGCCTCTCTGTCTTGGGGATAAATCCAGCTCTGAATGGGTATATCTTTAATTTCACCCAGATGCTGAACTGCAAACCGAGCCACACCAATGGTCATTATTTTTGTTGCAATTGGAGCAATGGACCGCCAATGAGTACGTCGGTCTCCATTCTCAAGATCGTTTTCTTCATATAATCCACCGGTAGCTACAACCTGATAATCAGATGGCGCTGTAATAATGAATTCACAAGTTGCCTTGTCTGAAGGATGGTCAATAGTCGGAAGCCAGAAGTGGGCCCGATCGGGCCAGTTATCACCAAAAAATGTTCTGTCACCGTACTTATTATCAGATATCATCAGTCCGTCTTCAGGTATACCCTCATAAGAAATCCTGTAGGTTATTACCAGTCCTTTTTTAAGCGGTTGTTTTGGTATTATAATTAATCTGTCATTTTTATGTTTAAAAGGTATCGGGGAATTTCTCCGGGTAACTGACATCACCTGTATTCCTTTATCTGGATCTGAATCGGATCGGCTGTCCAGATCAAGAGCAAAATCATGCAGGTCATCGCTGAGAAAACGGATTGTTACATCTGTCTTTCCCGTGATCCTATTATCTGTATCGTTCAGGGTGAGCCTGAAGATGTAATGTGTGATATCTATTTTAGGATTCAGAGCATAATTATCAGCAGCCACCGGATTAATAAAAATACTGAAAAACAGACACATAAAGAGAAAATTATTTTTCATAATAACTATTATACTCCCTTTTTTGTTAATCGTTTACAGTGTATGAGAAAAAAA
>Ga0180433_10010481_pt1 | contig 11145 bp, 25 predicted proteins | sample SS_ome_8_FD_132980 | JGI IMG/M metagenome (GOLD analysis project Ga0180433, IMG submission 132980) | Hypersaline lake sediment archaeal communities from the Salton Sea, California, USA - SS_1_D_1 metaG | ecosystem: Environmental > Aquatic > Non-marine Saline and Alkaline > Hypersaline >...
AGAAGAGAGTGGGAGCTGGTAATAGATGAGGTCGGCCCACGGCACTCCAATGTTTTCGAGTTCCCTTTATTCAACCAAGCCTTCTGCGACATGGTGATTGGGCTGGCTGAAGAGAGGAACGCCTGGATGACTGATAGACATAGAGCCTATCCCGCCGTCGATGTTGAACTTGGATCTCTAGGCATTGGAGAGATGTACACTCGTGTCATCCATGACTTTGTAGCACCCATTGCCAAGTCTATTTGGTCTCTAGAGGGAGACTGGGTAGACCAACCCTATGCAGAGAACTTTATGATCCGATACAGGAAGGAAGATCAGAACCATCTCTATCTGCATCACGACTGGTCACACTGGACCATGGGGGTTCGACTCAATGGAGAGTTCGAAGGTGGTGGCACTTACTTCCAGAGACTAGGCATGACTATGACTCCAAAGAGAAATGGGAATGCCTTTATTCATCCTGGAATGGTTACCCATAGACATGGTGCCCGCCCGGTCTGGGATGGCACGAGGTACATTCTCATCTCTTTCATTAGGGCTGCTCAGAACGCCCTCTAGATAGTATGGTGGTAACATACTATGTACTACGCGACGCGAGGGGATATATAAACGACCTAAAAAAAAACTAAGTATTATGAACGCACTAAAAAGATTTTGGCGTTGGTTGCTGGGTCAGACCACAATCGATGAGACCATTAAGGAAAGGGCTGCTGACGTAAAGGAGGAGCTCAAAGATGTCAAAGAAGCTATTGATAAAGTAGTTGATGAGGCTGGAGATGTTGTTGATGCAGCTGTAGGAAAAAAGCCCGGCGCAAAAAAGAAGGCAGCGGCAAAAAAGCCTGCGGCTGCGAAGGCTGCACCTGCAAAACCCGCAGCAAAGAAAAAGGCAACTCCTAAGAAGAAGTAAACATACTATGTGAGTAACATACTCACTGTACGCGACGCCCCCGTCGGAATCCCGGTACTTCAAGTGTCTACATTGATACTCAGAGTCCGGGATTTTTTTGTGGGCTGTGTTTGGGCTCCCTCGAGAAGTACATCCCAGGTGGGACGAACTTTTATGAAGTCCACGAAAACAACTATGCAGATAGACTGCACACCAGGTGGTTTTTTGAAAACCCCACTTGGAGTAACGATCGTTTCGTTGGAAACACAAGTGGACATAAAGGTCGCCAAAGGGTCGAAAGGGCGATCTAAAAAATTTTCACGTGGGGTTTTGTCTCCACGGCTTTTCTCTGTAGCTGCGAGGATTTTTCCCGTGGAGTTCGGCTGTCAGAAATCCACACGATACTCCCGACGAGGTCTATGGTTTTAGGACCCATACGAAACCCCAGCGCAGGTTGGAGTCTACTCTCCCGGAGTGTTACTCCCGCCCTTACCCGTTCCAGGTACTATACAAATATAGAATTAACCCCCGGGGTGGAAAAACGAAAATGGGAAACTGTCTAGTTTTTTTTCAGTATAATTGTAAAAAGCATTTACCATGAAAGAACTGATCAAATGGAAGAATCAGAAGTATGCTGTCAACATTCTTCGAAAAAAGATCTTTGAGATAGATGAGGTTGAGGTGATTGGTGATGAAGTTATAATATATGCGGGTACAGAAACAAACTCTGCCCGTAATCTGCACACTATTGCAGAAGCACACTACTTAGAAGAGATCAAATCAGTTTTCTAAGTTTTCGTTTTTTTAGTACGCTACCTTTAGCTATATTTGAATTATAAACAACAACTAGAGTTATGATTAATTTAGCAACAAGGTTATTCGTCATCTTATTGATCCTGTTCGTTCTGAGTCAGTTCCCAGGTATCATCGACGTGTTCGTATTACTCTTCCAAGCAGTTGGAGGGTACGCATTAGCATTAATTGACCAACATCCGTTAATGTTCGCATTAGGGTTTTTATTCATCTACGGTCTTGGCCGTGCAAAGACAGCTTAATATGAGAGAGGCAAGAGACACCCGTTATAAGAGAGGTTACAAACCCAAGATCGAGTTCTGGGCTTCAGAACTTTTGAAGGCAGCCCAAGAGAAAGAGACGAAATATTCCATGGAGTACATGGTAGGAAAGTTAAACTATTTCGTCTTGAAAGAGACCGAAAGAGAAAAGAATTTATAGCATGAAGCATATTAAAGTACAGGATCAGTACCGCACCAATCCGCTCAGTCACCAGCCAGGTGGGTCTGAGGTAACAGTCTATACAAGAGATGGACTGATCAGAACCTATGACAAGGTTAAATCACCACAGAACTACGTTGCAGGTTTGCACTTTAAAGAAGATATTGTTCGAATCGACATCGACGGAGAAGTCAAATGGACAAGTCAAGAGCCCGGTGTAAAGTATTGGGAAAGATAGACTTATATTTTTTTAGATCGAATATTCTAAGTAAATTTGTAGAATAGAAATGGAAGCATTTAATAAATTGTTGAAGTATTTGGGAGTGGGAGGTGCAATTGCACTTATTGTATTCACACTCCTCTTAGTTTTTCTAATCGGTCCGGCGATTTTGTTATGGGGACTGAATTTGATGGGCTTTGAAATTGAATACACTATGAAGACATTCTTCGGCGCATCATTGGTCATCATCGCACTAAGAGCTGGAACAGGATCTTCAAAAAGTAAAAGTTAATGAGTAACAAGAAAACAGTAATTTTCGACCTTGATGGTACGTTGGCTGACATCAGTGAACGTAGGGCCCTCGCGACGAGCGATGGAGAAAAGATCAATTGGGCTAAGTTCTTCGACCCACAGAATGTGAAGTTGGATTCTCCCAATTGGCCGGTGATTGAAGCCTTCAAAGCCTTCAAGGAACAAGGGCACGAAATGATCATCTTCAGCGGAAGATCAGATGCCACCATGGATGCAACCATCACATGGCTTAAAGAGTACGATGTAGATTTCGATCGTCTTCTAATGAGACCCAACAAACCACCACTCCTTTTTATGAAGGATGATGAACTCAAAGAGATGTGGTTGAATGAGGAATTCCCAGGAGATGAAGAGAAGAAGAAAATTGTCTGCGTGTTTGATGACAGAAACAAAGTCGTTGACATGTGGAGACGGAATGGAATTCCATGTTTCCAGGTAGCTCCTGGAGACTTCTAATATATCTCAATTGTTGTTTTAGATGGGCGGATCCTAAAAAGATCCGCCTTTCTTTTTTTATAAGCGTACCGTCTGGATATATTTGAGGAACACAAGAAGGTATAACAACATAAATATTATATGAAGATGCCAAATGTTAATATAGAAGATGCAGCACATGTAATCTTTTTCCATCCAGAGTATGAAGAAGCTATAGTAGAAGACCTGATGGAAAGTGCTTTTGTGGTGGATCAAGTAGAAGATAAGGTGCAAGAGTATTCAATGGAACTACTATCATACACTAACGAAGAAAGGGAATATCAATGCATCAAACAATCGATAGATTACTTAAGCAATCTTCTTAACGTATTGAAAAGAAAGGAGGTACACATTGGGGAACCTTAAAGAAGAACTAGATGCTCTATTTACTTTAGTGCGTGAATTGGAAGAACGCCAGAAGAAAGGTGACTCTGCTTCTATAGAGGATGTGGAGAACGTAAAGAGTCTAACTCTCACACTAGAATCAATTGCAGAATCAATGGTACCAGAGGAGTAGATAATTTATTTGTTATTGTTGATAATATTTAATTTTACCATGATAATATTTTTTTTAAATGGGAAAACTTTATTATATTAGCTGTATAATAATAAAATAACTCTTTAAAACCTATCTCAGATATGGCAGAAAAAATGAAAAAGAAACCAGACTTCCTGAACATGCGCTGGAGCCCAGCCGATGATCAGATGTTGAAAGACCTCATCGAAAGAGGTGCAGATGGTAACTCCATTGCTCGTGCACTAGGACGCACACGTGCATCTATCTTTAATCGTAAGCATCAGCTTGGGATCGAAGGTAAGATTAAGCGTACCCCGAAGGGTAAAGCAGACCCAATCTCATTTGGGACCAAGACACCATCTACTCCCTCTACCCAACTCATCGTCGAGTTTACCCCAGAGAAGCCAAAACCAGTTAAGAAGGTGAAGGCTAAGAAAACTCCTAAGGTTAAGCAGGTCGCTGAAACAAAAACCGAGCGTGGTCGTCTTTCACAGACCGCTAAGCTTGCCCAGATCAACCGTCGTCTTCGTCGTGGAGATGTTCGCAAGGTTGCTCAGAAGACTGGATTCACAGAAGGATTCGTATCAGCAGTATTGGCTGGATCAGCTCCTAACGACCGAGTGATCAACGTTGCTTTCAATATGTTGAGAGGACGTAAGACCAACGAACAAATGATGAAGAAGTAAATCTTCAGTATTTGTACAACTCAAAAGGCCGGGTATTTTCCCGGCTTTTTTTGTGTTCGTTTTTTCCGTTCGTCGTGGATGTCTAGTTTTGTAGTCCAAAAAATTAAAGAGAGAGTATGAATGAAGAATCAAGCTTAGAAAGCTTTATTAATGAAGAAGAAACTTTAATCAGCTTTGTTAACCATCACTTCGGACCACTTCGGGGTCTAAACTTTGTAGTAAAAGGAAACTCAAAAGAACTCATCCAAGAATACCTACATAGACAACCCAACGAAACCATTGATGAAATCTGGGAAGAGACGTTGATCTCTTCTAGAGCAATGGCTTTACCGATGAGGTTAATAGAAGATCTAGAATCCCCACCACATGTTGTAGATTCGCTGGAAGAAGGAGAGGAACAAATCAGGAAGAATGTAGTTCGTGGTAACCTCACAGGAGACCCTTTCTTTTTCAGGTCTTTCATTATCTAAGCATTTTTTCTTAGCGTTCACAATCCCTATATTTGAATTGTAATTAAAAACAACAAGTCATGGGATTAGATATGTTCGCTTACAAAATGAAGTACAACCCTTCAAAAGAGGTTGACTTCCAAGAAGAGATTCAAGATGTTGAAGCAGAAGAAGTTCACTACTGGAGAAAGCATCCTAACCTCCACGGTTGGATGGAAAATCTTTACCGCAGCAAAGGTGGAGAAGGGGAACAGTTTAACTGCGATCCTGTTGTCCTGAAGGAAGATGATCTTCACCAACTTGCAGCTTGCATTATTGATAATGAGCTACCCCACACTTCAGGATTCTTCTTTGGTGAATCCTATGACAACGAAGAAGAAAGGGAAGACGATCTACAGTTTGTAAAGGATTCAATCAAAGCCATCGAAGAAGGATACACAGTCTACTACGACTCCTGGTGGTGATTTATAAATTTGGTTACGCAAAAGGTCTGAGAGAAATCTCAGGCTTTTTTGTTGAATATATAGTATGTCCGTAACATACTCTGCGTACGCACGTACATAAACATTATAAAGAAGATGAAAATACAAATTGAATACGAAGTAACCCAAGACATGATAGAGAATGTTATTGTCTCTGCCCTTGAAGGTGGGTCCAACTATTGGTACTTTATAGATGTTGCAGACTTTGAAGATGATCTACCACCAAAGGGAAATCTTGCACTGACCGAAAGAATCTCAGAAGCCGTATTCAAAAACCCCGCTTTCAAAATGCCTGTCTACGATGTGGAAGACGAGGATGATATACTTGGATATCTCTCACAGAAGAATCTTCGTAGAGGATTAGAGTTATGTGCAAAGGATTATCCTGAGGTCTTCCAAAGATTCACACAGGATGAAATCGATGCTGGTGATGCTGATATCATCTTCCAGCTAACCGTCATGGGAGAAATAACTTTTGGTTAATGGATAATATTAAATCATACGAACAACTCAACGAATCCTACTATGATAGCAACAGACTTTACAGTCGGGATGCTATTGTTAGGAGATTGGAGAAAGCTCCCTCTTATATGAGGTCTTACATCAAAAAACTCCCCGAGATTCGATGCACAGATGGCGCAGGAAACCCGATGATCTGTACTCAGATCCCACAAGTTGTTTACCAATACCTATTTGGAAACTTCTAATAAACATATAATGAAAAACTACAAAGAAATAGATGGATGGTTTGACTTTGAGAATGTGTATGACTTCCTCATAGAAAAACTTCCAGCTACCGGAAAATTCGTAGAGATTGGAGCATGGCTTGGCAAAAGCAGTTCTTACCTATGTGATAATGCAATTGGTAAAGACATTCACATTGTGGATACTTGGAAGGGTAGCGATAATGAACTAGAGACTCATCACAAGTTGGCAACACAAACAGACATTTATGAGGTCTTCTTGGAAAACATGGGTAATAGACCTTTCACACCATATCAGATGACAAGTGTAGATGCAGCCAAGAAATTTGATGATGAATCCGTTGATGTTATCTTCATAGACGGCAACCACACATATGAGTTTGTTAACGAGGATATCCAGGCTTGGCTGCCAAAATTGAAGAAGGGTGGCTATATTGCTGGAGACGATTATCGACCTGAATCCCCACCACTCTTTGGTGTAATACAAGCGGTCAAAGAAAATTTTGGTGAAGACTTTACCCTAATGGGTCCTTGCTGGATTCATCAAAAGGGGTAAATTTTTCTAAGTTTTTAACCCCGAATATTTTTAATTCTCGAGGTTAAGCCTTATATTAGCTGTGTAATCAAACAAAAAACACAGCATGTCTATTCAACAGCAACTTTCAGATTTCAAAGGTTCTCAATTCGTAGGACTTGACACTGTTACCGATGTTAAGCTCAAAGGTGGTATGAAAAACCCTATGCAAAACAAGGTCACCAAAGTAACCAAAGGTTCAGTGGTAATGTTATTCACTTCAGGTAAAGGATTTAAAAACATGGTCAACCGCCGTTTGAAAATCCAAGCCCAGGGAGAACTAACAACAGTCGAACTCTTCGAGGCTATTGCTTCTAAAGAATTCCAACCAGGACCAAGACAATGGGGCAAGAGAATCGATGGTACCCCATTCGTTGAACACAAAGGCAAAACCTACTTAGAGTGTATCTTTGTTAAACCAGGTGAAACCACTTACTTCCTCGACGGAAAGGAAATTGCCAAAAAGGATATCATTGGTCTTCCCGAAAAGAAAGAAGGTGATCAAGGAGGTTTAAAAGATAAGGTTATTATTCGTACATTTGCACTCGATTCCATTATAGGAGTTAGAAAGTCTGGACAACTAATCCCCGGTCCAGCAACAGTCTGAATTCCCCTTTGAAAGAGACCCCAGATAAATTCTGGGGTTTTTTGTGCTCCCATTTTTTCTTAGCGCTAAGTTTGGCTATATTAGCTAAGTAATCAAACAAAGATCTATTATGGACAAGGAACAACTTTTACAGGCCATCTTCCACAACGCAAAAGCAACCATTCAATTTGGTAAGGATTCCGGGGACGATGAACTAGAAGCAATTGGTCACGCAACCCTTATTGCTTTAACTGCACTTCAACACGGACACTTAGATGAACTCTCGATGTTACTTGGTGCCTTTGTTGCTTTCAAAGTTGAAACCTCAATTGAGGAAGAAAAGCAAAATTGTGAAAATGAACTTCAGGAAATTCTGAAGTCCGCAGGAATAGAAACCGAAAACTAATTCAAGAATTCCCAGATTTTTTTTCTGGGAATTTTTTTATTTGAGAAACTATGTTTAATTTAGCCGAGCAATTCAAATATGAATGCATTAACTAGAGATCCAAAAACAGGACGTTTTATGAGTAAATCAAAGAAAGCAGAAGCTATGGCTTCTTTGGGTAAGAAAACCCTCAAAGTGAAAACAGACAAGCATTTGCAAGTCTTCAGTAAAAAGTCAATCGAGGAAAACACCTCGTCAAGAATGCGCCCAGGAGCAGAAGTAATTCTAGACTTCTTGGAAGCAACAGCTCCTAATGGAGAACAAATCGTTCGTGTTCGTAAAGACGGTTCAACGCGTACCTTCTATACTACCGACAAACTTGTTCAGGAGGTTATTGACTAACTAGTCTCACTCGCTTTACACAGAAAAAGGCGTTCTTCGGAACGTCTTTTTTTATCGCTTCCCATTTTTTCTTAGCGAATTGCATTTGTAATTTTGTATAGACAAATAAGGTCGAAAACTATGATAGAAGCAATTAAAGAAACAGTTAAGTGGTTTAGGGAAGACCCTAAAGAAGCACTTGGTAGCCTAGTAGTATTGATTATGCTATTTGGGTTCCTTTATGTAGCACTATGGTTTGACGCCATAATTTCAGGAAGAATATGAAAAAGATAATTCAAGTAAAAGAAGTAGTAGATAACTGGGGTACCGAAACCTTTGTTACTGCATCTCACCAAATCAAAAAGGTTCTTCAGGACCCGGAAGTATGGAATGATGATATGAATTTCCTATACGAGATGAATGGTGAAAGAGGCATTTGTGTAATTGACGACCTCATCGGACAAGAGGTACTTGTTGGTAATGAGGTTGTTCTAATTAAAGAATAATGTTAGACGATATCACAAGTTTAAGTGAGGATCTCAAATCTTTGGGATTTGATAAACCCAACTGCTATAAGTGTATACACAGGAAGGAGCTTGGTTGGTCTGCACACTCTAAGTGTTCAGCTCTCCAAACCATTCAAGGAATTGAAACCCTTAAGCCAGAAATGGTAAATGCACTTATCTCAGCAGGAAAGGTAAAAGTACCCGGTGTGAAGTTTCATCAACATGGACTTGCAAACGGGTGGGCTAACTGGCCAAGCAACTTCGACCCAGTTTGGTTGGAGGAGTGTAGGTTTTATGAAAAGAAATAAAGTCCCTATAACGTGTTTAATGTTTTTTGGAAATAATTAAACAAAATATGTTAAAAACATGGTTAATAATTTTCGTACCTCGAGGTTTAATCTTACATTTGTACCATAGAACCAAGACAAATTAGTTATGTCTCAGAAACAATCATTCCTTTGGGAAAGAATACTTGAAGTATCTTCCGCACTAAAAGGAACAAAAGATGCCCTAGAAAAATGGGAGAAACAGATGCTTTTGAAAGTCTTGCTTCGTCAATTAAAGGATGACATGAGTGAGATGGAGTTTAAAAAGCTATTAAGCAAAAATAGAAGCAAGCTCGTTTCACACTAGGTATCTAAAGGGTTTTTTATTATTATGTGGCCAGGGATAATACCTTGGCCTTTTTTGTGTTCTTTGGAATATATACATAAACAAAATTACCGAATGGGACACATTAAAAAATTCCACGACTTTTCTACAGCAGAGTACAGCAGAATCCATGAGGAAGATGAATCAGATCTTTTAAGGGATTTAGAAGACATAGGTATGAAGGAGAAGACTTACACCAAAGAAATGTTCCAGGATGCTATGGATAATGTTAATTTCTGGGATCACATAGAACTTGAAACCAATGATGAATTTAACTTTAACATGGGTAAACCCTATTCAACAAGTGCTACTATTACAGCATACTTTGAGGGAGGGATCAGTGGAACATGGGACACCTCATCACTTTGGGATGAAATAGTAAGTGAAGTTCAGGGATTAGATACCGATGGTTATGCAGAGGATGAAGATCGTTATACCATAGATGAATTGGAAAGTGCTTTCGATTCGGTTAGTTGGGATTCCCTTGCAAGAGATGCAGAAGACCAAGCAATAGATGATGTTGAGGTAGAGATTGATACATCAACTAGAGATAATGAAGTTGAAATAGAAGCAGAAGCAAGTATCGACAACGACTACACAAGAGATTATGTAGACGAGGACGACATTATAAGAGATATCCTGGACAACTTATAGTCCACACAAAACCTCTGTAAAATCACATAAAAAGTGCGTGGAGTTTTCTTCGCACTTTTTTCTTGCTCTCAGTTTTTTTATCCGAACCCATTTCCTATATTAGCTATGTAATCAAAAAATAACAACAACAATGGGAACACGTTCAAGAATCGGGATCCAAAATCAAAACGGATCAATCACATCAGTTTACTGCCACTACGATGGATATCCAGAAGGAGTCGGCCAAGAGTTAATCCAAAATTACACATCACCTGTTGAGGTCAACGAACTTCTAAGCAAAGGTGATATGAGTTCACTACATTCCAAACAATTTTTCAAAGATCGGGGAGAAACCGATGTGGATTCTATAAATTCAGAAAACGAACAGGAATACCTAGAATTCACAGGTAATTGTTGGGGCGAGTACGCTTATCTCTACCGAGATGGTGAATGGGAAGTTTGTCCGATACGTGACGGAGGTAATAAATTCACCCCAGTTCAAGCACTATTAAAAGAGGAAGCGTAATGGGAAGGTATTATAGCGGAGACATTGAAGGGAAGTTTTGGTTTGCTGTTCAGGACAGCACAGATGCTTCCCACTTCGGAGGAAAAGAATCTCCGATCATTGATGAGGAAAGTAATGAGGTCGTTGGGTCTCATTACTTATTCACCAAAGAAGATCTCCCCGACATTCAGGATGGCCTAGACAGGTGTATTTCGGGATTGGGAGACAACAAGGAAAAGTTAGACCAGTTCTTTGAGGACTGTGTAAGTTACAACAATGAGCAGGTAGCAAAGCATTTGGAAATAGAGGGGGAAGAAAAAGAGGTAAAGATGCTCACCCTTGCAATGCTAATGTTGTATGCCCGATTGGGACTGGGAGAAAAGATTAAGGCCTGTGTGGAAGAAAAAGGACAATGTGAATTTGACGCTGATTACTACTAAACATCATGGCAATATACGTAACCGCAAAACAACCTAAAGAAATCAACCTACCAGATGTGGAGGTTAGAGATCAATTCATTCGTCTTGCTGAAGCACTGATTCAGAAAAGATACAAGTTTAAACCTCAGCGACGTGCAGTTGCTGCTAAAATGTACATCAAATGGCTGGAGAGAAAAGGGCTTTAACCAAAGATGAAAAAGATGATATCATGTGGTCACTTGACTATGTGATGAGGTCTATAAAAGTTTACTGGAATTCAGAAGACTTCGACAGACCCTTCTATGCAAAGCACCTAAAAGATGCTCTTGAAAAACTAGAAGGGGACCAAAAATAACCGGGGGCCATAACCAGGGGACTAAGCCCCCTCCCGTGTTGTTGTTTGATTACACCAATGGATTCGCTTAGTGAATCCATTTTTTTTGTGCGTTGAGGTTAAGTATATTGGGTATGTAATCAAACAAAAGTACCATGGACAGAAACATCCAACATCATTTTCTCACTACAGCTCATGACATCAATGA